>Ga0310696_10002690_pt1 | contig 23085 bp, 14 predicted proteins | sample AusTroGonzalo_MG_4_FD_203885 | JGI IMG/M metagenome (GOLD analysis project Ga0310696, IMG submission 203885) | Bovine rumen microbial communities from tropical cattle in Woodstock, Queensland, Australia - Gonzalo_02 (v2) (version 2) | ecosystem: Host-associated > Mammals > Digestive system >...
CCTCCATGACGCCGGCCGCCGTGGCCGCCGCCAGCAAGGCCCTGGACATCATGATCGAGGAGCCCGAGCGCCGCGAGAACCTCTGGAAGGTCACGCGCCACGCGCAGGAAGCCTTCAAGAAGGCCGGCTTCGACACGGGCCACACCCAGAGCCCGATCATTCCGCTCTTCGTCCGCAACACCGTCAAGGCCATGACCATCGTTCCGCGGGCCTACGAGGCCGGCGTGTTCATCACCCCGGTCATCGCCCCGGCCGTGCCGGAAAACGATGTGCTCATCCGCTTCGCCCTCATGGCCACCCACACCACCGAGCAGGTGGACGAGGCCGTGGAGAAGCTGACCAAGATCTTCCGCGAACTCGACATCATCAAGTAATATGGTCATCCTGATCACCGGCATCACCTCCGGTTTCGGCAAGGCCATGGCCGCGCGGCTGAGCGCCGACGGCCACAAGGTCTATGGAACCCATCGCAAAGCGACGGAATTCCTGCCCGGCGTCACCTACATCAAGGCCGACGCCCAGCATCCCGAAGACTGCGAGGCGGCGGTGAAACAGGTGGTCGATGCGGAGGGCCGTATCGACGTGTTCATCAACAACGCCGGCATGGGCATCGGCGGTCCGCTCGAATTCTCCTCGCTGGAGGATGCTGAGCGCCAGATGGACGTGAACTGGATGGGGATGGTGCGCTTCCTGCACTACGTGCTGCCCGTCATGCGCAAACAGGGCGGCGGCAAGATCCTCTGTTTCAGCTCGATCGGCGGTTTGATGGGGCTCCCGTTCCAGGGGCTTTACTCCGCTTCGAAGTTCGCCATCGAGGGCTACTGCGAGGCCCTGCGCCTCGAGACGAAGGCCTTCGGCATCCAGGTGGTCGTGATCGAACCGGGCGACTTCGCCACGTCCTTCACGGCGCAGCGCAAGAGCGTCGCCAATCCCGAGGCGTACGAGGTGTACAAGACCTACGCGAAGTCGCTGGCGAGCATCGAGAAGGACGAGACGACCGGCCTGAAGCCGGAATACCTGGCCGGCAAGATCGCGAAGATCGTCACGAAGAAGCGGCCGCGCTATCACTACATCATCTCGACGCTGGAGCAGCGCCTCTCCGTGACGCTGAAGAAGATCCTGCCGCCGAGCTGGTTCGCGGCAATCCTGGGCTCATATTACAAGCTGTGACCCGAAGAATCAAGTCCATATTGGCTTCAGCGTTTGCGCTGTTTTCACTTGCAGCGTGTTCGCCGGTTCAACTGGATGTTCCCGGCGGTCCGGGAGACGGTTCCTGGCAGCAGCAGGCTTCCGAGATTAAACTCTCCAACATTACCTATCAGGTCAATGTTTACAGTTTCGCCGACAGCGACGGGGACGGCTGGGGCGACCTCCGGGGCGTGACGCAGCATCTGGATTATCTCGAAAGCCTGGGGGCGACAGCCATCCTGCTCTCGCCGGTCCATCCGAGTATATCCTACCACGGCTACGACGTGAACGACTATTACGGAGTCAACTCCAAACTGGGCACAGAAGACGATCTTCGGGACCTCATCAACAAGGCGAAAGCGAAGAACATCGCCGTCTATCTCGATTTCGTGCTCAACCATTCCGGCAAGAACAACGACTGGTTCAGGCAGGCCGTTGCCGATCCGGAAGGCAAGTACAGAAATTATTACTTGTTCTCCGACAAGCCCGGCGAGTCCGTGACCGGCGGCATGGGCTCCTGGTATTCGGTCTCCGCCGGAAGTCACGGCTATCACGGCTTGTTGCATTTCAAGCTCGACGTCTCGACGGCGTCCCAGCCCAAACTGACCGTCACGCAGACCACGGATGCCGCCCAGAACGGCAATACGGACACGTCCGTCAACTGGTTTATCTATGATAACAACGTCATCCGGATGTACAAGACGGAAGACAACATCTATGAGATCACGCTCGAGATCAACAACGAATGGGGCGTGCTGGTCAAGGACGATGCCACGCAGTGGGGGGACCACAAGTGGGGCGCCGAGGCGGGCGACCAGCTCATTGAATTCGGCAAGCCGAAGACCCTCGTCCATGGTGACGCCGCTATGGATATCATATTCGGCGAATACCCGCTCCAGTATTGGGCCAGTTTCGACGCGTCCATGCCCGATTTCTACTACGGCCCCCACGCCAAGGCGTCCCAGTCCGAAAGCTTCAAGGACCTGACCGCTGCAGCTGACAAGTGGATCCATATGGGCATCGCCGGTCTGCGCCTGGACGCCGTGGTCTGGATCTACCAGAACAATACCTCGGCCAACGTGTCCTTCCTCAAGCAGTGGTACGAACGCTGCAACGGCACCTGGAAAGCGACCGGCAACCAGGGTGATTTCTATATGGTGGGCGAGGCCCTGTGTGACAATGCAGAGCAGATGGCACCCTATTATGAGGGACTGCCGTCCTGCTTCAATTTCTATTACTGGTACACCCTCAAGGACCGCATCGGTAAAGGCAGGGGCGATGACTTCGCCAGGATGGTCATCTATTTCAGGAACCTGTTCCGCGGTTATCGATACGACTTCACCGACGCCATCAAGCTCACCAACCACGACGAAGACCGCGCCGCCAGCGACCTGGGTCGCGACATCGGCAAAGAGAAACTGGCCGCCGCCGTACTGCTGACTTCGCCGGGGAAGCCCTTCATTTACCAGGGCGAGGAGCTCGGTTACTGGGGAACGAAAAGCAAGGGCGACGAATATGTCCGCACACCGATCAAGTGGACCAGATCCGGGGCTGTCCCGGCAACGGCCTTGGGTGGGAAAGTGGACAACTCCATGCTCTCTGCTGAGATTTCCGTTGAAGCACAGACTCAGAACGAGGCCTCGCTCCTGAATGTTTACCGCGACTTCGCCAAAGCCCGCAACGCCTGGAAAGCGCTCGCCCAAGGCGAACTTGAGGAGGTCTCCAGTTCCAAACAGGCCGTGGCGTTGTGGAAGATGAATTACGAAGGCCAGACCGTTCTCGTCGCCCATAACTTCAGCACGCAATCTCTGGATGTCCCGATCCCCGGGTGTTCCTTCGACAAACTGATCGTCTCGAACGGCGAGGTCTCCGCATCCCAAGGCACCCTGAGCCTTGGGCCCCTGGCTTCCGCCGTCTATCTGCAATAAGCATGACCATAAGCTTTCATATTGAGTACAGGACCGCGTGGGGCGAGAGCCTTGCGCTGGTCCTTCTGGATAAGAAGTATCCCATGTCCTGGGGCGAGGGCGCCGTCTGGAGCGTCACCGTCAAGGACTGCCCCGCCGCCGCGCTCAAGGACTACACCTACGTGGTGATGCGCGACGGGCTCATCGTCCGTACGGAATGGAGCCACCACAGCGCCAGGGCGGCGCGAACCATCGCGGACCGCTGGATCGACTGCCCGATCGTGGGCTGCCCCTTCCCGCGCGAGCACCAGGCGGCCATGTTCGACCGTCCCGGGTTCCGCGGTGCGGGCACCGCGATCCCCATCTTCTCGCTGCGCACGGCCGACGATTTCGGCATCGGCGAATTCCGCGACCTGCGGCCCCTCGTGGACTGGGCGGCCGCCACGGGGCAGTGCATCCTGCAGCTGCTGCCGGTCAACGACACCACCCGCAAGGGCGGCTGGGCGGACTCCTACCCCTACAGCCCCGTCTCGACCTTCGCGCTGCACCCGCTCTACATCCGCCTGCAGGACCTCGGCGTCAAGGAGGACGCCGCCTTCAAGCGGAAGCAGGCTGAGCTGAACACCCTGCCGGAAATCGACTACCCGCGGGTGTTCAAGGCCAAGATGCCCTATATCCGGAAGGCCTTCGAGGCGCGCGGTGCCGGGGATATGGCCTCCGCGGCCTACAAGAAATTCGTCCAGGAGAACGCCGGCTGGCTTTCGGAATACTCGGAATTCTGCGCCCGGCGCGACAAGCTGGAGCCGGAATACTACTGCTGGATGCAGTTCCACCTGGACAAGCAGTTCTGCGAAGAAGTGGACTACGCGCGCCGCAAGGGCGTCTCGCTCAAGGGCGACTTGCCCATCGGCGTGAGCGCCGACAGCGCCGAGGCCTACTGGCACCCGGAGCTCTTCAACCTCGACTCCTCTACGGGCGCCCCGCCCGACTACTTCAGCACCGACGGGCAGAACTGGGGCTTCCCGACCTACAACTGGGAGGAGATGGCGAAGGACGACTTCGCCTGGTGGAAGGCGCGCCTGCGCAAGATGAGCCGCTACTTCGACGCGTTCCGCATCGACCACATCCTCGGTTTCTTCCGCATCTGGGAGATCCCGAAGGAGTTCCGTTCCGGACAGATGGGGCACTTCAACCCGGCGCTGCCGTACGCCCCCGAGGAAATTTATGCGATGCACCTGCCCATCGAGGGCCTCTTCCATCCCGATCCGCGCCATCCGGGCATGTACCAGCCGTTGATCGCCCCCGCCTCCGCAAGCCTGCCGCAATGGCAGCAGGAACGCTTCGGCGCCTTGTATAACGACTTCTTCTACCACCGCCACGACGAGTTCTGGCGCCGCAACGCGGAGCGCAAGCTGCCGGAACTGCTGGGCGCCACGGGCATGCTCGCCTGCGGCGAAGACCTGGGCATGGTGCCCGACTGCGTGCCGGGCGTGATGGACCACGAGAAGATCCTCTCGCTGAAGATGCGCGGCATGGAGCACGAGGGCGAATGGAAGTACCTCTCCGTCTGCGCCACCTCGAGCCACGACATGGAGACGCTGCGCATGCAGTTCGACCACGATCCGGAGCCCTGGGAGGTGAAGTACGCGCTGGGGGATTTCCTGAACTCGCCGTCGATGCTCGCCATCTTCCCGCTGCAGGACTGGCTGGCCCTGGACAAGGGTCTGCGCCGTCCCGACCGCAAGGCCGAACGCATCAACGAGCCGGCCAACCCGCACCACCACTGGCGCTTCCGCCTGCACTTCGACGTGCGCGAGCTGCTGCACGCCAGCGAGCTGAACGTCGCGGTCGAAGGCCTCATCAAGGACGGCAACCGGCATCCCCATAAATGAGGATAAGGCACACGCCTTTTTTCATCAAAATTTAGGATTGACCGTACAACAGGACCGCTGTAATTTTGCAGTCGGTTTCAGTTAGTACGGTAAAATGAAAAAGTGTGTGTGTATGATGCTGGGAGCCTTGCTGGCGGTCGCTCCGATGTCCGCTCAGGAGGCTCCGGCGCGGGGCGGACGCCTGACCGTAGGCGGCTACGGCGAAGTAGCCCTGACCCGCAACTTCTACAGCGACAACGTCTATCGCTATTCCCATCCTTCTGATTATAAGAACGATCCGTCGCACGGCCGCTTCGACGTCCCGCACGCCGTGATCTACCTCGGCTACGACTTCGGCAAGGGCTGGACGATGCAGACCGAGATCGAGTTCGAGCATACCGGCACCGGCTCCGCCGTGGAAAAGGAATACACCGAGGCGGGTGAATGGGAGTCGGAGATCGAGAAAGGCGGCGAGGTAGAACTGGAGCAGTTCTGGATCCAGAAGAGCTTCGCGCCGCAGTTCAACGTCCGCATCGGCCACGTGGTGGTGCCCGTCGGCGGCCTGAACAACGCACATGAGCCGCTGAATTTCTTCACCGTATACCGCCCGGAGGGCGAATTCACCATTCTGCCGTCGACCTGGCACGATACCGGTATCAGCCTCTGGGGCCGCGCCGGCGCCTGGCGTTACGAGGCCCTCGTGATCGCCGGCCTGGACGCCTTCATGTACGACCGGGACAATTTCGTGAAGCACGCCGCCGGCTCGCCGTATGAGTTCAAGGTCGCCAACAAGCTGGGCTTCGCCGCGCGTGTCGACAACTACTCCGTCCGCAACCTGCGGCTCAGCCTGAGCGGCTACTACGGGCAGGGAATGCACAATTCCTATCCCCATGACATGTGGAACACCCGCTACGCCGACGTCAAGGGACACACCCTGATCGGCTGCTTCGACTTCGCCTACACGGGCCAGTACCTGACCGTGCGGGGCAACGCCGACTGGGGATTCGTCAGCGACGCCTCCACGATCAGCACCGTCAAGCGCAACATGACGTCCAACAACGCCCCGTACCGGAAGACGCCGGTGGGCCGGAACGCCTGCGCGGCGGGCGTCGAGGCCGGCTACGACGTCCTGCACCTCTTCCGCGCGCAGCGCGACCGGGAACAGAAACTCTACCTGTTCGGCCGCTACGAATACTATGATTCCTACATCCCGGACAGCGACCAGCCCGACTACCCCTACACGGACCGCCACCGCATCGCCGTGGGCCTGAACTGGTTGCCGCTTCCGCAGATTGCAGTGAAGTGCGAGTACTCGCACCGCTTCCTGCAGGCGCAGTACAACAACGAGCCGTCCGTCTCGATCGGCATCGCCTACATGGGATTCTTCACCCGATAATCAACTAAAAACTTTCATATGAAAAAGATCTTCAACGTTTTGATTCTCGCGGCGGCATCCGCCGTACTCTGCTTCTCCGTCGTATCCTGCGGCGGCAACAAGGATCTCGGCGGCCTGACCGAGAGCGAAAAGGAAATGAAGCTCATCGCGGAGCAGTATGTTCCGAATGTCATCTACAGCACCTACGGCGACCTGGCCCGCGAGACAGGCGAGCTGTACGAACTCCTGGCCGCTGCGGCCGAGGGCGGCGTCGACGCGCTGACCCAGGCGCAGCTGGACGCCATCTGCGCCAAGTTCCTCCAGGCCCGCCAGAGCTGGGAGGAGTCCGAGGCCTTCCTCTTCGGCGCCGCCACGGACTTCGGCATCGATCCGCACATCGACACCTGGCCGCTCGACGCGGACGGCCTGGCGACCGAGCTCGCCAATGCGGAAAAAGTGGCCTCCCTCGCAGGCGAGGACGGCATCGGCTATGCCGCCGCCAAGCTGGGACAGGAGCTCCTCGGCTTCCACGGCATCGAGTTCGTCCTGTTCCGGGACGGCAAGAACCGCACGGTGGCCGCGCTCCGCGCCAATGAGGACCATGAGGCCTTCGCGGGCAAGACCGTCTCCGGCGAGCAGGAACTCGTGTACGCTGCGGCCGTGGCCGGCGACCTGCGCGACAACTGCTACCGCCTGCTGGTGTCCTGGAACCCCGACGCGCCGGCCACCTATGCCGAGCGCTGCGAGAATCTGGAAGTGGCCACGACCGTGACCGGTTCCGACCTGACCTACGGCGAGAACCTGCTGGGCGCAGCCGCCCCCGGCAGCTCGTACAAGACCTGGCAGAGCGCCATGTCCTCCATCCTGATCGCCGGCTGCTCCAACATCTGCGCGGAGGTCGCCGACGTCAAGATGGGCAACGCCCACTCCGGCGAGGACATCAACTACATCGAATCCCCGTACAGCAAGAAGTCCTTCCAGGATTTCATCGACAACATCCTGAGCATCCAGTACAGCCTCTACGGCGCCGCCGGGGCCACCGCCCCGCAGGCCCATTCGCTGATGAGCTTCTTCCGCAGCGCGAACTACAGCGGCGCGGCCGCGCTCCAGAGCGCGCTCGAAGCGTCGGTCGCGGCCCTGAAGGCCTGCCAGCAGAAAGGCGCCTTCGTGGACATCTACACCGACGCCTCCGTGCAGGTGGCGATGGACGCGATCAGCGGCCTCGACGAAGAACTGAACAAGGCGGCGGGATGGATCCTTCTCCAATGACCTAATGTTTTCTGTCCATGAATAAAACGAAACAGATTCTTCTGTGGGGCAGCCTGGCGCTTCTGGCGTCGGGCTGTTACCCTGATGGGTACAACACCCGTTTCAACAAACGGGAATCCGACGCGAAATACGTCGGACAGGAAGTCGGCAATTTCACGGCCGACGAATGGTATCCGGGCGGCCGGCTGGGCACGACGCTGAACGTGACCGCGGGCTGCTACGAAGACGTGACGCCCGCCACGGAGCAGCAGGGCCTGATGCAGGCCTTCAACCTCGGCGAGGCGGCGTTCGAACGCAATTTCACCATCAACACGGCCCCGTTCAAAGGTCTGGGGCCGGCCTACCTGCGCACCTCCTGCCTGGACTGCCACCCCGGCTACGGGCACGGCAAGCGCCAGTATTACTACAAGGCCGGCTTCGGCAACGGCTATCTCCTCGTGATCTACCACCCGGTGGACGGGGCGAACAGCGACGACGGCCCCTATGTCTCCGAAGTGACCGGCATGCCGCAGACCAAGGCGGTCGCGCCTTTCCTGCCGCCCGTCGACGAAGATCAGATCCTGCTGAACTGGCTGACCGTCAGCGAGATGGAGAGCGGCCTGCCCATGACTTTCCCGGACGGCGTCCGGTATGAACTCATCTACCCGGAACTGACGATTCCCGAATCGGCGTTCAACACCGATCCGACGCCGTACCAGACCGGCAACCAGGCCGTGGCCTTCCGTCTCGAGTCCACGATCGGCATCATCGGCACGGGCCTGCTCGACGCCATCCCGGAAGAGGACATCAAGGCCCAGTATCAGGCGGAAGCGCCCTACGTGGCGCTGAATCCTTCCTTCTGGGACAAGGACGCGAACGATTTCGCCGCCACGGCGTGGTACACCCTCGCCGAGGGGCAGTTCGCCGACGGCACCCCGGCGCCCGCCGGCACCAAGAAACTCAAGCGCTTCACCTACGCCATGACGCGCGCCTCCCTGCAGGACGGCGCCGGCGCCAACGCGATCTGGAACATCACCAACGTGACCCGCAAGGACCGCCCGTACCTCTACACGACCAAGGCCTGGGCCAAGGCGATGTCGGAGAACGATTCCGTGATCGCGGCCATCCAGGCCGACCCGTCCTCTCCCTACTATGCCGACGGCACGAAGGAGGGCATTGCGGAGGCCGTGCTGAACCTGCTGGACCCGTCCACGAACCAGTTCGACAACGCCTGGCACAATTTCGAGCCCGAGATGGGCGACGACCAGTACTACAATTTCCTCGTCTGGCACCGCGGGCTGTCCATTCCGCGCGCCCGCGACCTCAACCGCGAGGAAATCCAGCGGGGCAAGCAGGTCTTCAACGAGATCGGCTGCGCCAGCTGCCACCGTCCGTCCTGGAAAACCAAGAGCGACAACTACTGGGCGCCGGCCATCGTGGACGGCAAGCCGCTGCCGCGCTACCAGGAGCAGACCCTCTGGCCCTACACGGACATGATCCAGCACCGGCTCTATATGAAAAACGGCATCCACGGCAGCTGGTGCCGTACCACGCCGCTCTGGGGCCGCGGTCTCTCGAAGACCAACACGGGCGCCGAAGACCGTCTGCACGACAACCGGGCCCGCGACGTCATCGAGGCGATCATGTGGCACGGCTACAGCAAAAACAGCGACGCCTACCGGGCAACAGAAAAATTTTACTATCTTTCCACCTCCGACCGGGAAGCGGTCGTGGCTTTCATCGATGCAATCTAAGTTTTTGAAAATCCTCAGCTACGGCGCCGTGGCGGCCGTCATCGCGATGATGATGGCCGGCACGGTGGTCGAGAAGCTCCACGGCGCCGACGCTGCGGCGCAGGCGATTTACCACCACCCTGCCTTCTTCGCCCTCTGGGCGGTGACGGCCGTCGCCGGCATGGCCTACCTGCTGCGCTGCAACGGGAAACGCCCCGTCGTCGTGCTGCTGCACGTCGCGCTCCTGCTGATCCTCGCCGGCGCGCTCGTGACGCACTTGAGCGGGGTGAGCGGCAGCCTCCACCTCCGCGAGGGGGAGACGCTTTCCGCCTTCGAGGCGGAGGACGGCCACGCCGTCGAACTCCCCTTCAGCGTCCGGCTGGATTCATTCGACATCGAGTACTACCCCGATTCCCGCATGCCGTCCGACTACATCTCCGCCGTGGCCTTCGACGGCGAACCCGTCACCATTTCCATGAACCACATCGGCAAACGCGGCGGCTACCGCTTCTACCAGGCGGATTACGACGAGGACGGGGCGGGAAGCATCCTGGCCGTCAGCCACGACCCTTGGGGCGTGGGCATCACCTACGCCGGCTACCTGCTGCTGCTCGCCTGCATGATCGCCTACTTCTTCGACCCGGATTCGGCTTTCCGGGCCGCCCGGGCGGCGCTGCGGGGGAACCGGGAGCCGAAGCGGAAGCGCAAGGTCTGGACCTGGGTGCTCGTGGCCGGGAGCGTCACGCTGCTGGTGCTGTGGCTGGTGAAAGTGTTCCCTAAGGGGAACCTGATGCCGGTCCTGCGCTCGCCGCTGCTGGTCATCCACGTGGTGCCGATCATCGTCAGCTACACGCTCTTCGCCCTGACGACCCTGCTCGGCCTCGTCGGCCTGCTGCTGCCGGCCGCCAAGTCGGAACGCCTGCGGAACGTGAACCTGTCGGTGCTGTATCCCGCCGTGTTCCTGCTGACCTTCGGAACCTTCCTGGGCGGCGTGTGGGCCAACATTTCCTGGGGCAACTACTGGTCCTGGGACCCGAAGGAGACCTGGGCGCTCGTGACGCTGATGATCTATTCCTTCCCCCTGCACGGGAGCGCGCTGCCGGTCTTCCGCAACCCGCGCTTCTTCCACGCCTTCTGCATCGTCGCCTTCCTGGCGGTGCTGGTCACTTACTACGGCGTGAACCTGATTCTGGGCGGCATCCACAGCTACGCGTAGCGTCCCATCGTTCGCACATATTTATATTTTAGCACCGAAAGTTTCTTTGTATTGAGAAAAATACTAACTTTGCGAGCTATTTTGTGAATTATATTTAATTTACCATAATCATGCAAAGCAAAGGTGCTATCAGATTCGTCACGATCTGCCTCCTGCTCGCCTGCCTCTGGCAGCTGTCTTTCACCGCGGTGACGGCCATTCAGAACAAGAAGGCCGCCCAGCGCGCTGAGCAGATTGCCCAGGCTGTCGACATCAACGCCATCGCAGAGGCGGACCGTGCATTCTATCTCGATTCCATCCGGAAGATCGAAACCCGTCGTTACACGGATTCCATCTCCGGCGAGAATGTTTATTTGGGTTATTCTTTCAAGCAGGTTCAGAACCAGGAGATCAACCTCGGCCTCGACCTCAAGGGCGGTATGAACGTCATGCTGCAGGTCCAGCTCGAGGATCTCGTCCGCGCGCTGGCCGGAGGCAACCAGACGCCCGAGTTCCAGAAGGCCGTTTCCCTGGCCAAGGAGCGCAGCGTCAACTCCCAGTCCGACTTCATCACGCTGTTCGCGGAAGCCTGGAAGGAGGTTGCCCCCGGCACCCGTCTCGCCCAGATCTTCGGTACGTATGAGATGCGCGACCGCATCAAGCCGGAATCCACCGACGAGCAGGTCGTCTCCGTGATCAAGGAAGAGGCGGAGAGCGCCGTGGCGAACTCCTTCAACGTCCTGCGCAACCGTATCGACCGTTTCGGCGTCACGCAGCCGTCCATCCAGAAGATCGGCAACACCGGCCGCATCCTCGTGGAACTCCCGGGCGTGAAGGAGCCGGAGCGTGTGCGTAAGCTGCTCCAGGGCACCGCTTCCCTCGAGTTCTGGCCTACGTTCACCTACGACGAGATGGCTTCCTACCTCGACGAGGCCAACGCCCGTCTGGCGGAGATCCTGTCCGCCGGCGAGACCGCCGCGCCTGAGGCCGAGGCCGCTCCGGAAGCGACCGACGCCGTGTCCGCGGAGTTGCAGGCCCAGAACGCCGCCTCCGAGGACGCCAACCTCGCCGCTGCCCGCAAGGCCAATCCGCTCTACGCGATCCTGAGCCCCTCCGGTATGCGCGGCAACGCCTGCATCGGCTTCGCCGCCGCTGCGGATACCGCCCAGATCAACAAATACCTCCGCATGCCGGAGATCGAGGCCGTGTTCCCGGCGGAGTTCCGCCCGATGTGGTCCGTCCAGCCTTCCGAGTACATGCAGAGCGACAATATCTACGAGCTCGTCGCCATCAAGGCCACGTCCCGTGACGGCAAGGCCCCGCTCGACGGCGGTGTCGTGACCGACGCCCATGTCGACTACGACCAGCGTCGCGGCGGCAACCCGGGCGTCTCCATGACCATGAACGCCGAGGGTGCCAACATCTGGGCCCGCCTGACCAAGGAGAACATCGGCCGTCAGGTCGCCATCGTGCTCGACGGTACCGTGTATTCCTACCCGACCGTCCAGTCCGAGATCACCGGCGGTTCCTCCTCCATCACCGGTAACTTCACCATCGACGAGGCCACCGACCTTACCAACGTCCTCAAGTCCGGTAAGCTTCCCGCCCCGGCTACGATTGTCCAGGAGCAGGTCGTCGGTCCGACCCTCGGTGCCGAGTCCATCCGCGCCGGTCTCATTTCCTTCCTGATCGCGTTCTGCCTCGTGCTGCTGTACATGCTCTTCTTCTATCAGGGAGCGGGTATCGCTGCCGACATCGCGCTGCTTTCCAACGTGGTGCTCCTCTTCGGCACCCTGTCCGCCTTCGGCGCCGTGCTGACGCTGCCGGGTATCGCCGGTCTCGTCCTGACGCTGGGTATGGCCGTGGATGCCAACGTGATTATCTATGAGCGTATCAAGGAAGAGCTCAAGGCCGGCAAGGGCCTGAGCAAGGCTGTCACCGACGGTTACAAGAACGCCTACTCCGCCATCATCGACGGCCAGGTGACCACCCTCCTGACGGGTATCGTGCTCTTCTTCTTCGGCTCCGGTCCGATCAAGGGCTTCGCTACCACGCTCATCATCGGTATCATCACCTCCATGTTCACCGCCATCTTCGTCACCCGCCTGATCTTCGAAGGCCGCCTCAAGAGAGGCAAGAACATCACCTTCGAGAACAACCTGACGAAGAACTTCCTCAAGAACACGAAGATCAACTTCCTGGACGGCCGCAAGTGGTCCTACATCATTTCCGGCGCCCTCATCGTCATCGCCATCGGTTCCATGTGCATCAAGGGCTTCACCTACGGTGTCGACTTCACCGGCGGCCGCACCTACGTGGTCCGCTTCGACAAGCCCGTGACGTCCGAGGAGGTCCGTTCCGCCGTGAACAAGACCTTCAACGCGGCCGATCCCGAGTCCTCTGTCGAGGTCAAGCAGTTCGGTGGCGACAGCCAGATGAAGATCACCACCTCCTACAAGTTCCAGGATGAGACCTCCACGGTCGACGCCGAGATCGAAGGCATGCTGTACGAGTCCCTGAAGGGCTTCTACTCCGAGGAAGTCAGCCTCACCGACTTCACCTCCACGCTGGAGAACCCGAACGGTATCATCTCCTCCGACAAGGTGGGCGCCTCCATCGCCAACGACATCAAGCGCAACGCCATCATCTCCATCATCCTCGCCCTCATCGTCATCTTCGCGTACATCGCAGTGCGGTTCAAGGGTTGGAACTGGGGTCTCGGCGGCGTCGTCTCCCTGGCTCACACCGCGATCATCATCATCGGCTTCTTCTCCCTGTTCAGCGGCATCCTGCCGTTCAACCTGGACGTGGACCAGACCTTCATCGCCGCTATCCTGACGATCATCGGTTACGCCATCAACGACAACGTGGTGATCTTCGACCGTATCCGTGAGAACCTCGCGCTCCACCCGAGCGACGACTTCAAGGAGACGGTCAACAAGTCCCTCAACGCGACCCTGACCCGTACGGTCAACACCTCGGTCTCGACCCTCCTCCCGATGCTCACCATCGCGATCTTCGGCGGCGAGTCCATCCGCGGTCTGTCCGTCGCGCTCTGCCTCGGTGTCCTGATCGGTACCTACGCCTCCATCATGATCGGTACCCCGATTATGTTCGACGCCGAAATGGCCGCCCGCAAGCGCAAAGCTGCGAAGAAATAAGTCTTCGAAAAGTTATCAACAATAGACCCCCGGCCGGATGAAGGTCGGGGGTTTATTCTTCGTCCAGCGAGAAGTGCATGGTGGTTTGGCCGTTGTGGTTCCTCAAGACGAAGGCCTCGTCCCAATCTTCTGTGTAGAACTTGAAAAAGAGGCCCAAGGAAGAGCCGGTGATGCCAAAGGCCTTGCGGGACAGCGCGAATTCAAGGAAGACAAAGCTCCCATCCTCTTTGACAGTACCCTTTTCGATGGGCAAACCGTCTTGCCATACCATATCTCCGGAGGAGCAATCGTACCAGTCGCTCCAGGGATCGCTGCACCAGAAATTCCCCTCATAATACCAGTCGCACCCGAGCGATTTCGTGGACATGCCGGTTTCGGTGTTGTCATCAGCATCGATGCGAAGGTTCATGATGGCGCCGTCGAGAGAGACGCCTTCGATAAGGGTACTCATCGCGACAAAGAAATATACATAGTCGGCATCATAGCAGAATTTGCCATAAGAAACGTCATCTGAACCATTGAATTGAATGTTCGGGTCGGTATTGGCGTCCCAGTCCTCGAACGAATTGTCGTCAAGCTGAATCGGAGATATAGTTGCCCCGGGTGCCAGGTCTGCCGGTTTCACACAGGAGGGGAATACGGCGGCGACGATAAGGAGAAGGGTTGCGATGGCTTTGTGCATGCTGGCGGGCCTGTTATTTATGCTCCACCTTGTAGGTGAGGCCGAGCTTCTGGAGGGCGGAGAGGAAGGGTTCGCTGACGGTGACGGCGAACTTCTTGGAGTAGAATTCGAGATTGTAGCCCGTGGTCTTGTCGTGGAGGAAGATCGTGAAGGGGATCTTGCCCTTGTTGGCCTTGAGGGTCTTGGCGAGGGCGGCGCGGAGCTCCGGGGTGATGCGGTCGGAGTCAACGTACACGCCGAGGCCGGTGATCAGCGATTCGCCCAAGTTGCCCAGCAGGGTAATTTTCTTGATTTTAAAGCCGTAGGGGGCCTTTTTGCCCTGCGCCCGTTCCTCGGGTTTGACGAAGTAGCGCGCGGAGATTTCGCCTTCGATGAAGATCTGCGCGTGCAGCTGCATGAAGGGCAGCAGCGCCTCGTAGTCTTTGCCGAAGAGGGCGAATTCGTAGGTCCCGTCGAAGTCTTCCACCATCACGCGGGCGCCCGGCGAGCCGCTGCGCGTCGTGATGGTCTTGACGTCGGTCACGATGCCCGCCACGGAGGCCTTGCCGGCCTTGTCGGCGGACTCGCACTCGTCGATGCGCTCCTGCAGCTGCGTCAGCTTGCAGTCGGTGAAGGTCTCGATCTCGAAGCGGTAGCGGTCGAGCGGATGCGACGACAGGTACATGCCCACGAACTCCTTTTCCTGCTGGAGCAGGGCCAGGATGTCCTCCTCGCCGGAGAAGGTCGGGATCTCCGGCCGCACCGGCTTCAGCTCCTCCACCTCGCCGAAGAGCGAATTGGCGGTGTCCAGCTGGTCGTTGCGGTAGAGGCCGGCGTACTTGACGGCCTCGTCGATGAACAGTTCCCCGTTCTTGCAGGGCAGGAAGAACTGCGAACGCTTGTATCCGAAGGAATCCAGGGCGCCGGAATAGACCAGTGTCTCGAAGGCGCGCCGGTTCAGCATCTCGGCCATGCGCTCCACGAAGTCGAAGAGATCGGAGAAGGCGCCGTGCTCCGTGCGCTCGTCGATGATGGCCTTCACGACGTTGTCGCCGAAGCCCTTGAGGCCGCCGAGACCGTAGCGGATGTCGCCGTTCTTGTTGACGGAGAAGGTGGCCTCCGACTCGTTCACGTCCGGGCTGAGCACCTTGATGCCCGCCTTGCGGCAGTCGGCCATGATTTCCTTCATCTCGTCCATGTTGGAGATGTTCTGCGTGAGGTTGGAGGCCTGGAATTCGGACGGATAGTGGGCCTTGATCCACGCGGTCTGGTAGCTCACCCAGGCGTAGCAGGTGGCGTGCGACTTGTTGAACGCGTATTTCGCGAAGGCCTCCCAGTCGGACCAGATCTTCTGCAGGACCGGCTCCGGATGCCCGTTGGCGATGGCTCCCTTCATGAAGGTCTCCTTGAGGGAGTCCAGCACCGCCTTCTGCTTTTTGCCCATGGCCTTGCGGAGCTTGTCCGCCTTGCCCTTGGAGAAGCCTGCGAGCTTCTGCGAGAGGCGCATGACCTGCTCCTGGTACACCGTGACGCCGTAGGTCTCCTTCAGCAGTTCCTCCATCTCCGGGAGGTCGTAGTGGATCTTGGACGGGTCGTTCTTGCCGGCCACGAAGTCCGGGATGTAATCCATCGGGCCCGGGCGGTAGAGGGCGTTCATAGCGATGAGGTCCTCGAAGCGCTCGGGATGCAGGCGGATCAGCCACTCCTTCATGCCGCCGGATTCAAACTGGAAGATGCTCTTGGTGTCGCCTCGGGCGTATAGCGCATAGACCTCGGGGTCATCAATGGGAATTTTCTCGATATCGATGTCCTTGCCGAAACGCTTCTTGACCATCGCGAGCGCACGGTCGATGATGGACAGGGTCTTGAGGCCCAGGAAATCCATCTTCAGCATGCCCACGTCCTCGATCTTGGTCCCTTCGTACTGCGAGACCCAGACCTCCTGGCCGGTGGCCTTGTCGGTGCCCAGCGTGATGGGGATGTAGTCGGTGAGGTTGCCGCGGCCGATGATCATGGCGCAGGCATGGATGCCCGTCTGGCGGATGCAGCCCTCCAGGCGCAGCGCGAAATCGAGGACTTCGCGCACCAGCGGCTCGCCCTCCTCGTATTCGTGCTTGAGTTCCTTGATATATTTGACGCTGTTGGCCAGCGTCGGCTTGTATTCCTTCTCCTCGCCATTCTCCTTGACGATGATCGGGCGGTCCGGGATCATCTTCGTGAGGCGGTTGGACTCCGGGATCGAGAGGTTGGAGATGCGTGCCACGTCCTTGACCGCCAGCTTGGCGGCCATGGTGCCGAAGGTGATGACGTGCGAGATGTGGTCGGCGCCGTAGTGGTCCTGCACGTACTGGATCACGCGGTAGCGACCCTCGTCGTCGAAGTCGACGTCGATATCCGGCATGGAGATGCGCTCCGGGTTGAGGAAACGCTCGAACAGGAGGTCGTAGCGAATGGGGTCCAAGTTCGTGATTCCCAAGCAGTAAGCCACACATGAGCCTGCCGCTGAGCCGCGCCCCGGACCTACGGACACGCCGTTCCGGCGGCCCCAGTTGATGAAGTCCTGGACGATGAGGAAGTAGTCCGGGAAGCCCATGTACGAGATGGTCATGAGCTCGAAGTGCAGGCGGTCCTGCTGCTCGTCGGTGAGCGTGTCGCCGTAGCGGCGGTGCGCGCCTTCGTAGGTCAGGTGGCAGAGATAGGCCACCGAGCGGCAGAATTCGTCGCCGCGGTAGGTCTTGACCTCGTTGTCGTCCTTATCCTTGGAAATGTCGTATTTGCCATTCTCGATGATGTCGGCGTATTTCGCGAGCTGGGCGTCGATGTCCGCGAGGAAGTCCGCCGGCAGCTCGAATTTCGGCAGCACGTGGCCGCGGTCGATCTCGTAGCGCTCCACCTTCTCCAGCACCTCGAGCGTGTTGGCGAGGGCCTCGGGATGCTCCGGGAACAGGGTGGCCATCTCCTCCTCGCTCTTGAGATACTCCTGCTGCGTGTAGCGCAGGCGCTTGGGGTCATCCACCATCGCGTTGGTAGTCAGGCAGATGAGCCGGTCGTGCGCCGGGCCGTCCTCCTTCCGCACGAAGTGCACGTCGTTGGTGGCGACCACCTTCACGCCGTGCTTCTCCGCCAGCTCGAAGATGCGGGAAGTGTACTCCTTCTGCTGCTCGTAGAGGTCCAGCGAAATGCCGGGGACCTCCGTCTTGTGGAGCATGACCTCGAGATAGTAATCCTCCCCGAATACGCGCTTGTGCCATTCGATGGCGCGGTCCACGCCCTCCGTGTCGCCCGCGAGGATGCCGCGGGGCACCTCGCCCGCCATGCAGGCGGAGCAGCAGATCAGGCCCTCGTGGTATTGCTCCAGCACCTCGTGGCTTACGCGCGGCTTGTAGTACATGCCCTCGATGTGTCCCGTGGACACGATCTTCATGAGGTTCCTGTAACCGTCGTAGTTCTTGGCCAGGAGGATGAGGTGGTAGTATTTCTTGTGCTCGTTGTCCTTGAGATGGTGGTCGTAGTGCTGCGTCACGTAGACCTCGCAGCCCAGGATCGGCTTCACGTCCGGGTGCTTCTTGGCCACGTCGCAGAAGTCCTTGACGCCGTACATGTTGCCGTGGTCCGTGATGGCCAGGCCGGGCATGCCGAGCTCCTCCGCGCGGCGGAAGAGCTTCTCGATATCGCTCATTCCGTCGAGGATGGAGTATTGGGTATGGACGTGCAGATGTACGAAGGACATGGCTGTACAAATATAAACAAAAACCCCCGACCTTCATCCGGCCGGGGGTCTATTGTTGATAACTTTTATTATGTCCCGGAGAGGTACTCCCTGAACGCCTGGCGATAGCTGTCGCCGACGGGAATGGTGGTGCCGTCGTCAAGCGTGATGCCGTCGCGGCCGGCTTCGCGGATGCAGGCAAGGTTGATGATGTAGGAGCGGTGCACGCGCATGAAGCGCGCAGGCGGGAGCATTTCCTGCAAATTCTTGAGCCGCTCCAGGATTACGAGCGGTTCCGCCACGCCGTCCCGCCAGATCTTGATGTATTCGCTCATTCCCTCGGCGTAGCGAATACTGTTGGTCTCGACCCGAACGGTCTTTCCTTCGGACCGGAACTGGATAAAATCTTGACTGTCAGTATTCTGCGTTGCATTCTTCGACTGGATTTCCGTTTCCAGCTCGCGGATGCGGGCGGCGGAACGCGGCGCTCGGACCAGATAGACGATCCCCGTGCTCGCCGCCTGCAGCAGGAAGCCGAACAGGATCATCAGGACCTCGGGACGAATCGGCCCGGGGCCACCGGGACCGCCCGGCCCGTCCGGCGGAGGGCCGCCGTGGACGCCGCTCAGCAGCATCACGTAAGCTGCAAACACCCCCAACAGCCCCAGCGCCACGGCGGCAAAGGCCCACGGTTTTTTCCTGCGGACCAGCAGCGGCACGGCGAGGACGAGATGCAGCAGCAACAGAAGCAGAAGGGCAACAATCATATAGACAAAAATAATGAAAATTTCCGTTCGTTGAAGAATTCCGCCCGTTCGCTGAATCCGGCGTCTTTTGGCAACATTCTTGCGTTTTGGTCGGTCGTGACTAAAACCGATGCGATATGAAAAAGTTGATAAACTCCCTTCTGTTCCCGGCGTTGCTGCTTGTCGGCGGCTGCCTGGGCAACAACCAGCTCGACCCGTACGGGCAGGGCAATGAAAGCTACACGGACACGCCGGTCGATCCCGTGGCTGTGGACACCTCCATCGAAGATCCCTTTGAACTCGAAGACGAAGACGATGCGATTGCGAACACCAAGTTCAATCGCACCATTACCATCGTTTTCGGCGCTTCCGGCGCCACGGTGACGGGCGACGACAACGGCACCGTGACCGTGGACGGCAACAACGTGACCGTCAATCACACCGGCGACGACGCCGTCCGCTACGAACTCTCCGGCACGGCCGCCAGCGGCTTCTTCAAGGTCTATGGCGAGAAGAAACAGGCCATCGTGCTGAACGGCCTCGACCTGACGAATCCCAACGGCGCGGCCATCAACAACCAGAACAAAAAGCGCACCTTCATCGTCGTGAACGGCACCAACAAACTCGCCGACGGCAGCAAGTACTCGGCGACGCCGGATGGCGAAGACGAGAAAGGCGCCTTCTTCAGCGAAGCGCAGCTCATTTTCAGCGGCAGCGGCTCGCTCAGCGTGACCGCGACCGGCGGCAAGGCCGGCATCTCCTCCGACGACTACGTGCGCGTGCTGGACGGCCCGGCAATCACCGTCTCTTCCGCCAAGGGCCACGGCGTCCGCGGCAAGGACGCGGTCGTGATCGGCGGCGGCACGCTGGACATCACGGTCAAGAAGGAAGGCAAGAAGGCGATCACCTCCGACGGGACCGTCCGCATCGACGGCGGCAAGACCTCGCTCACCGTGTCCGGCGGCGTGGACGACTCCGACCTCACGGACCTCTCTTCCTCCTCCGGCATCAAGGCGGACGTCGCCTTCGTGATGAACGACGGCGAACTCAGCATCACCAACAGCGGCCAGGGCGGCAAGGGCATCAGCGGCGACGCCGCGGGCAAGATCGCAGGCGGCAGCGTGAAAATCAGCGTCACGGGCGCCAATTACGAGGTGACGGGCGCGGATGCGATCGGCCTCGAGGATACGTCCTGCTCCGCCAAGGGCATCAAATTCGACGGCAAGCTCGTAATCACCGGCGGCGACATCCAGGTCTCCGCCAAAAATCACGAGGCCATCGAGGCCAAGGGCGATATGGTCATCGCGGGCGGCGAGATCTACGCCACCTCGACCGATGACGCCATCAACTCCGGCGGCAACCTGATTATCGACAGCGGCCGCGTGTTCGCCTGGTCCACCGGGAACGACGGCATCGACGCCAACGGCGACTGCTACATCCAGGGCGGCACCGTCTTCGCCATCGGCTCCGGCTCGCCGGAAGTCGCGATCGACGCCAACACGGAGGAGGGCCACACGCTCTACATCATCGGCGGCACCGTCGTGGCCTTCGGCGGGCTGGAGGGCGGTGCGCACCTGTCCCAGGCCTGCTACGCCGCTTCCGCGGCCAAGAACACCTGGTACGGCCTCTACGCGGACGGTACGCTCGCCTTCGCCTTCCAGGCCCCGGCCGCCAACAACACGATGGTGGTCTCCACCTCCGGCTCGGCGACGACGCTCAAGTCAGGTGTGACGGCCTCCGGCGATACCTTCTTCCAGGGCATCGGCGCCACGGCGGCCAATGGTGGCAGCAACGTCAACCTGACGGCCTACAGCAGCGGCAACGCGATGGGCGGGCCCGGACAGGGCGGTCCCGGCGGCGGTCCGGGACGCTTTTAGCAGAAAAAGAAAAACGGCCTCCGAGATGTTCGGGGGCCGTTTAATTTAGCGCGTCAGCTTGAATCCCGCGTCCACGCTCTTGGCGGTGGAGAGGATGTTGCCGACCGTGGCGACACCGGCGCTGGTGGTGATCTTCTTGGCGTACTCGATCACCTTCTGGGCGAAGGTCATGAACTTCTCGCCGTTGAACAGGATTTTGCAGCCGTTCGTGGTGGCGCTCACGGTGCCGTCGAGCTGCAGGAAGGTCAGCTGGCGGCCGAATTTCATCGTGACGGCGTTGCCGTTCTGCACGTAGGTGCCGCTGATGGCGGGCAGATTACCGGCCTTGAAGGAGAACGTGCCGTCCTGGTTGAAGGTGAATGTGGCAGCGCCCGGCTTGACGCCGGCCTTGGCGAGGATGTTGTCCGCCTTGCTCTCGATGGTGCTCACGGCCGCGTTGCCGGCCACGGTGCTCAGGATGTTGTCGCTCTTGACCGCGGCGCCCACGCCGCCATAGTTCCAGGTGCCGGCCAGATCTACCTGGCCGCCGCCGAGCACGCCCGAAAGGACGTTGCCGATGGTCTCGCCGACGTTGCCGCCGGTGACGGAATTCAGGATGCCGCCCAGGATGTTCTGGGCACTGGCCACGGATGCTACCAGCATCAGGGAGCCGAGGAATGCAGCAAATCTCTTCATATCGTTATTGGTTATCGGTAGTCCATCCCTGTGCGGAAACGGGGTGCTCCAGGCCGTCGGGCGAGACCAGCACGGCGCCCACTTCGGGCTGCGCCAGGTGGCCGATGATGTCGAAGGTCTGGAATTCCGTCCGGAAACGCTCGTATTGCGCGAGCGGAATGACGTACAGCACGTGGTAGTCCTCGCCGCCGTTCATCGCGGCGGACACGGGGTCGATATTCAGCTCGCGGCCCAGGTCGAAGCTGCCGCCCTCGAAGGGAATCTTGTCGGCATAGACCTTGGCGCCGAGCCCGCTGTCGCGGCAAAGCCGCAGCAAGGCGTCTGCGAGGCCCCTGGTGATGAAATAACCGAACGCGGGGGAGAACTTCCCTTCTTCGAGCTGCGCGGGCAAATTCGGGCTTAATTCGGGCCTTAAATAAGATCCGACGAGCATCTTGTACTGCTCCAGCGACTGCTGGTCGGTGGAGCCCTTCTCGAACTTGAGCCGCTCGCGCTCCAGCACCTGCAGCCCCAGGAAGGCGGCGCCGAGCGCACCCGACACGCAGATCAGGTCGCGCGACTGCGCCTGCGGGCGGGCGGCCGAGACGGCGGCGCTGTGCCGGCCGGTGGCCGAAAGCGCGATCGTGAGGCCGTTGCGGGACGGCTGCAGGTCCAGCGAAAGCTGCTTGTAGCCGTGCTCCTTCGCCGCGGCGGCGATGCCGCTCCAGAGCTCCTGCACCTGCGGGAAATCCAGCTTCGCGGACACGCCCAGCTGTACCGAGAGGGCCTCGGGGCGCGCCAGCACGGCGTACAGCTCGCCCGTCACCTTCAGCACGGCCTTGCGGCCGAGGTGCTTCAGCGGGAAGTAGACGAGGTCGAAGTCGATCCCCTCCAGCAGCAGGCCGGAGGCCGAGGTGATGCATTCCTGCGGCTGGGCTTCCAGCCACAGCGGCTCCCCGAAGGGCCGGTATCCCGTCCCCTCGAACAGCTGCCGGATCGCCTCGACGCGTCCGATTTCCGCGAAGGTCTGCGCCATGTCGCTACAGGTTGCGGAGGAGGTTGTTCAGGTTGACCTTGGCGTCGATCATCGCGCGCAGGTCGGCGATGGGGACGCGCTGCTGGGTCATCGTGTCGCGGTCGCGCACGGTCACGCAGCGGTCGTTGAGGGAATCGTGGTCCACGGTGATGCAGAACGGGGTGCCGATGGCATCCTGGCGGCGGTAGCGCTTGCCGATGCTGTCTTTCTCCTCGTACTGGCAGTTGAAATCATATTTCAGCAGGTCCATCACCTCCTGGGCAAGCTCGGGCAGGCCGTCTTTCTTGACAAGCGGCAGGACCGCGGCCTTGACCGGAGCGAGCGGGGCGGGGATGCTCAGCACCACGCGCGTCTCGCCGTTCTCCAGCTGCTCCTCGTGGAAGGAGTGGGACAGGACGGCCAGGACCATGCGGTCCACGCCGATCGAGGTCTCCACCACGTACGGAGTATAAGACGCATTCTCCTCAGGATCAAAGTATTCGATCTTCTTGCCGGAGAACTTCTGGTGGTTGCCCAGGTCGAAGTTCGTGCGGCTGTGGATGCCTTCCAGCTCCTTGAAGCCGAAGGGGAAGTTGAATTCGATATCGGTGGCGGCGTTGGCGTAGTGGGCCAGCTTCTCGTGGTCGTGGAAGCGGTAGTTCTCCGCGCCCATGCCGATGTTGACATGCCATTTCATGCGGTTCTCCTTCCACTTCTTGAACCAGTCGAGCTCGGTGCCCGGCTT
>Ga0310696_10002693_pt1 | contig 23072 bp, 20 predicted proteins | sample AusTroGonzalo_MG_4_FD_203885 | JGI IMG/M metagenome (GOLD analysis project Ga0310696, IMG submission 203885) | Bovine rumen microbial communities from tropical cattle in Woodstock, Queensland, Australia - Gonzalo_02 (v2) (version 2) | ecosystem: Host-associated > Mammals > Digestive system >...
TCTTCTGGCTCACGGCGTGCGAGAGCTTCGGGTCGAGGGTCTCGAGCACCAGGCCGACGGCCGTGGACGCGTACACGTCGAAGGCCGGCTCCTGGCTGACGCTGTCGATGGAGCCCTGCGGTGCGGCAAGCCGCACCTTCTGGCCCAGCAGCGCGGTAGCTAGCTGGATGGTGTTCTCCATGTGGCTGCAGCCACCGGTGATGACCACGCCGCCGGAGATGCGCGTCGCGTAGCCGGACTGCTCAATGATGAAGCGCACGGCGTCGAAGATCTCGCTCATGCGGGCCTCGATGACACGGGCCAGCAGCGTGAGCTCGACCTCGCCGTCCACGATTTCGTTCTCGTTCTTGAGCACCAGTTTCTTGTTCTCAACGGCATATTCCTCGCAGCAGCGGCCGTGCTCGATCTTGATGATCTCGGCCCAGCGGGCGGTGATGTTGAGTTCGTTCTTGATGTCGGTGGTGATGGCTTCGCCGCCGAAGGGGATGATGGCTACGTGGCGGACGATGTTGTCCTTGACGATGGCCACCTCGGTCGTGCTCTTGCCGATGTCGACCAGCGCCACGCCGTTCTCCATTTCGGGACGGCTCAGCACGGCGCGTGCCGAGGCAATCGGCGCGAGGATGGCCTTCTCCAGGCGCAGCCCGCATTTCTCCAGGACGGTGATGCGGCGGTCCAGGATGGATTTCCGGCCGAAGAACAGTTTGAATCCCGCGTCGATGCGGCCGCCCATCATACCGATCAGCTCATCGTGCGTGATGCCGATGCGGTCTTCGGTGCTGTAGAACTGGGGGGATGCTTCGAACACCACTTCGTCTCCCTCAAGCGAGGCGTTGTAGCGTTTGCGGGTGATCTCCAGGACCTCATCTTCGGTGATGTAGGCCTTCGGGTTGGAACGGTTGATGGTGCAAGGAAGGTCCTTGCTGTGGAGCGCGCGGCCCGACAGGCCGATGGTAACGGATTCGATGGGCTCGTGCAGGTCGGCCTGCGCCTGCTCCAACAGCGCGCGGACCGTCTCCTCGACCTTGAAGTCGTTGACGATCTCGCCGCACTCGATACCGGCGGATTCCGCATCGTGATAGCTCACGATCCGGATGCCGGACGGGAGTTTCTCGCCTACCGCGAGCGCCACCTTGGACGATCCAAAGTCCAATGCTGCTGCGTATCTGCTCATTTCTCCTTACAAATTATCTGGTTAGTAAACTTTAGGTTGATTGTCTTGTAATGCTTGTTTTCCGCCAGGGCTGCTGGCAGGACGTTGCGCCACCAGACCTCCAGCTTGCGGAACTTCTCGACGTAGTCGCCGCTGTCGCCGAAGATGATGGCGGGTCCGACTTCCGACGTGTAGAGCACCAGGTCGCCGTTCGGCTCGACGTCGATCTGCTCGATCTGGTTGCGCAGGGTGTTGCGGCTGTCGATGTAGCGGGCCATCGCCACGATGCCCAGCACCCAGTCGCGGCTCTCCTCCGGCGCGAGGCCCTTATATCCCTTCTCGATGGACAGGGGAATGCTCCCCGTGACCACGGGCACGTTCACCGCATGGACGACGGGGAAGAGATAGCCCTCCGGGTCGCAGTACCAGCGCCCGTCGCCTTTCTGGAAGCGGACAACGGGCTTGCGCTGCGCAATCTCCACGGCGATGGTGAACGGGTCGGCGGCGTAGACGTCGGCGCCGAGGACCTCGCCGCGGTCGCGGACCGCCTGCTCGATGGCGTGCAGGTCGACCGTGTCGGTGCGCTGTCCCTTGACCAGCCTGATGATATAGTCGTGCATCTCCTGCCGGTCGACGATGCTGCTTTCCAGCGAGTCGAGCAGGATGACCTGAACGCGCTGGCAACGGGCTTCCGCCCGGCCTTGGGCTGCGAGCCTGCCCGCGAACCAGAACCAGCCGACCAGCAGGGCGCCGGACAGCAGGACGATGAGGGTCGTGAGCAGGATCTTTTTAACCATTGCGCTTGTTCAGGGCTTCAGTAATCGGTTCGATGAAACGGTCGACGTCGCCGGCGCCGAAGGTCACCAGGCAGTCGATCGTACGGTTTTCCAGGGTATCCATCAGGCGGCTCTTCTCGATGAGGACCTTGTCCTCGAGCGCCACCTTGTCAAAGATGATCTGGGACGAGACGCCCGGGATGGGTTCCTCCCGCGCCGGGTAGATGGGCAGCAGGATGAGGGCGTCGAGCCCGCTGAGCGCGTCGGCGAAGTCCTCGGCGAAGTCGCGGGTACGGGTATAGAGGTGCGGCTGGAAGATGCCCAGCAGGTGCCGTCCCGGGAAGATGTTGCGCATCGAGCTGATGGCGGCGCGGATCTCGTTGGGATGGTGTGCATAGTCGTCGATATAGGCGATCTTCGGCGTGTTGACGTGGATGTCGAAGCGGCGTTTCACGCCCTGGAAGGTGGCGAGGGCCTCGCGCACCTTTTCGGGGTCGGAGCCGTGCAGCAGGGCGACGGCCGATGCGGCCACGGCGTTCTCGACGTTGACCCAGCCCGGGACGCCGACGCGGCAGTGCGCGATGCGGCCGCCCGGATGGTTGAGCGTGAAGTCGAAGCGCCCGTCCGGCAGCGGGGTGATGTCCGAGGCGTAGAAGTCGCACGGCTGGTCGTAGGCGTAGTGCAGCACCTGGGCCTTTACCTTGCGCAGGGGCACCTCCACGCCCTGCTTGACGAGCAGGAAGCCGTCGGCGTCGACCTGCGAGGCGAATTCGCCGAAGGCTTCGACCACGTGCGCGTGGTCGTTGTAGATGTCGAGGTGGTCGGCGTCGGTGGCGGTGACCACGGCGATATGGGGATGCAGCTGCAGGAACGAGCGGTCGAACTCGTCGGCCTCGGCCACGAGCACGGGGTTGTGGCTCAGCAGCAGGTTGGTGTCGTAGTTCTTAGAGATACCGCCGAGGAAGGCGTTGCAGCCTTCGCCCGAGGCGGTCAGGATGTGGGCGAGCAGGGTGCTCGTGGTGGTCTTGCCGTGCGTGCCCGACACCGCCAGGCACTCCTGGCCGCGGGCGATCTCGCCCAGCGCCTGCGAGCGCTTGCACATGGCGTATCCGTGGCTGCGGACGTACTGGAGCTCGCTCAGCTCGGCCGGAATGGCCGGCGTCCAGATGACGAACGTATGTTCGACATCCTTCGGCACCATCTCCACGTCGTCGTCATAGTGGACGCCGATGCCCTCGCTCTCCAGCGCGTGCGTCAGCGCCGACGGGGCGCGGTCGTATCCCGACACCGTGAATCCCTGGTGCTTGAAGTACCGTGCGATGGCGCTCATTCCGATGCCGCCGATCCCGATGAAATAATAATGTGTATAGCTCATTCCTTCACTAATTTCAAAACTTCCTTGGCAATGACTTCCGAGGCATCCTTGCGGCCGAGCTTCAGGATGTTGGTCTCCAGTTCCGCGAGCAGCGGCTCGTCGTCGATGATGCTCTCGACCGTGTCGAGGAGCTTCGTGTCGGCTTCGACGTCGCGCACCATCAGCGCCGCGTTCTTCTTGACGAGCGCCATGGCGTTGTGCGTCTGGTGGTCCTCCGCCACGTTGGGCGAGGGGACGAAGATGGTGGCCTTGCCGGCCACGCAGAGTTCCGAGATGGTGCCGGCGCCCGCGCGCGAGACCAGCAGGTCGGCCACGGCGTAGGCCAGGTCCATCCGTTTGATGAAATCCGTATAGAAGAGGTTCTTCACCTGGCGTCCTTCCATGAAGGCGTCCACGCCGGCCTTGTAGCCCTTGCCGCACTGCCAGATCACCTGGTAGCCGGCCTTGTCGGCGCGGTTCTCCACCCAGTCGCGCATCACGCGGTTCAGCGTGCCGCAGCCCAGGCTGCCGCCCACCACGAAGAGCGTCTTCTTGAGCGGGTCGAGGCCGTAAAAGCGGTAGCCCTCGTCACGCTGGGCACTGGTCGCCGGGGCGATCTCCTTGCGGATGGGGTTGCCGGTGAGGATGATGCGGTCGGCCGGGAAGAAGCGTTCCATGCCTTCGTAGGCCGTGCAGATGCACTTGGCGCGCTTCGAGAGGATCTTGTTGGTCAGGCCCGCATAGGAGTTCTGCTCCTGGATGAGGCAGGGGATGCCCTTGTGGGAAGCGCTCCAGAGCAGCGGCGCGCTGGCGTAGCCGCCGACGCCGACCGCCACGTCGGGCTTGAAGTCGTTGATGATCTCGCCGGCCTTGCGGATGCTCTTGAGGACCTTCGCCGGCAGGGCGAGGTTCTGAGCCGACAGCGACCGCTGGAGTCCCGCCACGGGGAGTCCGATGATCTTGTAGCCGGCCGCCGGCACGCGCTCCATCTCCATCTTCCCTTCTGCGCCGACGAAGAGGATCTCGGCCTCGGGGCACAGCTCCTTGACGGAATTCGCGATGGAAAGGGCGGGGAAGATGTGGCCGCCGGTGCCGCCGCCGCTGATGATGATACGGGGATTATTTTTCATCTGCTACCTCCATATTGATTTGTGGTTCTGCGTTTTCAGGGTTCTGTGCCGCCAGGGCGGCTGCGGCGGCTTCCGCCGCCTCCCGCTCCGCGGCCTCCTGCTTCTCGAGGTGCCGGTTCACGGAGAGGATCATGCCGAAGGCGCCGCACAGCACGATGTAGGCTGTGCCGCCGTGGCTGATCAGCGGGAGCGTATGGCCCGTGATGGGGATCAGGCGCACGTTCACCAGGATGTGCAGGAAGGCCTGACAGCCGATGAGGAAGGCCAGGCCCACGATCAGGGCGCTGGTATAGGTAGCCTGGCACCGCTTGCACAGGCGGATGCACCGGAACAGGAAGATCAGGTAGAGCATCAGCACGACGATGCCGCCCACCAGGCCGTATTCTTCGATGATGAAAGCGTAGATGAAGTCCGAGAAGGCCATCGACAGCGAGTACCGCTGGGTGCTCTTGCCCGGGCCCTTGCCGATGAGGCCGCCCTCGGAGATGGCCACCTTGGCGTTCTCGCTCTGCCGCTTCTCGTCCTTCATCTTCTGGATCTCGGCGGCCGAGAGGGTCTCGGTGTCGATCTCCTCGTCCTTGTCGTTGAGGAAGTCGCCGATACGGCCCTCCACGGTGCCGAAGCGGTTGAACACCTTGCCGATGGCCGTCTCCTGCACCGACGGCCGCCCCGCCACGAAGGCGTGGTAGATGCCGAACATCAGCAGCACCGCCGCCACGAGGATGCCGACGGTGATCATCAGGTTCTTGAAGCTCACGTCCATGAAGAAGAGCACCAGGAACGCGATGCCACCGATCAGCAGCGCGGACGAGAAACTGTTCTGCATGATGAGCAGGCAGACGACGCCGACGGGCAGCAGGATGCGCAGCGCGAACTGCTTGAAGTCGGAGAGCTTGTCGCCCCACAGCTCGATGGCCCGGGCCAGGTAGAGGATGACGCCGATCTTGGCGAACTCGAACACCTGCACCGTGCGCCCCGCGATGCGGATGCCGCGGATGGCGCCGTTGACCTCGACGCGGAGTCCCGGCACGAAAAGCATCAGCAGCATCAAGACCGTCGCGCCATAGAGGATGAACGAGAACGTGCGGTAGAACCGCAGCGGAATGAGGTAGGCGATGAACAGCACCGCGAAGCCGAAGAGCACCGACTTGGTCTGCTCCATGAAGATGGCGACCTTGCTGATGCCGCGGGACGAGGCCAGGAAGCTGCTCGACGAGAACACCGCGACGATCGAAACCATCGCGAAGAGGACGACCAGCATCCAGATCACCTTGTCTCCCTTGAGCTTCCAGAACTGTCTCATCGCGTGCTAGGGTTTACAGGTTGCGGACCGCCTCCTTGAACTGGCGGCCGCGGTCTTCATAGTTCTTGAACAGGTCGAAGCTGGCGCAGCAGGGGCTCAGCAGCACGGTGTCGCCCGGCGAGGCCAGCTCGGCGCACTTCTGCACGCACTCCGTGGCGGAGAGCGTGTCGACGATGGTGGGCACGATGTCGCGGAACGAGTCGTGGATCTTCTTGTTGTCCACGCCCATGCAGACGATGGCCTTCACCTTCTCGCGCACCAGGTCGAACAGCGGCGCGTAGTCGTTGCCCTTGTCGGTGCCGCCCAGGATCAGGACGATGGGCGTCTTGACGCTCTCCAGCGCGTACCAGGTGGAATTCACGTTGGTCGCCTTCGAGTCGTTCACGTACAGCACGCCGCCCACGCTCAACACCTTCTCCATGCGGTGCTCCACGCCCTCGAACGAGGTGAGCGACCGGCGGATGGTGTCGTTGGTGATGTTCATGATCTTGCCGGTGATGGCCGCGGCCATCGAGTTGTACACGTTGTGGCGGCCCTTGAGCGAGAGGTCCTGCACCAGGATGTCGAACTCGTCGCCCTGGTAGTTGACGCGCACCGTGTCGCCGTCGAGCCAGGCGCCCTGGTCCACCTTCTCGTTCTGGGTGAACGGCAGCTTCTGGGCCTGGATGACGATCTTGTTGAGCTCGCCGATGGTCACCTCGTCGTCCGAGCAGAAAATGAAGCAGTCCTCGGGACGCATGTTGCGCGTGATGCGGAACTTCGCGTTGATGTAATTCTGGAAGCAGTGGTCATACCGGTCGAGGTGGTCGGGCGTGATGTTCATCAGCACCGCGATGTCAGCCTTGAAGTCGTACATCCCGTCGAGCTGGAAGCTGCTGAGCTCCAGCACGTAGATGTCGTGCTTCTCCGTGGCCACCTGCATCGCGTAGCTCTTGCCGATGTTGCCGCCCAGGCCTACGTTCAGCCCTGCGTTCTGGAGCAGGTAGTAGATCAGCGACGTGGTCGTGGTCTTGCCGTTGCTGCCCGTGATGCAGATCTTCTTCGCGTTGTCATAGTAGCCCGCGAACTCGATTTCCGAGATAATGGGAGTCCCCTGATCGCGCAGACGGACGACCAGCGGTGCGGTTTCCGGGATGCCCGGGCTCTTGATCACCAGGTCGGCGTCGAGGATCTTATCGGGCGTGTGACCGCCCTCTTCGAAGGGGATATCCCATTTCCGGAGCTGCTCGCGGAAGGCGTCCTTCAGCGTTCCGCTGTCCGAAAGGAAGGTTTCATAGTCCTTGACCTTGGCCAGGACGGCGGCGCCTACGCCGCTTTCGCCTCCACCGAGAATGACTGCTTTCTTCATATCTATTTTATATATACTTCTTATTATCGGGTTTTCAGGGTTACGATGGTCAGCACGGCCAGCAGGATCGAGACGATCCAGAACCGCACGACGATTTTGTTTTCAGGCTGGATGCGCGACGGGAGTTGGATCAGCGCGTCCGGATTTTCCTTCTGGAAATGGTGGTGGAGCGGCGACATGCGGAATACGCGCACGCCCGTTCCGGTTTTCTTCTTCGTCTTCTTGAAATAGGCGCGCTGGATGATCACCGACAGGCTCTCGACGAGGAACACGCCGCAGAGGACGGGGAGGAGGAGCTCCTTCCGGATGACGACCGCCAGCACGGCGATGATGCCCCCAAGGGCCAGGCTGCCCGTGTCGCCCATGAATACCTGGGCAGGGAAGGAGTTGTACCAGAGGAATCCCAACAGCGCACCCACGAAGCAGCACACGTAAATCGTGACCTCGCCGATGTTGGGGAGGTACATGATGTTGAGGTATTCGGCGAAGCCCACGTGGCCCGACACGTAGGCGAGGACGCCGAGTGTCGCGCCGATGATGGCCGAGACGCCGGCCGCCAGGCCGTCCATGCCGTCGGTCAGGTTGGCGCCGTTCGAGACGGCGGTGATGATGAACGTGATCACCAGCACGTAGAGGCCGCCCTGCAGTGCGCGGATCACGGGTCCGTTGAAGGGGATCAGCCATTTGTAGTCGAATTCGTTGCCCTTGAAGAACGGGATGGTCGTGCGGCTGTAGCTCACGCCCTGGTCGGCCGTCAGGTAGAGGGTCAGGCCTACGACGACGCCCAGCAGCACCTGCCCGACGATCTTCCATTTGCCGCTGAGGCCTTCCTTGTTGTGCTTGAACACCTTGATGTAGTCGTCCAGAAAGCCCAGCGCCCCGAGCCAGACGGTGGTCAGGATCAGCAGCAGGACGTTGGTGTTGGTCAGGTCGCCGAAGAGCAGGATCGGAACGAGGATCGAGATCAGGATGATGATGCCGCCCATCGTCGGCGTGCCTTTCTTCTGCAGCTGGCCTTCGAGGCCCAGGTCGCGGATGGTCTCGCCGATCTGCTTCTTCTGCAGCCGGGCGATGATCTTCTTGCCCACGAGCATCGAGGTGAGGATGGCCACGACGGCGCAGCAGACGCCGCGGAAGGTGATGTATTGCATCAGGCCGCTGCCGGGGAAGTCAACGCCGATGGACTCGAGATAATCAAACAGGTGATATAGCATGGTTCAGGTCTGGTAGGTCGGGTTTTACAGTTGTTTCATCTCTTCAAAGGTTTCTGCCAGCACTTCCTTGTCGTCGAAGTGGGTCTTGACGTCGCCGATGATCTGATAGTCCTCGTGGCCCTTGCCGGCCACCAGGATGACGGCTCCTTCCGGCGAGGTCATCAGCGCGGTGCGGATGGCTTCGCGGCGGTCGGTGATGAACAGGCTCTTCGCGCGGGCCTGCACGTCCATCCCGGCGCGGATCTCGCGGATGATTTCCTCGGGATCCTCGTGGCGCGGGTTGTCGGAGGTGACCACCACCTTGTCGGCATATTTGGCCGCGATGACGCCCATCTCGGGGCGCTTCGTGCGGTCGCGGTCGCCGCCGCAGCCGAAGACGCACACCAGGACGCGGTCGCGGCAGGTGTCGCGCAGCGTCCTCAGGGCGTTCTCCAGGGCGTCGGGGGTGTGGGAGTAGTCCACCACGCCGGTGCGGTCGCCGACGCCGCGGACGAAGTCCAGGCGGCCGGCCACCGGGCCGAGCGCGCTCATCTTCACGAGCACCTCTTCACGGTTCGCGCCGAGCAGCACGGCCGTCGAATAGACGGCCAGCAGGTTATAGGCATTGTGGGCCCCGATGAAGCGGGTCCACAACCGGGTTCCGTCAATAACGACTTCCATTCCTTCCAGGCTCTCCTCCACGATCTTGCAGCGGAAGTCGGCCATCCGCTTGCAGGCGTAGGTGCGCACCTGCGCGCGGGTGTTCTGCACCATTACCTCGCCGTTGCGGTCGTCGATGTTGGTCAGCGCGAAGGCCTCCTTCGGCAGGTTGTCGAAGAAGCGCTTCTTGCAGTCGCGGTAGGCGATGAACGTCTTGTGGTAGTCGAGGTGGTCGTGCGTCAGGTTCGAGAAGATGCCCACCTTGAATTCCAGGCCGGCGATGCGCTCCTGGTCGATGGCGTGCGAGCTCACCTCCATGAAGCAGTAGTTGCAGCCGTGGTCGACCATCTTGGCCAGCAGGGCGTTGAGGGCCATGGGGTCGGGGGTGGTATGCGTGGCGGGGAAGCGCTCGTCGTCGATGAAGTTGGCGATGGTCGAGAGCAGGCCGCAGCTCCAGCCCAGGCTCCTGAACAGGTTGAACAGCAGGGTGACCGTCGTGGTCTTGCCGTTCGTACCCGTGATGCCCACCAGGTTCAGCTTGCCGGAGGGGTGGCCGTACCAGTTATCGGCGGCCAGTGCGAGGGCGCGGCGCGCGTCCGCGACGCGGATGCGCGTGGCGGTGCCGAAGACGGCCGCGTCAGCGGGTTCGTCTTCGTAGACGATGGCGGCGGCGCCGGCTTCGACGGCGCGGCCGATGAACGCGTGGCCGTCGACTGCCACGCCGCGGACGGCGATGAACAGCGAGCCCGCGGTGCACTGGCGGGAATCCGCCGTGACGCCCGCGATCTCACGTCCGGTATCACCGGTCGCTGTCAGCACCTCGACGCCTTGTAGTATCTTTTCCAGTTTCATGGGTATAGCTTTCTTTGAGTTTCAGATGGATTTCGCGGCTGCGGGCCGTGTCGCCGGCGGCCGGCTCCTGACCGTAGACCTTGCCCTTGCCCTCGAACGAGACGGTGTAGCCGGCCGGTTCGAGCAGGCCGAGCGCGTCGCGCAGGCCCAGGCCCGTGAGGTCGGGCACCAGCCCGTTGCGCATGTCCTCGCGGCATTCCAGCGGCTTGACCTCGTCCTCCGCGGGCATCGAGCCCTTGCGGGGCAGGGGATCCTGCCAGTCGATGGACGAAGCGTAGATCTGTTCGGCGACCTGGCGGAACACCGGTCCGCACCAGGTGGCGCCGTAGAAGTTGTTGTACGTCGGTTCCGAATACACCACCACGATCATCGAGTATTTCGGCGCGTCGGACGGGAAGAAGCCCACGAAGGTGGCCTGGTGCATCTTGTGGCCGGCGCGATCCTCGTAGCGGCCGGTGTTGGGGAACACGATGCGGGCGGTGCCCGTCTTGCCGGCCACGCCCACGGGGCAGCCCTTGAAGATGTTGTAGCCCGTGCCGCCCTGCGATTCCACCACGCCGCGCATCACCTTCCACATCTCCTGGGCGGTCTCCTTGCTGCAGACGTTGCCGAGCTTCTCGGGCTTGAATTCCTGGATGATCTCCCCGTCCTTCTGGTAGTTGCGCACCAGGTGCGGGCGCATCATCACGCCCTGGTTGGCCAGCGCGTTGTAGAAGTTGAGGGTATGGAGCGGCGTGATCTCGACCGTATATCCCATCGCGATCTGCGGCAGGTCCTTCATGTTCCAGGCGCCGCGGCCGGTCTTGACCTCGGGGTCCTTCAGGTTGGCCTTGGCCATGCCCTTGAGTTCGAACGGGAAGTCGTGGGTGATGCGGCGTTCGTTGGTCAGCTTGTCGAGGAACTCCTTCGGGTTCTTGTCGTAGTTGCGGGCGGCCAGCATGCGGAAGACGTTGTTCGACGAGATCTCGTAGGCCCGCCGCACGGAGATCGTGCTGTAGCGGTCGAGGTAGTGGTCCACGAACGGCGCGCCGCCGCCGTAGTTCCACGTGACGACGGCCGGGACTTCGGTGTCGATGGTCAGCTTCTTGTCTTCCAGCAGCGTGGTGAGCGTGGCGCCCTTGAAGACGGAGCCGGGCTCGCCCTTTCGGCCGATGGCGTAGTTGTACGTCTCGTCGAAGCCGCCCTTGCCGTTCTTCTCGAGGTTGACCATCGCTTTGATCTCGCCGGTGGCCACCTCCATCACCACCACCGTGCCGGCGTGCACCTCGTTGGTCTTGCTCAGGACGTTGATCAGCGCGTTCTGCGCCATGTCCTGGATGTCGATGTCGAGCGTCAGCTGCACGTCGATGCCGTCCACGGGCTCGATGGTCTCGCGGTCGGTGTCGACGATCCAGTTGCGGCCCTCGGTCAGGCGCATCGGCTGCATGCCGTCGGTGCCGCGCAGGATGGAGTCGCAGCTGCCTTCGATGCCGATGGTCGGAATCTCGCTCTGGTCCTTGATGTAGCCCAGCGTACGGAAGCCCAGGCGTCCGTACGGATAGGTGCGGTGGTCCACCTTCACCACGTCGATGCCGCCGCGGGCGCGTCCCTCGCGCAGGATGGGGAAGGACGAGACTTCCTTCATCTCCTGGTAGGTGAGGAGCTTGCGGTTGACGAACATATAGCGCCGGCCGCCGCTGAGGCCTTCCTTGCGGCGTTCGGCGATCTCTTTCTTGTACTGGGAGGCCTTCTTGTCGCCGTAGAAGCCGGCGAGCCGGATGGCCAGCGAGTCGATGCCCTGGGCGAAAACAGCCGAGTCGGCCTGGACGCAGTCCAAGCCGATGCGGTATTCAGGGATCGAGAAGGCGAGGTAGCGGCCGTCGTCGGCCAGGATGCTGCCGCGGGTGCAGGGGAGGACGTCCTCCTTGGTCGTCTTCTTCGAATAGCCGCGGCCGGGCTTGTGGATGAACTGCAGGTCGATGATCCGTCCCACCACGAGAAACGCGATGAGGACGAAGACCAGGTAGGCGAAGCCCACTTTCTTGATGTTGACCTGCATAGGTTATTCTTCCTTGTCTTTGAGGACGATGCGTTTCGGCGGACGCTGCGGGGCGTGGAGCTTCGAGCCCTCCGCCTTGAGCATCTTGTCGATCCGGGTCCGGTTGTTCATTCCCACGATGTCGAGCGTGCGCTGCTGGTAGCTGATGCGGAGCTCCTGCAGCTCCCGCTCGTTCTTCTGCACCCGCACGAGGTTCTGCTCGACCATCAGGCTCCAGGCGATGATGACGCAGACCAGCGCGAAGCAGTAGAAGATAAAGCCGAGCTGCCGGTCCACGCCGCGCTCCACCAGCATGTCTCCGCTGAGAATGCTGATCCGCGACACGATCCGGTCGATGACTTTTCTGATCTTCTGTTTCAGGTTTCCGCTCATTCGTCTACAGCCGTTCGGCTACCCTCAGCTTGGCGCTGCGCGCGCGCGTATTGGAAGCGATCTCTTCCTCTGCAGGAAGGACGGGTTTCCGGGTAACGCGCTCCAGCAAACCTGCCTGGCAGGCGTCCCTGATTGCGTTCTTGACGATGCGGTCCTCTAAAGAATGGTATGTTATCACGGCCAGCCTCGCCCCTTGCCCGAGCGAACGGATGGCCCCTTTCATAAACCCCTCCAGGGAAGTCATCTCGCCATTGACTTCAATCCGAAGAGCCTGGTATATTTTAGCCAAATACTTATGCTCCAAGAATTTAGGCAGAACAGGTGCTAATGCTCTGCCTAAATCTTCCGTGGTCTTCAACGGGCTTCTCTCGCGGGCTGCCACCACCAGCTCTGCAACCCTCCTGCTTCCTTCCACCTCGCCGTAAAGTCTGAGGATCCGTTCCAGGTCCTCTCCACTATAACTATTTACTATATCTGCTGCGCAAACACGTGCGCGCGGGTTCATTCTCATATCCAGCGGCGCATTCTCGAACCGGAAGGAAAACCCCCTTTCTTCGGTGTCGAACTGGTGCGACGATACGCCCAGGTCCGCCAGGATGCCGTCCACGGTCCGGCAGCCGTGAAATCTTACAAAATGGTGCACGAACCGGAAATCCCCGTGCACCAGTGTCAGCCTTTCGTCTTCGGGGGCGTTTGCGAGCGCCTCTTCGTCCTTGTCCAGGGAAATCAGGCGCCCTTTCGGGCCCAGCCTGCCGAGAATCTCCCGGCTGTGGCCGCCGCCGCCAAAGGTTGCATCCACGTAGGTCCCCTCCTTGCTTACGGAGAGCGCATCCACGCTCTCCTTGAGCAATACGGGGATGTGGTAGGCAGACACGTTCCGGTCCTCCTCCCGTTAACCGAGGATCCGTTCGGCAAGCGCAACGAAATCACGGCTGTCCATTTCGCGGGCCTCATACCTCTCCTTGTCCCAAATCTCGATCAGGTGGTTGTTGCCGGCGAATACGACCTCCCTTACGATCCCCGCCTTTTCCAGCAGGGCCTTGGGAATGGTGATCCGTCCCAGTTTACTTTCAGGCTCCACGATCGCCGTGCCTCTCATATACTCGCGCCAGAAGTCTGCGTGTTCCGGCTTGAAGAAGTTCAGGCGGCTCCTGACCTCCTCCGATTCCTTCTCCCACTGTTCGTAGGCGTACATTTCGAGGCACTCGGCGAAGAGCGACTTCTTTACTACGAAGCGAAGGTCTGCACCCTCGCCCATATCCGACTTGAAGGCGGCAGGGAAGATGAGTCTTCCCTTGTCGTCAACCTTCGCTTTGTAGCATCCGATAAACTTTGCCATCAAGTCCTATATGCGTTTAGTGATGTGTGATGCAAAATTAAAGAAAATTTTCCACTTTCCTCCAAATATTTCCAAAATTTTCCACAAATTTTTTCAACAGCCCTATCCACACCCCTTCGGCGCTGCAACGGACGCACTTGACAGTCAGGTATATACATAAAGTACTCCCCCTCGTTTGGGAGGGGGAGTACTTTGCGTAAACCGCTGTAAACCAAGTGTGTCCGTTGCAGCGGGGTGGGAGGGGCCGCCGTTCTTGGCGGGATAGGCCGTTACTGGCGGGCGGTGATGAACTTCAGGAAGGGGTTGATGTCCTTTTTCTGCTTGAAGCGGGCGATGTAGCAGTCGTTGCCCAGGTCGTCGGAGAGGGCGTCGGGGACGCGGCCGCGGAAGGCGAGCGCCGCGCCGTAGCGCTCCTGGATCTCCTGCTCGCTGTGGACGTAGCGCTGGCCGTCGCGGCGGCTGGCGTAGGCGCAGTAGAACTGCTCGCCCTCGGGTTTGCGGCGCTCGTCGAAAGCCACCATGTCGGCCCAGATCTGGAACACGTCGGTCGAGTGGGCATAGTTCATCATGTCGGGCGTATAGCCGCCCGGCGGGCGCATGTTCACCTCGAGGCCGACGTAGTCGCCCTTCTTGCCCAGGCCTTCGCGGTCGCGGTCCAGCTGGAAGAACTCCAGGTGGACGAAGCGGCTGGGCGTGTTGAACGCCCGCACCGTGCGCCGTCCGATCTCGGCCAGCTTCGCCGGCACGGTCTTGTTGGTCCAGTAGCAGCAGTCGAGGTTGTGGTGGACGATGTCCATCACCTGGACCGGGAACATCGAGTTGTTCTCGAAGATGGGTTCCAGCTTCGAATTGTAGATGGCGTCGTAGCTCAGCAGCTCGCCCGTAATGAACTCTTCGATAACGAAATACCGGTAGTTCGGATGCGATGCGAACCAGGCCTCCAGCTCGGCGTCGCTCGTTAGCTTGTCGGTGCCGCTGGCGCCCATGCCGCTGTCGGGCTTGGCGACCACCGGGTAGCCGGTCAGGGCCGTGAAGGCCTTGACGGCCTCCAGCCCTTCGGCGCACCTGATCTGCCGCGCCGTGGGGATGCCGCCCAGGGCATAGTACTTTTTCATCTCCGACTTGTTGCGGATGGCCGCGACGCGGTCGCTGCCGATGCCCGACTGCACGCCGAAGGCCGTGCGCAGGCGCGCGTCCTGCTCGAGCCAGTATTCGTTGTTCGACTCGATCCAGTCGATCTTGCCGTATTTGTGGGCGAACCAGGCCACGCCGCGGTACACCTCGTCGTAGTCTTCCAGGCTGTTCACCTTATAGTAGTCCGTGAGGCTCTGCTGCAGCTCCCACGGGAGGTTCTCGAAATTCGTGTCCGCAATGCCCAGGACGTTCACGCCGTTGCGCTTCGCGCCGGCGCAGAACTGCCAGTAGGTATACGGGAAATGGGGGGATATGAATACCAGGTTCATAAATGGATAGGATTGGTTTTCTTCGCAAATGCGGCGCATCTGGCCGCGGTAGATTTCATAGGCTTCGCCCCGGAGCTCGCTGCGTCCGTCCACGACCTTGACGAAGCCCCCGTCGGGGAGGGTGTAGAAGCGGTGGAACCAGCTGTCGGGGAAGATGATGTCTTCGAACAGGCGGCGGCCGTACATCTCCATGTCCCGCACCTGGTAGAGATGGGGGATGAGGTTGATGTCGGTCAGTCCCAGGCCTTTGAGCCAGCGCTTATAGTGCGGGTCGATGGCCTCGTGGGCGAACTCCGGATGGGAATACACGCGCCCGGCGCAGTTCATCGCGCCGGCGCTGCAGCCCAGCACCACGCCGTGGAAGCCCTTCAGGAGGTCGGCCAGGCCGATTTCGTGGAGGAACCGGTTCTGCGTCGGCGCGTGGCCGCCGCAGAGGATGACCCAGTCGGCCTTGCGGACGAGTTCGGCGGCGCGACCGGCGTTGCGCCGGTCGAGCATCGTGACGGGGCCGGTGGCGATGCCGGAGCGGTGGATGCACAGGGTCATGCCCTCCTTCACCGACTCGGTGAAGCCGCGGTCGTCGGGCGCGGCGCTCACGAGCAGCACGCGCGGCTTCCGCCGCCCGCCCGTCGCTGCCTCCAAAGCCGCCACAACCTCGGCCCTAAACCCGTTGTCCTCAGTGAAGTACGGCTCCCCGTACCGCGTCGGACTCCCTGTCAGAAAGAGTGTCATACGGCGGCAAAGATAAAAAAAAGGAGGCAATGTCGACATTGCCTCCCTTCTGATGCCTGTGCGAAGATTATTTCTTCTTCAGTTCGTCGCGGATTTCGCGGAGGAGCTGGATGTCCTCGGGGACGACGGGTTCAGCCGGTTCCGGAGCGGGCTCTTCCTTCTTCTTGTTGAGCTTGTTGATGCCCTTGAGGACGAAGAAGATGCAGAGTGCGATGATGCAGAAGTCGACGGCAGCCTGGATGAAGTTGCCGTAGGTCAGGTTGACGGCGGGTTTGACGACCTCGCCGGCGGCATCGAGCACTTCCTGGCGAAGCGTGATGGCCAGTTTCGTGAAGTCGACGTTGCCGAGCAGCGCGCCGACGAGCGGCATGATGATGTCGGCGACCAGCGAAGAGACGATCTTGCCGAACGCACCGCCGATGACCACACCGACGGCCATGTCCATCACGTTGCCCTTGAGTGCGAATTCCTTGAATTCTTTAACGAGTCCCATAGTAGTATTTGTTAGTGATTGGATTTTTCGACGTAATCCTCACAAATATAATCATTTTTTCCGGATTATGTTCAGTCCGTCGCGCAGGGGTAGGATGAAATTTTCCACGCGGGTGTCGCCGGCCACCAGGTCGTTGAAGGCCAGGATGCCGCGGGTCTGCTGGTCGCGCGGCGGCTCGCCGGCGCAGACCTTGCCGTCCCAGAGCACGTTGTCGGCGACGATCAGGCCGCCGGGGCGGACGAGGTCGATGGTGGCCTGGTAGTAAGCCACATAGTCGCGTTTGTTGGCGTCGATGTACACCAGATCGTAGGTTTCGTCGACCATCGGCAGGATGTCGAGGGCGTCGCCGATGACCAGCCGGACGCGGTCCTCCACGCCGGCGCGGCGGAAGGCCTCGCGGATGAGGTCCTCGAGCTCGTCGTTGATCTCCAGGGTGTCGAGGCGGCCGCCTTCCGGCAGCGCCGCAGCCATCCAGAGGGTGGAGTAGCCGGTGAAGGTGCCCAGCTCGAGCACGCGGCGCGGGCGCAGCTCCCGCACCAACAGGTTGAGCAGGGCGCCGACCTCCGGGCCGGCGACCATCCTCCCGTGGCTGGTGCGCAGCCACGACTCGCGCTCGAGCCAGTCGAGCACGTCGCCCTGCGGCGTCGAATTCTCACGGATATAGCGTTCCAGTGCGTCCATACTACTTGAAGATCAGGGTGGAAAGGCGGTCTTCGGCCAGCACCGAGGCGGCCACACGCTGCAGGCTCTGCGGCGTGATGGCGCCGATGCGGCGGCGCACCTCCTCGTCGGTCAGGATTCCGCCGAAGACCAGCATGCTCTTGGCCATCGACAGCGCCTGCGACTCGCCGTTGTCGGCCGCCACGGCCAGCTGCCCGAGCAGCTGCTTCTTGGCGGCGCGCAAGGCGCTCTCGCTGAGCGGCTTGTCGCGCAGGAGCGCGAGCTCGCCGTGCACCAGTTCGATGCAGCGTTCGAGGTTCGGCTTCTCGCAGCCGAAGTAGATGAGGAACGAGCCGTTGTCGGCGAACTGCGTGAACGAGGCGTCCACGGAGTAGACCAGCGCGTTCTTCTCGCGCAGCTTCTGGTTGAGCCGCGAGTTCGCGCCGGGGCCGCCGAGCAGGTTGGCCAGCAGGATCATCTCCATCCGCCGCTCGTCGTAGTAGGAGTAGGCGGTGGTGCCGATGATGCAGTTGATCTGGTGGTTCTTCTTGGAGACCTCCTTCGTGAAGCGGGGGCAGGGCGCGGGCTCCGATGGAGCGGCGGGGCGCTGCGGCCGGGGTGCGGGCTTGTAACCGGCCGGGATGTACTTTTCGGCTGCCTGGAGGGCGATGCGCTCGGCCCGCTGCGGCGTGAGGTTGCCCACGATCGAGATGCACATGTTCTCGGGGCGGAAGTTCTCCTGCACATAGGCGCGCAGCGCCGCGGAGTCGATCTTCCGCAGGCTCCGCGTGGTGCCGAGGATGGGCCGCGCGAGCGGGCTGGGCTCGAAGAGCAGCCGCTCGAACTCCTCGAAGATGCACTCCGAGGGCGAATCCTTGTACATATTGATCTCGTCGATGACGACGCAGCGTTCCTTGTCAAGCTCTTTTTGGGGATAGGTGGAGGTGAAGGCCAGCTCGAAGAGCAGGTCCACGGCCTTGGCCGTGTCCTCCTTCAGGACGGTCGAGTAGAGCACCGTCTCTTCCTTCGCGGTGTAGGCGTTCAGCTCGCCGCCCAGCATCTCCAGGCGGTTGCTGATCTGGGCCGGCGTGCGCCGTGCGGTGCCCTTGAAGAGCATATGCTCGGTCATGTGGGCGATGCCGCTGATCGCCTCGGGCTCGTTGCGCGTGCCCGACTGGATGGCCAGCGCCGTGTAGGCCACCTGCGAGCGCGTCCGCCGGAAAGCGAAGCGCAGGCCGCAGTCGAAAGTTTTTGTGTAATTCATACGGCAAAAATAGACAATTAATTCTTATATTTGTAGGCTATGGAACAATTCATCGTATCTGCCCGGAAGTACCGCCCCAACAGCTTCGAGACGCTGCTGGGCCAGGAGACCATCGCCCGGACGCTCAAGAACTCGATCCAGCGCGGCCAGCTGGCGCACGCCTACCTCTTCTGCGGTCCCCGCGGCGTGGGCAAGACCAGTGCGGCGCGCATCTTCGCCAAGACCATCAACTGCAGCAACCCCGGCCCGGACCTGGAGCCGTGCGGCGAGTGCGAGTCGTGCCGTTCCTTCGCGGAAGGCCGCTCCTACAGCATCCACGAGCTCGACGCCGCCTCCAACAACTCGGTCGACGACATCCGTGCGCTGACCGACAAGGTGCGCATCCCGCCGCAGGTGGGCCGCTACAGCGTCTATATCATCGACGAGGTCCACATGCTCTCGCAGGCGGCCTTCAACGCGTTCCTCAAGACGCTGGAGGAGCCGCCGGCACACGCCATCTTCATCCTGGCCACCACCGAGAAGCATAAGATCCTGCCCACCATCCTGTCGCGCTGCCAGACCTACGACTTCAACCGCATCGGCATCGACGACATGGTGCGCAACATGAAGGACATCGCGGCGAAGGAGGGCGTGACGATGAGTGAGGATGCGATGCACATCATCGCCCAGAAGGCGGACGGCGCGATGCGCGACGCCCTCACGCTCTTCGACCAGACGGTCGCCTTCTGCGGCCGCGAAGTCACCTACGAGCAGGTGATCAAGAACCTGAACGTGCTCGACTACGACTACTATTTCAGCCTGACCGACAGCTTCCTGGCGGGCGACTACGCCCGTGCGCTGCTCACCTTCGACGAGATCCTCTCGAAGGGCTTCAACGCCCAGAGCTTCATCGGCGGCCTGAGCACGCACTTCCGCGACCTGCTGGTGTGCAAGAGCGGCGCCGCCCAGACGCTCCTCGAGCTGGCGCCCACGGTGGCGCAGCGCTACCGCGAATACGCGGGACGCTGCCCCCACGGCTTCCTCTTCGAAGCCCTCGGCATCACCTCCGCCGCCGAAGCCGCCTACAAGCAGAGTGGCAACCCCCGCCTCCTCATCGAGTTCGCTTTGATGAGAATCTGCAACCTGACGGCGCAGCCCGCCGCCGAAGCGCCCAAGCTCCAGGCGAAGCCTGAGCCCAAACCCGAACCGAAGGCCGAGGCAAAGTCCGAACCCAAGCCGCAGCCCGCTGCGCATAAGTCTACCGGCCTGTCGCTCAAGGCGATGATGGCCGAGGCGGAGAACGGGCCGGCCGACGCGGCGAAGCCGGCGGAGGCCGCCGCTGCGGCTGCGCCGCAGCCGCTGTCGCTCGCCGAGGCCTGGACGGCCCTCGCCGAAAGCGAGGCCAAGGCGCCGCGCCTCTCGTCGGCCATCGCCGCCGCGGCGCCCACCCGCGAAGGCAACGAAGTCTTCTTCGAGGTCGGCAACGAAGCCCAGAAGGACTGGATCGACCGCAACTGCCGCCCCCGGATGGAGGCCTTCCTCCAGCGAAAGCTCGCCGAGCCCCGTCTCCGGCTGACGGTCACCGTCAAAAAGGCCGAGGAAACGGTCAAAGGCATGTACATGCCCTCCGACAAGGCAAAGTATTTGCAGGAGAACTCGCCCGAGTACAACGCACTCCGCAAGGATTTGGAACTGGAAGTAAGCTAGTATGAAACTATTCTGCACCAACCTGGTCAAGCAATACGGAAAGCGCACCGTCGTCAAGGGCGTTTCCATCGAGGTGGAACAGGGCGAGATCGTGGGCCTGCTCGGCCCCAACGGAGCCGGCAAGACCACCAGCTTCTATATGATCGTGGGCCTGATCAAGCCCAACTCCGGGCGCATCTTCCTCGATGAGGAGGAGATCACCAAGCTCCCGATGTATCGCCGCGCCCAGCTGGGCATCGGCTACCTGGCACAGGAGGCCTCGGTGTTCCGCACGATGAGCGTGGAGAACAACATCATGTCGGTCATGGAGATGGCAGGCTTCGACCGGGAATACCGCGAGCGGCGCCTCGAGGAACTGATCGAGGAGTTCGGCCTCCACAAGGTGCGCCTGAGCCAGGGCATCCAGCTCTCCGGCGGTGAGCGCCGCCGCTGCGAGATCGCCCGGGCGCTGGCCATCAACCCGAAGTTCATCCTCCTCGACGAACCCTTCGCCGGCGTCGACCCCATCGCCGTCGAGGACATCCAGCACATCATCGCCAAGCTCAAGAAGATGAACATCGGCGTGATCATCACCGACCACAACGTCCACGAGACCCTGGCCATCACCGACCGCGCCTACCTCCTCTACGAAGGTACGATCCTCGAAAGCGGCACGGCCGAGCAGCTCGCCAACAACCCCGAAGTCCGCAAGAAGTACCTCGGCCAGAACTTCGAGCTCCGCAAGGCCGTCCTCCACGAGCGTCCCGAAGACTGACGTCCCGCGCGCTTACGCCTAACGCCCTCGCGCCTGCAACGGACGCACTGTGTCCGTTGCAGGCGCAGACCGGCCGGGGCTTAGTCCTTGCCGGCGAAGGCGCAGGCGTCGCAGCCGCCGGGGGGGCAGGTGTCGGGGAGGTGGCCGGCGGCGGCTGCCTTGGGGTTACGCTTGCGCCAGAGGCGGAGCTCCTCCTCCTTGGCGCAGACGATGCCCCTGCGGCGCAGCTCCTTGTTGTGCGAGATCTCGCCGTCGGGGAACTTGCCGTCTTTCTTCACGAGGATCGTGACGGCCATCCCCAGAACACCGAGGCCCAGCAGCAGCGCAGCCAGCAGGAACACCTTCATCGCTAGATGCGTTTGAAATCAGGTACGATCGGATGGTCACCCACCGTGATGACCGGCGGAATCTGCATCACCTTGAACGCGGCGCCTTTCTTGAGCTTGACGATGCGCTCCACGAGCTTCGCGTCGGTGCCGCGCGAGACCACCTCTTTGGGCGTCAGACCCTCTTCGCAGAGGGCGTGCAGCACGGGGTCGAGCAGGTCGTACTCGGGCAGCGAGTCGCTGTCCTTCTGGTTCGGGCGCAGCTCGGCCGAAGGGGCCTTCGTGAGGATCGACTCCGGGATGACCTCGCTGCCGTGGATCTTGTTCTCGTAGTGCGAGAGCTCGTAGACCTGCACCTTGTAGAGGTCGGCGATCACCATCACGGCGCCGCAGAGGTCGCCGTACAGGGTGCCGTAGCCGGTGAAGAGCTCGCTCTTGTTCGACGTGTTGAGCAGCAGCGCGTTGAAGCGGTTGGCCCAGGTCATCAGGATGGCGCCGCGGATGCGGGCCTGGAGGTTCTCCTGGGCCACGCTCCACTTGCCCAGCTCGAAGAACCGGATCATCTCGAACATCGCCCGCTTGTAGATCTTCTCGATGGGGACGATGTCGTAGGTGATGCCCAGGTTGTTCGCCAGCTCCACCGAGTCGGTGACCGAGTTGAGCGACGAATACTCCGACGGCATCAGGATGCCGTGCACGTTCTCCTTGCCGAGCGCGTCGACGGCCAGCGTGGCCACGAGGGCCGAGTCGATGCCGCCCGAAAGGCCCAGCACGCCTTTCTGCATGCCGGCATCGGCGAAGAAGCCGCGGAGCTTCTCGACGATCAGGTCGTGGACGGCGGCAATGTTGCGGGTGGGTTCGAGGATCATGGCATTAGCACTGGATGAACAGGTCGCTGACCGGTTCGTTATGGTAGATGTGGTCGATGACGTCGGCGAACAGGCCGGTCATCGACAGCACGGTGAACTTGCTGCTGTCGGCGTCCTTCTTGAGAGGCACGGTGTCGGCCACGAGGAACTCCTGGATGGGGGAGGCGTTGATGCGGTCGTAGGCCTTGCCCGAGAGGATCGGGTGGGTGCAGACGGCGCGCACGCTCAGGGCGCCCCTCTCCATGAGGACCTCGGCGCACTTGGTGATGGTGCCGGCGGTGTCGACCATGTCGTCGACGATCACCACGTTGCGGCCCTCGATCTCGCCGATGGCGGTCATGCTGCCGACGACGTTGGCCTTCGAGCGGTCCTTGTGGCAGATGATCAGCGGGGCGTTGAGGTGGCGGGCATAGACGTTTGCCTTCTTGGCGCCGCCCATGTCGGGCGAAGCGATGGAGAGGTTCTCCAGGTTCATCGCCTTGATGTACGGAATGAAGATCGAGCTGGCCCAGAGGTGGTCTACGGGGATGTCGAAGAAGCCCTGGATCTGGGCGGCGTGGAGCTCGCACGTCATCACGCGGTCACAGCCGGCCGCGGTGAGCATGTTGGCCACCAGCTTCGAAGCGATGGAAACGCGGGGACGGTCCTTGCGGTCCTGGCGGGCCCAGCCGAAATAGGGGATCACGGCGACCACCTTGTAGGCCGACGCACGGCGTGCCGCGTCGATCATCAGCAGCAGCTCGAACAGGTTGTCTGCCGGCGGGTTCGTGCTCTGGACAATGAACACGGCGGAGCCGCGGACGCTCTCCGTGAACTGGGGCTGGAATTCGCCGTCGCTGAAGACGGTCAGTTCGGAATCGCCGAGCTTGGTGTTGAGTTTCTTCGCAATCTGCTCTGCAAACGCGCGCGAACCGTTGCAGGCAAAGATCTTCAATTTGTGATCGTACTCTTGCATGGAAGTATGGAAAGGTTGAAGTTTATAGGTTGTTTAGAATGGATTCGATGTAACCAAGGAGTTCGTCGCGCCCCGCCCCGGTTTCCGACGAAGTCTGGAAGACGGGCGGGAGGGTCTCCCACGACTCGAGCAGGGCGGCGTTGTTGCGCTCCACCTGCGCGCGCAGGGCGTTCACGCCCAGCTTGTCGCACTTGGTGTAGACAAGGGCGAAGGGGATGCCTTCGGTGCCGAGTTCCGTGATGAAGTCGCGGTCGATGGCCTGGAGGTCGTGCCGCGCGTCGAGCAGCACGAACAGGAGCACGAGGTCGGGGGAGTTGAGGATGTAGTCGCTGATGATTTCGCGGAGCTTCTC
>Ga0310696_10002696_pt1 | contig 23048 bp, 16 predicted proteins | sample AusTroGonzalo_MG_4_FD_203885 | JGI IMG/M metagenome (GOLD analysis project Ga0310696, IMG submission 203885) | Bovine rumen microbial communities from tropical cattle in Woodstock, Queensland, Australia - Gonzalo_02 (v2) (version 2) | ecosystem: Host-associated > Mammals > Digestive system >...
TTGATTGATTTCTATTTATCTTTCGTCTTTTTCTGTTATTCTTCGAGGTTTGTCCTGAACTCGTGGATCCATTTTCAGAATCCGTATTATAAGTATTGATATTTGATTCGTAACCTGAGTCGGAATCACCATTATAATTTTGAGTTGATTGACTTCTTCTCCTCTTCCTACTTGAATTGTTGGAAATGGAATTATCCGATCCATTTTCGTAATCTGATTCCGTGTTGCTGCGTTTGCCTATTACGTTTGAGGATTGTTCGTTATCTCTGGAATTTTTCCATGTCTTCTTCTTTAGCTCCAGATATTCCTTGACTTTAGGAGCTTTTCTTCTTTGAAAATATTCTCTAACGCTAGGCTTTTTTATTATTTCGAAATATTCCCGAAGATTAGGATCTTCTCTTGCTTCAAAATATTCCTGAACACTTGGATCTTTTTCCAATGTCTCTAATCTTAATTGATTGTAATTTCTTGCGGCTTCTGCGTCTGACACAATGCCCAAATTCAACACCATACAACAAAATGTTGCTAAACTTACCACTTTTTTCATTATACTACCTCCACTAACACGATATGATCGTAGCAGATAGATGTTAACCAAAAGTGAAAATTCTGAAATTTTTTAGAGAAAGTGATATAATGATCCCCGATTTCAGAGTGGAGGGATTATGAATCAGAATATGACTCAATCTGTTGTGATGGCGTTACAATCCGCTCAAGAGAATGCTAAAACGAGGCAGCAGCAGATACTTACGCCTTTCCATGTTTTGAAATCGATATTACAACAAAGTGACTATCTTACGGGTAAACTTCTGCAAGGAATAAATAAAAATCAATTGGAGAATTTGTGCGATAAAGAAATAGATAAAATTCCGCAAGTATATGGAAATGCTCAGCTCAGTTTGTCTAACGAATTGTACCAAGTCTTGGAAAATGCAGATAAGAGGGCACAAAAATTCGGGGATAAATATATAGGGTTGGATAATCTGATTTTTTGTTTGCTCTTGAGCGAAAAAATTAAACCATTTTTTATCCAATGCGGAGGTAATCTGGATAGATTAGAAAAAATAATCGGAGGTATTAGAATGAACAACAAAGTAAATTCAGAAAATGCCGAGTCGGAATTCGATGCGCTGAATCGCTACGCAAAAGATATCACTGATGCGGCAAGCAAAGGAAAATTAGATCCTGTAATCGGGAGAGATGAAGAAATCCGCCGAACTATTCAGGTATTGTCCCGTCGAACGAAAAACAATCCTATTTTAATCGGAGAACCTGGCGTAGGGAAGACTGCGATTGTCGAAGGATTAGCCAATCGTATTATCAAAAATGATGTCCCTGATTCCGTGAAAAATAAAAAAATTATGTCCTTAGATATCGGACAGTTGATCGCAGGGGCGAAATTCCGTGGAGAATTCGAAGAGCGTTTGAAAGCAGTACTAAAAGAGGTTTCTAATAACGAAAATATAGTTTTGTTTATTGATGAGATTCATACCCTGATGGGGGCAGGACAGGATGGCGCGATGGATGCGTCCAACATGTTGAAACCTGCTCTGGCGCGAGGCGAGCTGCGATGTATCGGTTCGACTACTCTCGATGAATACCGAAAATATATCGAGAAAGATTCGGCGTTTGCACGAAGATTTCAGCCGGTATTTGTTACGGAGCCGACAGTTGAGGATTCGATTTCAATTCTGCGAGGTCTGAAAGAAAAGTATGAATTACATCACGGGGTTCGTATCAGTGATTCAGCGATTATTTCAGCCTGCAGCTATTCCAACAGATATATCAGCGACAGATTTCTCCCGGATAAGGCGATCGACCTCATGGACGAGGCGGCCAGCCGTCTGAAAATGGTTTTGGATTCCAAACCGGAGGAGATCGATGAGTTGGATCGCAAAATCATGCAGCTGAAAATCGAGCAGGAGGTTTTGAGAAAGGAGTCTGATGATGCATCCAAAGAACGGCTTCAAAAATTGCAGAAAGAATTGGCGGGGCTGGAGAAAAAGTCGGCTGATCTTAACGCAAAGTGGAATCTCGAGAAGAAAAATATCGACGAGATAAAAATCCTCAAAGAAAAAATTGATGAGACGAAAAGTTTAGCGGAGATTGCCCAGCGAAATGCGGATTTCGCGAGGGCAGGAGAGTTGCTGTATAGCAAACTTCCTGATTTGGAGAAAAGATTAGCCGAATGTCAGAAATTGGAGTCGGAAAATCAAAAGCGCAACGAGGTGACTTCTGACGATATCGCTGTGGTGGTTTCTCGTTGGACTGGAATTCCCGTGGAAAAAATGCTGATGGGAGAAAAAGAAAAATTGCTGTCCATCGAATCGAAATTAAAGGAAAGTGTTGTTGGACAGGACGATGCCGTTGACGCCATCGCCGATTGTATTCGGAGGTCGCGCGCAGGAATTTCTGATCCGAATAAACCGTTGGGATCTTTTCTCTTCCTCGGACCGACGGGAGTAGGAAAAACCGAGCTGTCTAAAGCGTTGGCGCAATTTTTGTTCGACGATAAGACCAATATGGTGCGCATCGATATGTCTGAGTACATGGAAAAACATTCAGTGTCACGACTGATCGGGGCGCCTCCGGGATATGTCGGATACGAGCAAGGCGGAGAGCTGACCGAGGCAGTGAGGCGGCGTCCGTATTCTGTTGTGCTTTTCGATGAAGTCGAAAAGGCTCATAACGATGTTTTCAATATTCTGCTGCAGGTGCTGGACGAAGGCCATCTGACTGACGGATTAGGTCGAAATGTGAATTTCAAGAATACAATTATCATTTTGACTTCGAATTTGGGGTCGGAATATTTTTCGCAATCTGCTGATAAAAAATCCGTAAGAGATCAGGTTATGAATGTCGTAAGGATGAATTTCCGTCCCGAATTGCTGAACCGTCTCGACGAAATTTTGGTATTTAATAATCTATCGAAGCAAAATATGCGCGGCATCGTAGATATTCAACTTCGTGAGCTGAACAAAAGGCTGAGCGAGAGGCACATAGATCTTGAAATTGATGATTCTTTCAAAGATTGGCTGTGCGAAATCGGATATGATTCGACCTACGGAGCGCGTCCGCTGAAGAGAGCGCTGCAGAAAAATCTATACGATCTGATCGCGAAAAAAATTATCAGCGGAGAAATCGTCGAAGGTTCGAAATACAATGTGAAATATTCGAACGATGAAATTTCTATATGCTGAGTCTCTCACTGAAGGATTTTGATATCGGGCAGATTTCCGAGTCGGGGCAGTGTTTTCGCATGTATCAAGTTGCCGATGATATGTGGGAGATATTTGCTCTGGATCGCTTCCTGAAAATTCAGAAGAAAGAGAGATCGCATATTTTTTATTGCGATCAGGATGAATTTGATAATTTTTGGTTCGATTATTTCGATTTGCAAACAGACTACAGCAAAGTCAAAAGCAGAATTCTTGCGACGAATGACGAATATTTAACCAAGGCGATAAATTTCGGATCGGGCTTGCGCATACTTCGCCAGGATCTTTGGGAAGTAATGGTTTCCTTTATCATTTCTCAACAAAACAACATTCCGAGAATCAAAGGCTGTCTCAAAAAGTTGTGCGGTATAAATGGCGGAAAATTTCCGACTTCGAATGACTTTTTGAATTTTCGCGAGGCAGATTTGGACTCCGTGAAACTGGGATATCGCAAAAATTATCTGCTGAAAATCTCGGAATCCATATCCAATGGAAGTTTTGATCTAGAAAAATTGGGGAAAATGAATTATCCCGAAGCGATGAAATATCTGAAAACCTTGCCGGGAGTCGGAGATAAAGTCGCGAACTGCATTCTTTTGTTCGGAATGCATCAAATCGAAGCTTTTCCCATCGATGTTTGGATCAAAAGAATTATCGATCTTCGCTATCGCAACGATTTTTCGCTCGAGCGTTGGGGATTGCAAGATATCGGCGGAATCGTCCAACAATATATGTTTTTTTATGAGAGGAGTTTGAAAATTTGAATAAAAATTTTCGGAGATCTTTTTAGATCATGAAATTTCTGAAATATACTATGATTGTGATTCATTGATCGGTCCGTTTTCATCAAACAATCCCGGTTTTGGGGTAAAGATAACGACTGAGTGAAACATATATCTCCAATCACTACTTTTAGTCATAGGAGGGTTAACCAGATGCAATCCGACCGTGGATTTCTCTGCCGCTCCGTTTGTCCATGTAGTGCGTCTCAACATCAAGGTTTCGACGATGATTTTTTTTTCTCCTTTGTTTATCTTTAATGTCGGATATATATTTGACGGCTCTGTGTTGGTTAAAAATCTGATCTTACTTGCAGTATGGTTATTTTTTAACACATCTAACATGCCTAAAGAAATAATATCAGCTGGTTTTGTAACGTTTCCGTTATAAATATATAATCTGAAAACACACGAGGCTTTGCCTTCTTCTTCCCCTCTTACGTAATAAAGGTGTGTATAAGGTACATGCCCAAATGGATAACTTGAGTTTGTATAAAACATTGTTGTTCCTGGATAAACTGTCTGCCAAGCTAAGCAGTGGATACGTGCTAAGTCTTCTTTTGTTATTTTTCTTTTATCTGCTGAGCGAGTTTTTGAAATATTTTGAATCATATTCGCCATTTGCTGCCCGACGAACTCAGTTTGCGAATAATATCGTTTGATTTTTATCAAGTCATTGATATAAAACAGCAAAATAATCAAAACCGGCATGCAGACTGCGAATTCGATTAGTATAACGCCGCGATTAGCTGATCGAAAACGTAATTTTTGAATTAAGAACGACAGCGCAAATCGGACGTTGCGAGATTTTTCTCTCCATGTTCTATCATACCGCACAAAGGTTAATGTTTTTTGAAATTTGTAAATTTTTTTAAAAAAACTATAAAAGTAATCGTTTGATTTTTTTGGTTTTTTTAAGTATTTACCCCCCCCCTGTCAAATATCATTTTGGCAAACCATCTCATGGCGAACTCCTTACTACAAAACTTACGCGAAACTATTCTTTCAGGGATTAGTTAATTATTGGTAAAAATTTACTTTTTTCCTTTTTTTGATTTTTAAAAATTAAAAGAAGACTGCTGTCTATTTGCATATGGTTTCTCACATAAGAATTTCAAGAAATCAACTGAAAAGCTGAGAGCAACGACGGCGGCGTAAAAATATCGCCGATATTCACGCAATCATGCTCAAAAAGCCAGTTTTCTCAATTTTTTGGGATCATTCGAAATCAAAACGTCGACATTCTTTTCAATTTTCTTGATATCCCAGTTCCACCACTGGATTTTTAACAGCAGTTCAATGATTTCTTTGGAAAATCTTTTTCGAATCAGCTTAGCAGGATTGCCTCCCCAGATTTCATATGGTCCGACGTCCTTTGTCACGAGAGAGTTTGTTCCTATGATTGCGCCATCAGCGATTTTTACTCCGGGCATAAACGCTGCACTATACCCTATCCAAACGTCGTTTCCGATTACAGTGTCTCCCTTGAACGGAAATTTTGCCCCTGCAGGATATTTATTTTGGCATTCTTTCGAAAAAATCATGAACGGATATGTGCTGAACGAATTAATCATATGAAACATTCCATTCATGAAAAATTTCACGTCGCTCGCTATCTGACAGAATTTCCCGATGATCAATTTGTCGTTTAAAAATTCATAGTGATACAGGACGTTTTTTTCAAAATTTTTTACGTCAACTTCGTCATCATAATAGGTATAATCTCCGACGACAATGCTTGGTTTCGTGATAATATTCTTCAAAAAACAAGTACGCTTCATTCCGGAGATCAGTGGGTACAAAGTGTTTGGGGATGGAAACATTTTTAACCTCCAAGATTATCATAAATATAGCCAATCATTAGCCGAAAGAAAAGATGACGTCAGGCAGAAAGTTGTCGGCCGAATAGGCGTTCATTTGCTGCTATTTGAGGGGGAATACCTCTGTCATAGTCGTGTCTACACGATAAATAAAGAAATTAAAATCTTTAGAAAAATTCATACGATAAAAGTTTATATTCATATTATGAATTTAAAAATCGTTGAAATTACAGTAAGCATAAGGGACAAATCCACGCAACTCTCAAAGAAGGAGTGCTTGACACGCCACTTTTTTAATGTTAAAAAGTGCAAGGTTTCGGGCGCCTAGCTCAGTTGGTAGAGCAGCTGACTCTTAATCAGCGGGTCGTAGGTTCGAGTCCTACGGCGCCCACCAAATCGAGTTCTGCTAGTCGAGTCCCAGAAATGCTATGATCATGGTCAACACGAGCAAGAGCATCCTCTTCATCCATATCTCGTCGTTTTTCTCGAGTGCTCTTTCGATTTCAGTGTTTTTCATGTCACAGTCCTTTCTCTGCTGTTTCGCTACCGTTTTTTCCGATTTAGCTTTGTTCATTTTGTTACCACCATGTTTTCCTGCTTATATTTATGTCAGATAAAAGTTAATTTTTTACAAAGATTTTGATAATTTTTTATATTTTTTTAGCGAAGATTATGATGAAAGGATTAATAATAGTCTCAAAATTGAATGATTTCTTGGCTGAGACGGAAATATGGTGATTACGAAAAAATTTATAGAGCTAACAAAATTTCTAAAAATTTCAAGATTTCGTAATAAAAGATCGAGCAGATCCTTAATTAATAATTGATTACAGTCTGAAGTTGTATCCGATAAAGAGTCGGATATGATTTCGTTAACAAGGAGGGAATATGAAATGAAAATTTTTAATAAGATAATGATATTGGCTAGTTTGCCGAAAATGCTCAAACTAGTGGGTTCATTGGCTGACAGGGTACTTAAGTTTTTGGGTATTGAAGTCGGAGATGAACTATAATGGGTGATATATTTCGAACATTAGTAGAGAATTCTGATTTGCTGAAGCGTTCAGATCTTCAGCAATTGTTGCGGATGTCCATAGCAGTAAATTCTATGCTGAACAACGTCATTGGTAAGCAGGCTGATCAATTCAACAAAAAAGAAAAAGGAGCACCTGCAGGTGTTCCTTCGGATAATCCGGTTAGGTTAACGGATTTCGCAGCAAAACCGCGTGACATTGTTCCTTTTCAAAAAGAGCTCCTTTTGGATGATAAAGTAAGTGGCTTGGTACGCTGTCCAGAAGAATCTGTACAACAACCTGTTAGAGATGATTGGGAGCAAATAGCACGGAAGAATCAGCTGATTCCAGAGGGCGATTGGCGTATATGGATGCTGTTGGCGGGACGTGGATTCGGAAAGACACGCGCGGCAGCAGAGGCGATCCGCAAGTTGGCTCTGTCGGGTAAGTACAAACGCATTGCGTTGATTGGGAACACGATCGAGGAGGCCAAACAGGTTATGGTTGAAGGAGTCAGTGGGCTGCAGAATATTTCACAGGATTCTGACGGGTTGACTTATACACCGTCGCGAAGAGAATTGCGTTGGAAAAACGGAGCTATAGCCACTCTGTACGGCGCGGAAAATTACCAACAGCTGAGAGGTCCGCAATTCGATTTGGCATGGGTCGATGAATTTGCGAAATTTCTCTACCCTCGTGAAACTTTCGAGCAATTGTCTTTTGCTTTGAGAATGGGAGACGATCCGAAGTTGATTCTGACAACGACTCCTCGACCGATCCCTTTTATAAAGGAGTTGATGGCCCGCGATGACGTTGTCATGGTGCGCGGTTCGTCCTTAGAGAATGAAAAAAATCTCTCGCCAACATTTTTGAAACATCTTGAATATCTAAAAGGTACAAGGCTGGAGGCGCAGGAAATGTATGCTGAGATCGTTGAGGATAATCCAAATGCTTTGTGGGCATGGCGCGACATAGAAAATTGTTATCGTGATCCTCCTCATTTTATGGAAAATATTGTAATAGGAGTAGATCCCGCAACGACAGGAGGAAAGCACAGCGACGAAACAGGCATGATCGTTGTGGGAAAGGATTTCAACGACAGAGCTTTTGTGCTGGAGGATGCCAGTATGCGAGCAGCTCCCAACATTTGGGCGCGAAAAGTCGCAGATCTTTACAAGAGGTATCGCGCGAAGAAAATCGTGATCGAGACCAATGCCGGAGGAGATTTGCTGGATGAGATATTGCTTCGAGAAGATTCTTCGCTGAATATTAAAAAGGTGAGAGCGAAGGAATCCAAGATCTGCCGTGCTCAGCCTGTGGTGATTCTGTACCAGAAAAACTTGGTTTTTCACGCGAAACAATTCCGTGAGCTGGAAATGGAGATGGTGACCTATGAGCCGGGGCAAAAATCGCCGGATCGTATGGACGCGCTGGTTTGGGCTCTGACGGATTTGTTCGAGATCGAAGCAAGCAGCTATGCTCCACGTGCGTTTTTGATATAATTTAATTCATAGTCAGTATGGTGTGTTTATGATTATGGTTTGTTTCTGCTTATCTTTGATATAAATATTAAAAAAATTCGAGCCGCACTATTTATAAATGCGGCTCTCGGATAATAATTGTTTTAAGAAGCTAACTTCCCGGTTTTCAAAAATTCAAAAAACTCTTCGACAGACTCTTCTGTTAAATTCAGAGGCTTGGCTGGCTTCGTGAGTTCCTCCATAACCTCTTCTATGGGTAACGATTTTCCGTCCTCCAGGGTTTCAAAATATCCTTTTTCCTTTATCAAGCGAAATGCGTTATATTCTCCTAATATGTGCGTTTCGAGATCAATCTCGTCATTCTTTTGCTTTAAATCAAGAGCAGACTGTATTTTATTTCCAAAAAATGAATAAATTTTCATATAGGAATCGTTTAAGAGATTATAAATTTCTTTCCAATCAATTCCATCTAACTGTGGAAGCATTACCTTTTTCTCTTCAGAACCTTTTAAAAAAGTAAAACAATTTACAACATCGCTTGATGCATATGACTGACCTCCTACAACATTTTTCCCCTCTTCAATACCGTGTAGCAATTGACTTAAACTTCTATAACCCCTATCGTCCAGAATTCGTATAAGATTATCCCATAATGCTCCATTCTCTTTAGATGTACGGTGAAAAATTGATATCGAACGAGCAATTTCGTAAATTTTTTCCCAATCGATACCATCTAATCTTGGCAGGGTCTCTTCTATTTCTTCTGAATCTTTTCTAAAGATAAATTTATTTAGAATTGCACTATAGCCAAAATTTAACAACTCGACTTTACCTTTTTCAACATCTTGTAATAACTGGCTCAATTCTGCATAACCTTGATCATTTAGGTTTTGAAAAAGTTTTTTCAGCAAGTTTTTCTTATCTTTATCTAAAAACTTACCTTTTGGATCTAATATCTTATTCAATTCTGGAAAACTATCTATATATATCTTCATTTTATCATGCTTTTTCAGCTCTGAGAACATTATTTTCAGATCATCCATTAAATACGTCTCTCCTAACTTCCAATCGTTCAATTGATCTTTGCTATAAGACATCATTAACTCATTAACTAAACTTCCATTTACGAAATCCATAAAAATTTCATATATTCTATATTTCATAGAATAATCTTTAATTAAATTCTCTTTAAAGCGATCTGATCCTAATAATGATTCGAAAAAAATTGAAATGTTTTCAGCTTGATTATCTTTCGTATATATCCATTTAACAGCCAGCTTACCAAACCACTCTTTTTGAAAAACTTGCCAATTTTCAAGTTTCGAAGTCATTAATCTGCCAAACTTTGTTAGCCTTCTATAATGAGCATCTAAAATGTGTCCTGTTTCATGCACCGAAGTTTGGAGGAAATCTTCTTCTTTACAATAAAAACACTTTACCTTGTCAGTAGTCCATTGAGCAAATGAATCGAAAGTAGATCCCCGATCAGAGCGCTGAACATATTCTGCTGAATCAATGGTTTTTATCACTTTTTCGTATAAATCTCTTCCCCATTCTGAGTTACCCAATACCTGTTCATAGAAAAATTTAGCTTTCCTTTTTCCTATTTCCTCAGTTGAATAAAATTTGTATAAAGCATCTCTCAGTTTAGTACCTCTTACCATTTGTTTAAACGAGATTTCGAGGTTATTTGAAATATTTTTCGAATTGTTTTCATCAGGAGCAATCGAAAAAAATATTTGCTCAATTTCTTTCCAAACATCTTCAAATTTCAATTTGCTATACAACAATTTTGCATCTTCAGAAAATCGGTTATTTTCTTTCAATCCAGATTGCGCCAAATCAAATAATTTTTTACACGCCTCTTTTTTGATAGACAGATCTCTCATATTTTTAGATTGATTGATACCTGAAATCTCTTTTTTCTGGATTGCTTGCTGATTCATCCCGAATACAGTTGCAGATGCGAACAATACGCTCGCGATAACTAAGACTTTTTTCATGTTTTCCCTTTTTTGTCAAACTTGCTTATATTACATATAATGGATTTTTTGATTTTTCAACAATGATTCTAAACTTTTTTCGAAAAATTATATTTTTTATGAAGTGAAAAACTTTAAGCCGCACTGTTTGTAAATGCGGCTTGGATAATGAAATAGAAAATTACAGTTTTATTCTTTTGGAGAAGTTAAAATTTCTTCATCAGATGCTTCTTTCCATTTCATTTCTCTAATTTGCCCCTGCATTGAGTCGTTGTGCTGCATATAATAAAACAAGGTGTTCTGTTCATTTCGCTTATCAAAAAATGGAACACTAAAAGGATCACTACCTTTTCCAGCTTTTTGATATTTTTCTTGTCCTGGGACATTTAATAAAAACACTTTCACGAGCTTTGTTATAGCATCTTTAAATGGATCCAGTGTAACGAAGTCTGTGTTAGGATTTATTGGCCTCTCTTCGCCGACATAACCGAATACGTAATTCTTTGACAGAGTTTTTTCTAAAACTCTCCTGTCGAACAAATTAAATGCAAACTCTTCAAAATATCCTTGATCATTTAACATCAAAATACTATCGACTTCTCGGGATGCTCTTTTTAGAATTTCTTGACTATCTTCAACTTTACATCTCAAGATATTTCCAGAACTTACATTTTCTTTTAATGATTTATCGTACATTCCAAAGTAATTTCCAGGACTTGCCGTATCTGCTCCTGTTTCCAGTAACGCAAGTAACTCAATCAATAATAAATCTTTGTGGATAATATCATCTCCATCGAACATAAAAAAATAAGGTGATAAATTTTCTTCCTCGTCTTTTTTCATTAGTTCATGAATATCTTTCAACTGATGATATCTTACAAGGGAAACGCTTATTGCTGCCCCTAAATGGTGTAATAACTTTTCTTGTTTTGCAGTAAGGCTTGCGTATTTCTCGGGCTTCTCGATAATATCATTTTTCATAAGAGCATCCGCTATATCCAAAATTTTTTCGTTATCTTTTTCTTTAAAAAGAATTTGCAGTTTTTCAGGAAACCCCTTAAATTGCTTATTGCACTCATTAAAGTCTTCATCTCTTCCATCGCACGTAATTATCACATGTGACTTAACTCCGTATCGGGCCAATTCGGTTACATTTGCTTCTAAAGTTTTTCTGAGGTTTGGAATAAAAGGAACCTGATCATATACTGATACCGCAATATATACTTTTGATTTAGATAACTTATCTTTATGGTTTTCGACTAGCTTACTTAATTTAGTTTCCGCAGGAAGCGTCGAGTTTTCCAGAGGTATCGTACCTTCTGAATTCTCACCAAAAACCAGACACATAATAATTCCAATTAATCGGATTACTTTATTCATATCTATACGCCTTTCTTCAAAAAATATACCAATTCATGAGCCAAAGCACCTTACGCAAGGGCACATATTTTACTAAAATCACACCAACTATCCATAATCAGTTTACTGTAAAACAAACTAATCGTCAAAATATTTTTATAAATTAAAAAAAAACAAGCCACACTGTTTGTAAATGCGGCTCAAATCAAAAATAATTTTACGAAGCCAAACGATCTGTCAATTCATGGAGCTGCTCTTTAGTCAAATCAGGAATTTCTCCATACATAGCTTCGCTCATTCCTTCCAAAACAGTAATTTCCCCTGCCGATATTCTGTCTGATAACTTGAAAGCGTTATAAAGGGATGTGTGATATTCATCCTTGCAGAGAAAATCCAACAGATTTTCGTAATTATCAATGCTTCTTTGATTGTAAGTCCACTTCATCCAAGGATCTAGTACTTTGCGATGACGCCCAATCTCATAATGGATCACTTTGTCAAGCATATTTTTCAGTCGTACTCTTCTTTGCCTTGGGTCTTTTGCTAACACCTCAAAATACACTGATACGCTTTCTTTATTGCTATTTTGGTATTTTTTATTTTTGTTTAAATTGTGTATTCCGTTAAAATAGTGCAAAGCGTGACCGACTTCATGAATAATTAGATTATCCTCGCCTTCTTCAATTTTTACGGTAATACTAAAATCTTTTAATATGCCGTATGGATCAGATTTGTAGATTTTTTCTAATTTTTCGCGATCAGATTTACTCGATTTTCCGGAAATGACTCTATTGATGAGATCTTGTTTTTCGTGATCTTTCAACCTATCATCAAGATGAAAAGAGGAGCCTACCATAGCCTGAAGAGAAGCCTCAAGAGGAGTCAATTGATGAAAGCCTCTTGTTTTATTATCTATCATTTGGAAAGCAAAATTTTTAAGGCAGTCGTCTCCCTTCAACATAGATTCATAAAACTCCTTGGCTTGCTCTTTCGCTTGCTTAAATTCTTCTTCCTTATCTGACTCTGATCTTGTTTTCCATTCGAAAGAATGTGGCCCTTCTATCCAGGATGATAATTCTCCCCTTGAGGCATTCCCATCAATTGCTTTATGTAAAAGCTTTTTCATGCTTGCTGCTTTGTCTTCGACTGCGGAATTATACTCCTTACAAAATTCCATTCCAAACACGGTCGCAGATGCGAACAACACGCTCACAATAACTAAGGCTTTTTTCATGTTTTTACCCTCTCATACATTGCACCTAACGTATACCTGCACTACGCACGTACAAAAACCCAACATTTTACTAAAACTACACCAACTATCCGCGGTTCTTGTACCATAAAACAAACTAATTGCCAAGATATTTTTATAAACTAAAAAAAACAAGCCGCACTGTTTGCAAATGCGGCCTAAATAATAGGTTTTACGGAACTATTTTGGAAAACAACGAAACCAATTTTGTCAACATATTCAGACGATTTTGTTTTACGGACCGATCTTCGGTGTTTACCAGTACTTTATCAAAAAACTCAGAGATATGTTCTTCCATGCCAACGCAGGCCTCCAGCTGATTCCTGAATCGAGCGCAGACGTCTGTTTCGTGTTGTTCGATTTCCGACAGCTGAATTTCCAGCTCGTTGGTCTTGTCGAACAATATTGTCTCAGCGCCTGCTGAAAGAAGCAGTTTGCTGATTTCTGTCGATTTGTTTTCGCCGATGATATTTTTGGCTCGCTTATATCCAGACATCAGCTTTTCGCCCTTCGGAGTCTTCATAATTTCGTTAAGGATTGCCGACTTCTGATAGATCAACAACACGTCGTGGCTGTTGTTAATTAGCGACAGAACGATATCGTGGTCGATACCGCTGTCCTTAAGCAACACCTTGAACCTTTCCATGATGAAAGCAATGACTCTCTCTACCGTCTTCGGATTGAGATCATTTCCCGGCAGCTGTTTGAAAGCCTTTTGGCTCAGCGCCTCCAGATTTACCTTGATGTTGTATTTTTTGATTATCTTCAAGATGCTGATTGCGGCACGGCGCAACGCGAACGGATCTTTCGACCCCGTTGGCTCTTTTCCGATCGCAAAGAAACTGGTGATCAACTCGATTTTATCCACCAGCGAGTAGAAAGCACTGATTGGCGAAGACAACTCGTCTCCCTGCAGATATTGCTCGCGGATTGCGGTACAAACTTCCGGATTTTCTCCCTGAATTCTCGCATAGTGCGCACCCATAACTCCCTGAAGTTCAGTGAATTCGTAGACCATGCTAGTAGACAGATCACATTTCGCGAGAGCGGCAATACGTACCAGTAAATCTTCGGAGCTTTCGTCGATGAAAGAGTTTTGCGATTTTAATTCTGCTGAAGCAAATCGGCATAAACTTGTCACACGCTGGATTCGATCGAATACTGAACCTAATTTCACGTTAAAAGTGATTTTTTTGAGAGAATCCAAATGGCTGTCCAGTGGCTTTTGCAAATCTGTTTCGAAAAAGAATAGGGCATCCGCCAACCGTGCATTTAGGACTCGCTCGTTTCCTTCAATGATTGTTTTTCCTCCGTCAACGGCTGAATTATTTGCTACGAAAACGAAGTACGGAGCAAGTTTGCCGTCCTTGTCTCGGGTAGGGAAATACCTCTGATGGACCTTCATCGGCGTGATGATCGCTTCCTCAGGCAATTTCATGAACTTGCTCGGAACCTTTCCCATCAGCACGACAGGATACTCGACTAACCCAATGACCTCGTTCATCAGATCTTCTGAGACCGAAACCGATATGCCGTGTTTTTGCTCGATGGATTTGATTTCATCCAGCACAATCTGGCGACGTTGCTCACGGTCGACTACCACGAAATTTTCCTTTAATTTTCTGAGATAATCTTCCGAATCCTGAACGGAAAACGCTGCCGGAGCAAGAAATCTGTGTCCGACAGTTTTGTTTGTCGATTTCAGCCCAATCTCGTCGAACGTGAAATCAACAACATTTCCGCCAAACACTGCAAGAATATTTCTGATCGGACGTACAAAGTGCATTTGGTGACTTCCCCAATGCATAGACTTTTTCCAAGACAGTGCTGTGATCGATTTCTTAATGATCTCTGCCAAACAATCTCGAGTATTTTTTGCCGCGTGACGAACAGCCAGGAACAAGAAAGTTTTCTTGTCGATCGTTTTCTCAAAGCAATTTTCGCGAGTTATTCCGTTGGCTTTCAAAAATTTTTCAATTATCTCTGACGGAGCTGTGACTTGCGGACCTTTCTTCTCTTCCTGAAAATCCTCAGTTTGCTCGCTTAAATCCGCAGAAAAAACAATTCTTCTCGGAGAAATGAAACTCTTTACATCAGAATATGAAATTTTTTGCTTATCGAATTCTGTTGTTATTAATTTTTCGAATTCCGCGATCGCTCCCGCTTGAAATCTCGCAGGAATTTCCTCAACTAAAATTTCCAATAAAAAATTACTCATGGCTCACCTGTGCTTCACAACATGCCTTTGCCAGCGCTCTTACCCTGGCTATTCTGTCGACTCTCTCTGCGACGCTCAAACTTCCGCGCGCGTCCATCAAATTGAATAAATGGCTCGCTTTCATGCATTGATCATAAGCAGGCAACGCCATTTTCTGACTTGCTAATTTCTGACATTCCTTTTCCGCGTCGATAAAATGCTGATTCAGTTGTTCTACGTCTGCACATTCGAAAGAATATTTCGAAAACTCGACTTCCTGCTGCATGCAGACATCGCCGTAGGAAATTTTTTCTGCGCCTTCCTTGCCGTTCCAATTCAGATCGTAAACATTATCCACCGATTGCAGGAACATCGCTAGCCTCTCGAGTCCGTAGGTCAACTCAACCATAACGGGATTGCAACTGATACCACCGACCTGCTGGAAATAGGTGAACTGAGTGATTTCCATACCGTCGCACCAAACCTCCCATCCGAGTCCTGCGGCTCCGAGAGTCGGACTTTCCCAATCGTCCTCGACAAAACGAATATCGTGCAACTTGTAATCGATTCCGACAACTTCCAAACTCTTGAGATAGATGTTTTGGATATCAGCTGGCGACGGCTTTATCACCACTTGAAATTGATGATGCTTTTGGACTCGATTCGGATTCTCTCCGTAGCGACCATCGGCTGGTCTTCTGGACGGCTGAACATACGCCGCCTGCCAACTGTCCGGTCCCAGCGCTCTCAAAAAAGTGTGCGGGCTGAAAGTTCCCGCTCCGACCTCCATGTCATAAGGCTGCAGCACGGCGCAACCATAATCACCCCAGTATTTATGCAGGGCGAAAATTATATCTTGAAAACTTTTCATAATAAAACACCAATTTTACGAGGCAGGGTATCACATTGCCGTCTGAAAATCCACGAAAAGTCAGGAAGCTTTGTTTAGTAATTTTCAGCTTTCTGTTCGAAATATGATTTCGGATGACTGCAAACAGGGCAAACTTCAGGAGGCTGTGTGCCTTCGTAGACATGTCCGCAATTTGTGCAAATCCAGAAAATCTTTTCCTCTTTCCGGAATACCGAGTCGTTCTGAATGTTTGCCAAAAGTTTACGATAACGCTCTTCGTGCTCTTTTTCGATTTTTCCGACCATACGGAAGAGGCGAGCAATATCTGTAAATCCCTCGTTTTCTGCGTCTTTTGCGAAATTTTCGTACATCTCGGTCCATTCGTAATTTTCCCCATCTGCGGCGGCTTTCAGATTGCTGATGGTGTCGGAAATTTTTCCGCCGTTCAGCAGCTTAAACCAGATTTTTGCGTGTTCTTTTTCGTTTCCGGCAGTTTCCTCGAAAATTCGGCTGATCTGAACATATCCGTCCTTTTTTGCTTGGGATGCGAAGTAGGTATATTTGTTGCGTGCCTGAGACTCTCCCGCAAAAGCTGTCCAGAGATTTTTTTCGGTTTTGGTTCCTTTTAATTCCATGGTAAATACTCTCATTAACTATTGTTAACAGGGTATTATTAATTGCGCGGAAAATAAAGGCAGAAATCTCTCTGATGTCGGAAAATTTTGCGCGAGCGAGATGAATTCCCTAATGAAGAATTTAATCCGGTCGAACCTCGGGAAAGCCAGCGTTCGGAGTAAAAATAACGACGGAATGAAAGTATAAATCGTTGAGACGTTTAGGATTTACAAAACGAAAACCAAAAGCTTCTCGAGCAGTACTTACTTTCTTTCCGTTTTTGTCCATAAAATTATTAGCCCAAAACATCGAGGTTTCTAATATGATTTTCGGTTTGTTTTCTTCTACCTTAAGGGTTGGATAAATTGAGGAAGCGGTAACTTCATTGGCACTATATCTTACCGAACTGTGCGAAACATCATTTGTGTAGTTATAAAACAAACGCCAATTAGGAGCAGTATAAGTACCCGTAGTAATATGTTTTGACCACAAACACTTCGCTTTTCCACCTGTTGTTCCTTGTACATAATAAACCGCGAAAAAAGGACAATGAATAAATTCGTGTTTGTATTGGCCATAGGTTGTACTGTACATAGTTGTTCCCGGATATATGCTTAAATAAGCCAGAGACGCGGCGTGACACAAGTCCTCGTATTTTAGAGTTTTTCCTTCAGCACTTCTCTTTTTCGCAAGATTCTGTAAAACATTCGCCATCTGCTGTGCAACAAACTCGGTTTGCGAATAATATCTTTTGATTTTTATTAAGTCATGAATATAAAACAGTAAAATAATCATTACCGGCATGCAGATCGCAAATTCAATGAGGATCGCCCCGCGAGATAATTCTTCTTCATTGCGAGGTCTAAGAAATTGTGCTGATTTTTTGAAAAATATTGAAAGAATAACATATTGATTCTGTTTGATTTTTAGGTGCTTACCCCCCCCCTGTCAAATACCTTTTTAGCAAACCATCTCATGGCGAACTCCGTGTTGCAAAATTTATACGGAATCATTTTCTCAATAAAGTGTTAATGAAAGGTAAATAAAGAATCGAAATTTTGGAGCTGATTTTGCGGAAAGAGAAAGGGACAGGGAGGCTATTTCACGGTGTTAACCAAATTTTAATTGACTTTAAAATGGCATTGCGAGAAAATTAATTATTTATTTATTGTGATATGAGAGTAGAGGTCTATGAAAAAGAACAAGCGTTTTGTTGGAGCCCTGATGGTTCTTTCGGTTTTAGTTGGATGTAAGGAGAAAAAGTCTGTTCAAATGGCTGCCCCTGTTGTGGGAGTGGCAAGGGTTTCGAAGCAAAATATTCCTCTGAACATAGAGGTTCCTGCTAAGATTACAGGATCGTTGGAGATTCAAGTTAGGGCACAAGTTGGCGGAATTTTGAAGTCCAGAAATTTCAAGGAAGGCGAGTTTGTTCATCAAGGTGCGAAATTGTTTGAAATCGATGAAGCTCCTTATCGTGCGGCGCTAACTCGAGCTCAAGGGAATTTGGCTCAGGCGGAATCAGAGTTAAAACGTACCACTCGTGACTATAAACGTATGGAAAAGCTGCACAAGGCCAAAGCTGTCAGTCAGAAAGAATATGATGACTCGTTGTCGGCTTATGAAAGGGCGCAAGCGAATATGAAGGTAGCGGAAGGTGCTCTGCATGAGGCGGAGATCAATTTGGGGTACACTGAAGTAAAGGCTCCGATCTCTGGAATAGTTCGTAAAGAGGCTCAATCAGTCGGAAATCTGGTTTCTCCGAACGGCGAGAATAGCTTGTTGACCTCCATGGTCCAGATTTGTCCGTTGCACGCAAATTTCTCAATATCGGGTTCTACCTGGACGAGTGTAGGAAAAAGGTTTTATAGCGGAAAAGTTCATCTTGCGAAAATGGAGGATGTGAAGGTTCAGGTAATTATGGCCGATGGGACTGTTTATCCGCAGGAAGGTAAGATAATCTTTATCGACAGCAGCGAGGATAATCAGACCTCGAGTATTTCAGCAAAAGCTGAAATTCCGAGCAATGCTGCTCAGAAGATGTTGCTTCCTGGGCAATTCGTCAGGATTCGTGTAATCGGTCATGAGTACAAAGACGCGTTAGTTGTTCCCGCAACTGCTTTGATTTCAACTCAGGCAGGATTTATGGTTTATGTCGTAAGAGATGATAAAACGGTTGAGGTTCGCCCGGTAAAAGCTGAGATAATAGACAACAAAGCAGTCATCAGCGACGGATTGAAGGAGAATGAGTCGGTTATTTGCGAGGGAATTATAAAAGCACGTCCGGGACAGCCTGTTACTCCGATGTTTAACGAAACTAACACCGAATCTAATATTGAATCACAGCCGACGGAGGCCTAAATGATTTCGCGTTTTTTCATTGATCGTCCGATTTTCGCGACGGTCGTTTCTATGATAATAGTTCTGGCGGGGTTGGTATCTATGAACAACCTGCCGGTCGAGCAATATCCGAACTTAACTCCACCGACCATTACGGTGAGGGCAATGTATCCGGGAGCGAGTGCTGAAACTCAGGCGGAAACAGTTGTTGCCCCGATTGAGGATAAGATTAACGGTGTCGACGGAATGATCTACATGAACTCGACCTCTTCCGGAAACAATGGTGAGTCGAATATCAATGTGTATTTCAAGGTCGGAACGGATCCGGACATGGCGATGGTTAACGTCAACAACCGAGTGCAGCAGGCGACAACGACTCTCCCTGAGGAGTGCAAAAAGTACGGTGTCACTGTTTTAAAAAGGAGTCCGTCCATTTTACAGGTCATGGCTTTTTACTGCAATAACGGAAGATATAGTAACACCTATGTCGGAAATTATGTTTTGCTGAATATCGTTGATGAGCTGAAAAGAATCGAGGGAGTAGGTGAAGCCAGCGCTATGGCCGGGAATACCTACTGCATGAGGATTTGGCTGCAGCCTGACAAATTATCTAAGTTGAGTTTGAGCGCAGCAGAGGTCGTTGCGGCAATCCAGGCTCAAAATTCGCAAAAAGCTGCAGGTGCTGTCGGAAAAGAGCCGATGTCGCTGAAAGTCGACCGAAATTATTTGATTACGGCAGAAGGAAGATATACCACTGAGAAGCAATTCGAGGACATTATTATTCGAGCTTTCCCTGACGGAAGGACTTTACGGCTAAAGGATATTGCGAAGATCGAGTTGGGGTCTCAAAGCTACGATATGACTGCAAAAACGATCGATGGGTTTGATGCGACTCCGATCATGATTTCCTTGGCTCCGGGAGCAAACGCTTTGGCGACGGCGGAAAGAATCGAGAAAAAAATGGCGGAACTAAAAAAAGGATTCCCTGAAGGTATTACTTACAAAACTATCGTTGATACAACAGGTTTCGTAAAAAATTCGATTTCGGAGGTTTCTCACACGCTGTTTGAGGCGATTCTTCTTGTTGTGCTCGTTATTTTCGTATTTTTAAAGAAGTTTAGAGCGACTTTGATTCCGTGTTTGGCGGTGCCTGTGTCGATTATCGGAGCTTTTGCCGGGATGATTGTGGCAGGATTCTCTATAAATACTTTGACTTTGTTCGGATTGGTGTTGGCAATCGGTATTGTTGTTGATGACGCTATTGTCGTTATTGAAAATGTTGAACGTATTATGACCACGGAAGGTCTGTCTGTCCGAGATGCTACGATTAAAGCAATGGACGAGGTGACAGGCGCGCTTATTGCGATTGTTTTGGTTCTGTGCGCGGTTTTCGTTCCTGTTGGATTTATGGGAGGACTTGCCGGAACCATGTACAAGCAATTCGCTATTACAATTGCGGTTTCTGTCGTGATTTCGGGTATTTGTGCTTTGACTTTAACTCCTGCGTTGTGCGTTATCTTCTTGGAAAGTAATTCCAAGGGAGCAAAGCTGGTGCAGTTCAAAGAAAACAGATTTTTTAATTGGTTCGATGCCGCCTTTGCGAAGCTTACCGACAAATATGTAGCGACGGTTTCGTTTTTCACGAGGCACGTAAAGTCTTCTTGCATAACGATTGGATCAATTATTGTTGCGGCAATGTTGATGTTTAAGTTAACTCCGGGTGCATTAGTTCCGGATGAGGATCAAGGTACTTTTATTACCGCGCTCATTATGGATCCGGCCTCTACAATTAAAACAACGGAAGCGGCTTCTAGGAAAGTTGCAAAAGCAATTGCTGCAGACCCTAACGTAAAAGATTGTTTGTACGCTGCCGGATTCGATATCTTGAGCAGTTCGGCCTCTACGAGTTCGGGGACTTTATTCTCGATGATGAAAGACTGGAGTGTCAGGCCTGGAGCGGATCAATCGGTGTCTGCTACTACAAAAAAAGTTATGGGCATAGGATATCAGATGATCAGGGGCGGTTCGGTTCTTTCTTTCGGATTGCCAGCGATTATTGGTCTGAGCATGACAGGGGGTATTGAAGGATATCTTCAGAAAATCGGAGACACAGACAGTAAGGCTCTGGAAGAGAAAGCGAAGGAGTTCGTCGCGGTGGCGTCCAAGCGTCCTGAATTGGTCCAGGTTCAGACAACTTTCAACGCAAGTACTCCGCAACTGAAAATGATTGTTGATGAGTTGAAGGCTATGTCGTTGGGAGTTTCAATTGCCGATATTTACACGACGGTAGGAACGACTTTCAACACTTACTACGTGAACGATTTTTCAAAGGCAGGACGTGGATTCAGGGTTATGGTTCAGGCGGAGGACAAGTACCGCGCTTATCCTGATCAGCTAAACGATGCTTATGTAAAATCTAACACGGGCGCGATGATTCCGTTATCGGCTTTCGTGAGATTCGTTCCGACAGTCGGACCGACAATGATTGAGCGTTACAATATGTTCTTTGCCGCGAAAATTATGGCGACTCCTGCGCCTGGGTATTCTTCAGGGCAAGCAATTCAAGCGATGGAAGAGGTCGCTCGCCAGGTAGGTGGTTCGGAATACTCATTCTCGTGGACGGGTTCGGCTTATCAGGAAAAGGAAAACGGTGGGTCGTCTTATGATGCTTTGATGCTGGGAATTGTGGTTGTCTTCCTGATTCTAGCGGCGCTCTACGAGAGATGGACTTTGCCGATCTCCGTTCTGTTGGCGGTTCCGTTTGCTATGTTTGGAGCTATTTCGGCAGTGTATCTGCGAAGCCTTAGCAATGACATATATTTCCAGGTGGCCTTGATCACTTTGGTTGGACTGTCGGCTAAGAATGCGATTTTGATCGTTGAGTTCGCGGTGATGTTCAAGAAGCAGGGGATGGATTTGGTTGAATCTGCGATAAAAGCCGCAAAATTGAGATTCCGCCCGATTATTATGACTTCGTTTGCCTTTATTTTGGGATGTGTTCCGTTGGCTATCAGCAACGGAGCAGGAAGTGCGAGCCGTCATGCCATCGGAACAAGTGTTATCGGAGGAATGTTGGGGGCGACAATTTTGGCGCCGCTGTTTGTTCCTCTGTTTTTCGTTTTGGTTACGAAAATGAGCGAGCGTGTTAGAGGAGGAAAGAAAAATGCGTAAATTATTGCTAACCATATCTGCTGTGGTTCTGGTAGGATGCGAGGTCGGTCCTGATTATGAGCAGCCGAAATTGGATATGCCGAAACTTAGCGATTGCGAGGATATGTCGGTTTTCAAAAATCAGCAATGGTGGAATGTGTTCAACATCAAGACACTGAACAAATTGGAAGAACAAGCGCTGAGGCACAATGCGGATTTGAAAATCGCCATCGCAAATATTGATGCGGCAAGAGCGGAGGCAGGAATTTCTAAGAGTGGAGTCTGGCCTCAGATAGCGGCGTCCGGCGAAGGCGGAAAAACCTACATTTCGGCAAAAGGAAAAAATTACATGCCGGGACTGACGACGAAGCGAAACGCAACAGATTATCTGGGGGCAGTCGGAATGTCCTACGAGTTTGATTTCTTCGGCAAGTACAGAAGAGCGGATGAGGCGGCGCGGGCTCAGCTGTTGGCGACTCGAGCGGCTAAGGACGCAGTGCGTCTGTCAATTACGTCGCAAGTGGCGAAAAATTACTTTTTGATTCGTGCTCTGGATGCGAAATTGGCGATTGCGCGCAGGACTTTGAATACTCGTCAGCAGACGTACAACGTTTACAAAAGTCGTTTCCGTAGTGGGTATTGCACCGAGTTGGATTACTTGCGTATCGAGTCTGAGATGGCGTCGGTCAAAACTACGGTGATTGGGTTAGAGGAGGCGCTGGCGAAGGCCGAGACCTCAATGAGCTTGCTGTTGGGATGCAGTCCGAGATTGTTCATGGAGCGAAAGACTTCTCCCGACCAGGCAATCGAAAGGTTGAGAATTCCGAACAGAGTTCCGAAAGGCATTCCGTCTGATATTTTGAATCGTCGCCCTGATCTGCTTCAAGCTGAAGGAATGTTGATTGCGGCAAATGCAAAAATAGGAGAGGCGAGAGTGGCTTTCTTCCCATCGATTTCTTTGACGGGTGCTCTGGGAGTCGAAAGCAAGACGCTGG
>Ga0310696_10002697_pt1 | contig 23035 bp, 15 predicted proteins | sample AusTroGonzalo_MG_4_FD_203885 | JGI IMG/M metagenome (GOLD analysis project Ga0310696, IMG submission 203885) | Bovine rumen microbial communities from tropical cattle in Woodstock, Queensland, Australia - Gonzalo_02 (v2) (version 2) | ecosystem: Host-associated > Mammals > Digestive system >...
TATTAAAAGGCAGATTATAGCGCTTCCCCTGATAGTGGGCTATCGGCGAGTTCGTGTAACGGTTAAATGGTACGATGGCGTTTACGAAATCCCAGACCGTCTTATTATCCGTATGGAAGATGTGAGCACCATACTTATGCACATGGATTCCCTCGATCTCTTCGCAATAGACATTGCCACCCAGATGAGGACGCTTATCGATAACAAGGCATCTCTTCCCTTTCTGTCTGGCGAGATGGGCAAACGTGCTGCCATACAAGCCTGCACCTACTATCAGATAATCGTATTCCTTCCTCATTTTCACTTACGCTTATAGAAATACAGCCGACGGCCAGCTCCTTTGCCTGTGACAGCCTGAAGGGCATAGTCGTTAGTAACCTTAATACTATCCAAAGACAGGGACATCTTCTCCTGGAACGGCTCTGCCGCGATAATCCACACAGGGTTAATCCGCTCAAAACTCTCTCTCTCGAATGTCAGGAGCCTTTCCGATATCGGCAGCTGGAAATGCAACATCACCCTGTTAGCCTGTGTCAGACCATGTCTGTTCAACACGGCCAAACCATCGAAACTGGCGCTGTTCCAAATATGGTTTTTCTCCTCTTCAGGTATCTTCAGAATCACTTTGTCTGCCTCCTCGTAGAACACCTGATCCTGATAAATACCCTGATTAGCCATATAGAATTTCAGGGGTATCAGGAAGAAAAACATCAAGAAGATCAATATTTTCTGCCATCTGTTCAGAACTTCATACAGACAGGCTGTTGCCACAACCGTAACAGGCGCGAAGATAACGAAATAATTACCCCAGCCTTTGTTCCCGATGGCTGCGAAAGAGCCGATATAGCAAAGGGCTATCAGAATAGTAAGTGGCGTTACCTTTTTCTTGAGGAACAGCAATAACAGGATCACCAGTGTCGTCAGTCCATAGAACAGATAGACACGCCTTCTGTCAGTTGCCACAGCCGTAGGGGCAGACATATATTCAAAGTTGAATGTAAAGGTGCCATAGATCATTTCCTCGACCCCCTGACTACCATATAATGCCCAGATCACCAAACAACAGACGGTAATGAAACTAAGCCAGCCGAGGAACATCACAATAAGTGACTCCAGCAATTTGATTGGTGTGACCGTCGTTTTCCTACAAAGATGATAGACCGTATAAACTAAGATAGCGCAACACGAGGCTACCATATTATTAATTCTCAGGAAGGTGACGACCCCAAGAGATATACCAATCAGGAAAAACGCCTTCGCAGAAATCTCCTTACCCTCCACGAAATGTCTGACGAAAACATACAGGCAATAGCTGATGGGCAGCAGACTCCACTCTTCAGTAAGGTTTCCATCGGAAAGCACCAGGATATATGAGAACAGACCGATGGCAATTGGCCATACTGTGCTACGCGACTTGACGAAGAGGGAAGCTATCAGCCACCAGACATAGGTAGCCGCCGCGATATTGATGCAAAAGAGCAGAAACAGGCCCCATCTTCCAGGAATCAGCCACTGGGAAAAAGCATTGATAAAATAGATGACTGGTCCTTTATGGTCGAACAGTTCCAAGTACGGCACCTTTCCCTGAAGTATGGCCAGACCCATTTGCTTGAAGACCAGCGAATCACAGCCCTCATAAGCCCCAAGGGGAGTGAGGGAAAAGGCCAGAATCAACTGATAACTCATGGTTACCAAGAGTATCAGGAGAAACACGCCCCATCTGCCTTTCACCGAAACACTATTCATCAGCAATTATTCTTTAGATTCCTATTGATAGTCCTGAAGTCACCCAGCGCCTTCCAGCCGATCTTCATGATACGCTTCATATTGATGGAGTTAACACCACCCTGACGGGGTTTGAAAGTGATGGGATACCAGCCGATGCTATAGCCCCATTTCTTGGCAATAGCCGAGATAGCCACGTTACAGAGGAAATAGTCATGAGGTATCACATCCATAATGCGCTGCAACCTGTCAGCGCGCATGAGACGGAACGGCGTATTGGCATCCGTCACCCATTCATGGAACATCAGCCATACAATCAGCCGTAGTGTCTTGCTGACGAATACCCTGTTAGCACCATCCTGACGACCTTTCCTGACACCAATTTGGAAGTCGTAACGGTCACGATTCTCCCACATCCGCCAGAACTCATCGGGATTAGTCTGACCATCACTGTCCGTCTGGAACACATAGTCAGCCCCCTTGGCTATGGCATAGCGATACAGATAGAGCACAGTAGCACCATGGCCACTGTTAGGCTTATCCAAAGGCTCCAGCAACGGATACCGTTCCTTCATCCCCTGCATGATGGCATAGGTATCGTCTTTACTGCCATCGTTGGCAATCACCAATCTTGCCTCGCTCTCTGCCGAGAGTTTCACGACAACGGGATGCCACTGTCTGATGGTTTCTTCAATATTCTTTGCCTCATTATAAGCTGGCATCACCAGATATACTCTCTCCATACTCATTCGATTTAAATGTGAAATATTTGTTCACAAGGAACTGGAAGAAGACCACCAAAACAATCGACAGCAGCTTCGACACGATCTTATTCATTGCAAACGTATTAATACAGGTATAAAGGATCAGGTTACTCAGGATAAGCCCTGTAATGCCGACACAGAGGAAGATACCGAAGCGACGGCCCGTTTTGTCCTTTACCTTGAAATTGTAATTGCGGTTCAGTATGAAACTGGTGGAAATACCAGCCACGACACTGATACAGTTAGCCAGGATATAATGCACCCCAAGCACTTGTACCAATACCGTATAGATGGCAAAGTCAAGCCCCGATGAAAACGAGCCGATAATGCCATACAGGATCAAGTGGTGAAACTTCTGGTATAGTGTCTTAATGAGATCATTCATGCCATATTACAGATTATTACAACTAATCATTCTGCAAAGATACGGTATTTTTCTGAATTAACGTTAAAAAAAAGCAGAAAATTGTGGCCTAACGGGAAATCTCCTTAATTTTGCGATATATGAATGCAGAAAGTCATCATAAAAAGAGATAAAACTATGGTAGAACTACGAAACGACCAACTCTCCATCCTCGTGTCGGAGAAAGGAGCCGAGCTCCAGAGCATCAAAGATGCTAATGGCAAGGAATATCTATGGCAAGCAGACCCCAAGTACTGGCCACGTCACTCCCCCATCCTTTTCCCATTAGTATGCAGTGTCAACAACGAGACCTATCGTGCTGAAGGCCATGAGTACCACCTGCCACGTCATGGTTTCGCCCGCGATGCCGAATTTAAACTGATTGTCCAAAGCCAGCGTAAAGTCACCTTCGCCCTTGAATCCTCGGAAGAGACAAAAAAGGTCTATCCTTACGACTTCACCCTTAGCGTCAGCTACGTCCTTGACGACAATAAGATTGGCGTTATCTGGCACGTGCTCAACACAGATACCCACGAGATTCACTTCCAAATTGGCGGACATCCCGCTTTCAACATACCAGACATGAAGGATGGCGAAAACCAATACGGTCGCATCCGTCTCGATAACGAGGAGCCGATGGATGCCCTACAAAGCTATGGCGACGGCTCACACGACATGGACGAGGTTCCTTTCGTCGAGGCAGAAAACGGCATGATGGAGTTCTCCAACAACACATGGCGCAACGACTCTATTAAGATACACAAATGCCAGCTCCATCAAGCCGAACTACTTAATAAAGCCGGTAATCCTGAGGTAACTGTTACCTTCCGTACACCTGTCGTCGCCTTCTGGAGTCCCTATGGCAAGGAGGCTCCCTTCGTCTGCATTGAACCATGGTACGGCATCGGTGATCCTCGAGGGTTCAATGGTGAGTTCAAGGACAAGCCTCTGATGAATCACCTTCAGCCTGGCGCCAGTTTTATGAGCAAATACGAGATTATCATAGGATAAAGAAAAGCCCGCCAAATGTGCGGGCTTTTTCGTTTACAGATGTTTCTTTGGATAGAGGGCATCCCACCATGTGGGATCATCCTTCAGCCATTTGGCAAACCAGGCCATCTGCGTAGCCAACCATTTTTCTTTCTTACTGTAGTCGAGGATATGATGGTTCTCACCCTCTACCTCGACAAGAGCGACCTCACGGCCTAAGAGTTTCAGGGCTGTAAACATCTGGAGACTCTCGATGAGGGGTACGTTAGTGTCGGCGTTGCCATGAAGCAGGAGCAGCGGCGTATGGATCTTGTCAGCATTGAAAAGCGGTGACTGATCCACATAGAGCTGACGATGGCTCCATGGATAGCTGTTGGCCATCGATACCTCACTGTAATTATATCCCCAGTAGCCCTCGCCCCAATAACTGGTATGGTTGGTGATGCCTGCATGCGATACGGCGGCAGCGAAGATATCCGTCTGCGTCTGCAGGTACTGCGTCATAAATCCGCCATAGGAAGCACCCATACAGCCAATCTTCTTGGGATTGATGAAGGGATGTTCTTCGCAGATTTTCTTCGTACCCTCGATGATATCCTCAGCAGGACCACGTCCTGCGGTGTTCACATGACGCGAGGCCCACTCCTGACCAAAACCAGTGGCACCACTTGGCTCAAGAATATAAGCCACATAGCCCAGAGAATTCCAATACTGAGGTGCATAAGGCGACTCGAAATATCGCGACACTGGAGAGCAACCACCGTAGTAATAGACAATCATAGGATACTGCTTTGTAGCATCAAAGTCTTTCGGCAGATAGAGACGGCCATAGACGGTATCACCCTTAGAATTGGTAAAGTTCCAATCCTCGCAAGTGCCTGTCTCTGCATCACCGAGGGCAGTACGTCCGTCAAAGCAGGTCTGCAACTTACGGGTCTTCAGATCCATCACATAGGCAGAGGCGGGCTCCATCGTCTTGTATGACAGATAAGCCAGCACAGGGGCATGATCTGCGATGTCGTAACGATATGCATAGTCGCCAGGGATGTCAAGTTTTGCAATCTTGCCCGTCTTGGGATTGAGCACGAACATATTGACATAGTCGCGATCCTCTGCAGAGAAATATATCTGTCCATCAGCCCAAGACCAATTTAAAGTTTCTATATTAGGATCAAAGTCCTTCGTCAGTGGTGTCACTTTCTTTGTAGTAACATCAAAGAGGAAGAGTTCATTTTCCGTCATACTGGGGGTGATGGTCTCAGGCAACTGACAACCTATGCGGTCAAAGGCTTCTGGAGTTCCCATGAAGAGTATCTGACGACCATCGGGAGACAGGCAGCCATTGCCAATGAAACCCTGTCCCACGAACACGGTATCAATCTTGAGGGTGCGGGCATCCATGAGGTAGCAGTCACCCAACTCCGTAGGACGTTTTGCCAGACGGGAATAGGAATTACCAATAAGCAGCGTAGAACCGTCGGAAGAGACATCCATCAAACGAACATCCTTATGGCCATACGTCATGCGCTGGGTAAGACCTGTGGCGATGTCATATTTCGCCAGATAGTTGCGATTACGCCAGCCTGGCTGACGGTCATCCATCTCCAGCACTTCAAAGACCTCAGCGTCTTCCTTGGGGCCTTCTTCCTCCAGCGTGAAGATAAGGAAATCCTCTGTAGGACTAACGGTATAGCTGCCCTCCGGGATATCGTAGGCAAACACCGTACGACTGCCCGTACGAGGATCTACCTTATATAACACCCGTTTGTCACCTTCCTTCTCCTCCATGAGACAGGCAACAGACTTGGGCATCCAACGCCCTCCTTTATCAGACTGTGATACAAGGCGCTGTGTCTTTACCTCACGCACCTCATACAACCATCGACTATCTCCTCCGCGTGCTGTGATCTGATAGGTGAGCGTCATATACTGTCCATCGGCAGAAAGGCTGATACCACGCACGCGCTTGCCATCTGTCAAGTCGTGCACCATATAGGGATGACGCTTGTCGAGGGTATAGGCCACGGCCTTAGGCGCATCTATGGAGACCTGGATGGAATCGGTATCCTTAGGCTCTGCGAGATAGCGGATAGCAAAGGTATGGTGTTCTGGGGCGAGTTTCAGTTCCTCGCCAGAAGCCTCTGTACCATCGATGAAAAGTGTATAGTTCTTGGGACCTTTCACAAAGATCTTACCCTTCAGATAATCGCTGTTGTTGATGTAGAACGTAAGCAACCCTACACTCTTGCTGTCGTCAAGTGAGGGCAGGACGGCACTTGAGAACACCGTGGTGGCGGGAGCCGTCAAGGCAACGTTACCCAGCAGCGACTTATCGTCGAACTTCTTGCCCTGAACATCGACGGTATCGAGGGCAAAGGGAGCTGCCACAGGGTATGGCCCTGAGAGGTTAAATCGGGTGATATTGGTCTTCGTCTGAGCGTTGACAGTCAGACTGCCTGTCAATAACAGGCACATAAAAAGAAGTTTTTTCATATGTTCGTTTGATTAATAAGCTTCGCGATATTTGGAGTCATCCTTGTCGTCCATCATGGAAAGATAAGACTGGTAGCGGCTCTGGGCGATATAATGGTCTTCAAGGGCCTGTAGCACAGCGCAGCCAGGCTCGTGGGTATGAGTGCAGTTGGAGAAACGACAGTCCTTGGAGAAACGGAAGATCTCGCGGAAGTAACTGGTGAGTTCCTCAGGCTCCATGTCGAAGGTGCCAAAGCCCTTGATGCCTGGAGTATCGATTAAATAAGAGGTGAGAGATGAGAGGTGAGGGGTTAGAGGAATCATCTCGGAGAAAGTAGTGGTATGCTGGCCTGTGTTGTGGGCATCAGAGATCTCTGCCGTACGGAGGTTTACACCAGGCACCAACTGATTAATCAGCGTGGATTTCCCCACGCCGCTATTGCCACTGAGCAGGGTAATCTTACCTTCAAGCAATGGGCGCAGTTCCTCCACGCCCTCCCCCGTGGCCGCAGAAATGGCACGGCACTCATAACCAATAGTCTCGTAGAGGGAGATCATCATCTGCTGATAGCGCAACATTTCCTCGCTAAGCAGATCTGTCTTGTTAAACACCAGCACCACGGGCACGCGATAAGCCTCTGCAGAGGCGAGGAAACGGTCGATGAAAGTAGTGGAAGTCTGGGGATGATCAACGGTGACGATCAGAAATGCCTGATCAACGTTGGCGGCAATGATATGACTCTGTTTGGAGAGGTTCTGCGACTTACGGATAATATAGTTTCGGCGATCCTCGATATCAGTGATAAAGGCCGTACCCTCGGGGTTCGTCACCAGCTGTACCCTGTCACCCACAGCCACGGGATTCGTGCTGCGGATACCCTTCAGGCGGAAGTTTCCCTTCACCTTAGAATCAATCAGCTGGCCATCGTCCGTCAGAACGGTGTACCAGCTGCCAGTATTCTTGACGACGAGGCCCCTCATCCTACACCGTCATGATTTCCTTGTTCTTCGCGGCAATCAGTTCGTCGATCTTCTTGATGAACTTATCATGGATCTTCTGAAGCTCCAGCTCGGCATCCTTCTCATTATCCTCGCTGAGACCGTCCTTGATGGCCTTCTTCAGTTTCTCCTTGATATCGGCACGTACATTGCGCACCTCGACCTTTGCTTTCTCGGCGATCTTATTGCACTGCTTCGTGAGGTCACGACGACGCTCCTCAGTAGGCTGCGGGATATTCAGGCGGATCACTTCACCATTGTTCTCCGGGGTGATACCCACATCAGAGTCCATGATGGCCTTCTCAATGTTCTTGATTTCCTTACGGTCCCAGGGCTTGATGGCAATGGTACGGGCATCGGGCACTGACACATTAGCCACCTGGTTCAGGGGCACCTTACTGCCATAGGATTCCACACGCACACCATCAAGGATGGCGACATTGGCACGCCCAGCACGGATGCGGTTCAGCTCATCCTCCAAGAACATGGCAGCCATCTCCATGCGCTCCTCACTCTTCTTTAATGTCTCTTTTACGTCTATCATAATCTTACAGTTTTAGTCTTTCTGTTGACAAAAGTAGCGTTTTTCCCTGAAATCTCCAAATGTTTTACAGTTTTTTGCATCATTTTCCCCTATTATTAAATAGGTGTGAGGCTTCAAGGGGACGAAATACCATATTTGTGGTATGCAGAATAACCCGTATGTGCTATTCTCGGTCTCAGGAATTCGCCGTATCTTTGCACCCAGAAAGAACAAAGAACAAGTTAAACATTTAAAACAACAGAATTATGGCAAAGATTGCAAAACAGTTGACCGACCTGATAGGCAACACCCCATTACTGGAACTCAGCAAGTTTTCAAAGGCAAAAGGTCTTGAGACCCCGATTATCGCCAAAGTGGAATTCTTCAACCCCGGCGGCAGTGTAAAGGACCGTATCGCTCTGGCGATGATAGAAGATGCAGAGAAGAAAGGACTGCTGAAGCCCGGTGCCACGATTATTGAACCGACGAGCGGTAACACAGGTGTAGGACTGGCTCTGGTATCTGCCGTAAAGGGCTATAAGCTCATCCTGACGATGCCCGAGACGATGAGTATCGAGCGCCGTAACCTGGTGAAAGCCTACGGTGCAGAGGTTCGTCTCACCAGCGGAAAAGACGGTATGCCTGGTGCCATCAAGGCTGCTGAAGCCCTGCGCGACAGCATTCCTGGCAGCATCATCCTGCAGCAGTTTGAAAACGGTGCCAACCCCGCCAAGCACTATGCCACCACAGGTCCCGAGATCTGGGAACAGACAGAGGGTAAGATCGACATCTTCGTAGCTGGTGTAGGCACCGGCGGTACCGTCTCTGGCGTAGCCAAGTATCTCAAAGAGCAGAACCCCAACGTGAAGGTGATTGCTGTAGAACCTAAGTCTTCACCCGTACTTAACGGCGGACAGAGCGGTCCTCATAAGATCCAGGGTATTGGTGCCGGCTTCATACCCAAGACCTATAATGGCACACTCATCGACGAGGTGTTCGACGTAGAGAATGATGATGCCATCCGTGCCGGACGTGAACTGGCACAGCACGACGGTGTGCTCGTAGGTATCTCCTCTGGTGCCGCAGCCTACGCTGCCTCGGAGATTGCCAAGCGTCCTGAGAACAAGGGCAAGACCATCGTGGCCCTGCTGCCTGACACTGGTGAGCGTTATCTCTCCACCGTGCTCTACGCTTTCGATGAATATCCACTTTAAATTGAATAACAGGTACGTTTTTCTGCGCAAATGGCTCAAAATGGGAGCTATTTGCGCTTTTTTCTTGTAATTTTTTGGTTATTTGGGGAGAAACCATTAATTTTGCACGAAATTACTACAAGCTTAAACCTGTATGAGCATCCGTCAATACCATTTCAGGATCGTTCTACTCTGCATCCTGATGGCAGGAACCCTAGTCGCACATGCCCAGAAAGAGAATATGGAGACGCTTTTCGACATCCATCATCTGTTGGGGTATCTGGTGGCTGCATTCCTCATTTCGGTATTCGTGATGCTGTTCTACAATCGGGTATTCTACTATCAGGAGAAAGAGGCAAGAAGACAATCCAACAGACTTAACGCCCAGTTGTCCATGATCCTCGACTCCAGCAAGACGCAGACATGGACCTACGATATCGAGCGTGAACTCTTTACGGTCATCTCCCAGCAGAATACCAAGGAGACGAAATACACCCCCTTTGATTTCTCCCAGTTCTTTGAGCGCAACGACTTCCAGGAACTGCGGAGAGAGATCATGGTCATCAGCAAAGGCAAGCGGGAGTCAGGCAATGTGTTTGTCAGAAGTAGTCTCTCCAAGCACGAAGGAGGTGCCCAACAGATCTTCGAGGTCAACGTCTCCGTGCTGCGTAAGGACAGGCGTAACAATCCCACCATCCTCCTAGGTATCCAGCAGAACATCACTGAGGAGAAGGAGAAGATTGAAAAGGCACAGAGTCTGACGCTGCGCTATCACACAGTATTCGACTCCTCACAGGTGGATATGGTGTATTACGATGCCGAAGGCTTCCTGACAGATCTCAACGACACGGCTTGTGAGACCTTCAAGGTCGCTGACCGCGAGGAGTTACTCAAGCACAGGGTGCACTACAAGGACATCCCCGCCCTTAACGTGCTCGACTTTGACAGTTTCGACAACTGCCAGATGTCGGTGATTTCCGAAGAAAACCAGATAAAAGCCGCCGACAAGTTCCTGAAACAGACGTTAGTCAGGAGGAAGTTGTATTACGAGATGAACGTCAGCGTCATCCGCGACAAAGACGGACAGATGATGGGAATAGTTACCGCCGGGCGCGACATCACGGAGATGGTGGAGTCGAACCATCGCCAGCGGGAAGCAGGAAAACTGATAGAGAAAACCACCAGGGACATCAGGGCCTACATCAACAACATCAACTTCTCACTGAGAGTCAGTGGCGTGCGCCTGATGAGCTATCACCCCGAGACCCATGAGCTGGAGATCTCCAGCGACCTGAATAAGACGCAGTACAAGATGACGGCTCTGCGGGCTGTCTCCCTGCTGAAGCCAGAAGAGCGCCGCAAGGCCAAAGGCCTGTTCCGCAGGATGGACAAGTATCAGAAGGAAGTGTTCAGCAATACCCTCTGCACCATCATGCGCGATGACAAGGGCAGGAACATCTACCTGAACTTCCATGTGATGCCCATCCTCAACAAGGATGGCAAGATCACCCACTACTTCGGCATGTGCCGCAATGAGACGGAGATGACCTATACCGAAAAGAAGCTGCAGGAAGAGACGGCGAAGGCCCAGGAGACGGAACAGCTGAAGAGCACGTTCCTCCTCAACATGAGCTATGAGCTGCGCACACCACTGAATGCCGTCGTAGGTTTCGCCGAACTCTATAACGCCGAGCACAGTCCGGAAGACGAGCCTATCTTCGCGGAAGAGATCAAGACCAATACCAATGTGCTGCTGGCACTGATCAACGATATCCTGTTCCTCTCGCGCCTGGATGCCAAGATGATAGAGTTCAATTACCAGCCCTGCGACTTCGCCATGCTTTTCGACGGCTGGTGCTACATGGGATGGAGCACACTGGGTCCGAACGTGAAAGTCGTCGTGGAGAATCCCTATACGAGTCTCAACGTCAAGATTGACCAGCAGAACCTCGGCATGATCATCCAGAAGCTCTGCGTACACTCTGCCTATAGCATACAGGAAGGTATGGTACGCGCGAAATACGAATACCGCCACGGTGAACTCATGATCACCATCGAGGATACAGGTCGCGGTCTCACTCCCGAGGCCAGGGCCAAGGCCTTCGACAGATTCTCGGGCACTGAGGGCGGTGAGAAGCAGGGCACAGGCCTCGACCTTCCTATCGTGAAGGAACTGCTGGACCAGATGGGAGGCAGCATCGAGCTACAGACGGAGCCAGGCAAGGGCACCGTGTTCTATGTCAGCATCCCCTGCGAGATGATTAGCCTTGAGAAGAAATCAGAAATCCTTGCATAACCACAGAAGAAGATGATGAATATACTACTCGCAGACATCACCACCCAGAGCGGCCAGAATGAAGTGCAGAGCGTTTCCATGCTCATGGTGCTGATCGTGGTCATCATCTTCATCATCAGCTGGGTATTCAACCGCATCAGTATCCTCCGCATCCGTAAGAACACCGACAGCATCAAGGACCTCTCCACCGTGCTGCAGCAGACGCTGAATATCAGCGACAACTACGTGATCAAACTCTCCATGCAGGAGCGCATGGGCTATAACATGCATGGCAACTTCCTGCCGGAGGAGGGCATGAGCTATGAAGAGAGCTTCGAATACATCCATCCCGGCGACAGGGAGAAATACACCTCCTTCCTGAAGCGACTCATCGACGGAGAGATATCCTCAGAGTGCACCTTCCGCTGGGACACCAGTGGCAAGAAGCATCTCGGGCACTGGCGGTACATCCACGACACCGGCATTGCAGAATTCAGGAACAAGAACCTGAAGACGTCGGCAATCATCTACTGTACCCTGAAAGACAGGACGGAGCAGATAGAGCAGGAGCTGACGCAGAATCAGCTGGCAGATAAATACCGCAGGGTATTCGAGCAGTCTATCACGGGTCTGGCCTTCTACGACAAGGACGGCATGCTGATCACCGCCAATAAGAAGATGCAGGAGATCCTGAATTTCCAGTCGGAAGACGACCCCTACTACTATGAGAGGTCTATCTACGACATGCCCACGTTCCGGGAGGTACTCGACAACCGCCATATCGAAGAGCTGTTCTTCTGTAGGAAGAGTGTGATCCTGGAGCGCGGCGTGAACTGTTACGTGGAGATCCGCGTCCACCCCATCTACGACAACGAGGACGCCCTCATCTATATCACCCTCTCCCTCCGCGACGTCACGCAGGAGCGTCTGCTCAATCTCCAGAACAAGGAGAACGATGAGTCGCTGCGCCGCACCAATGAGGAGATCCAGCAGTATGAGACAGAGCTGCAATACGTGATGGAGAAGTGCGACATGCGCTTCTTCCGCACCTCCTATAAAGATCATACCTGTACCTTCTACAAGAGCATGAACACGCCCGAGAAGCAGATCACCACCGAGGAGTTGCTGGAACATTTCGTCAACAGTTCCTTCGGTTCAGGAATGGAGGGCTTCGGAAAATACTTCAGCCAGCCACGCTCCAACCTCATCAAGATGCACCCCTTCTTCCACGAGGGCGAAGACCTGCAGTGGAACATCATCGACAGTGTGCCTTCCTTCGACGAGAACGGCCAGCTCACGGGCACCTATGGCATCGTGCGCAATGTGAATGCCCTCATCGAGAAGCAGGAGCAGCTAAAGCGTGAGACGGAGCGCGCCAATCAGTCAGGTTTGATGAAGAGTACCTTCATGGCAAACATGACGCACGAGATCCGCACGCCGCTGAATGCCATCGTAGGCTTCAGCGATGTCCTGCCGATGCTCACCACGCCCGAGGAGAAGCAGGAGATCATCCGCGTCATCATGAACAACTGCGACATGCTGATGCGCCTCATCAACGATGTGCTCGCCGTCTCGGAACTCGAAGGCGGCAACATCAGCATCCAGCCCGTCGAGACCGATTTCGCCAAGGCCTTCAACGATATGTGCATCTCCCTGTCGCAGCGCGTGCAGACGCCAGGCGTGGAGTTCATCTCCGAGAATCCCTACACCTCACTGGTGACGACCATCGACAAGGAGCGCATCCTGCAGGTACTCACCAACTTCGTCACCAACGCCGTCAAATACACCCAGCAAGGCCATATCAAGGTGGGGTATAAGATAGAGGCGAGAGGAGAGAAAGAGAGAGAGGGCCTCTACATCTATTGTGAGGACACGGGCAGCGGTATCCCCAAGGAGTCGCAGGCGAAAGTCTTCGAGCGTTTCGTGAAGCTCAACGACTACGTTCAGGGCACAGGTCTCGGCCTGAATATCTCCAAGGCCATCGCCGAGAGCTGTCATGGCGACATCGGCGTCATCTCCGAAGGCGAGGGCAAGGGCTGCACCTTCTGGATATGGATCCCCTGCGAGACCAACATCAGCAACTAATGAAAACATCCCGATTATGACACGATATACCATACTGGCAGTGCTTCTGACCTTTCACTGCTTCACCACCACGATAAAGGCACAACCCGACAGCACCAGGACCTTCACCACGGCGCACCCTCTGATCTATGAGGATGCCTGGGACCTGTGGCCCTACGTGTTCCTGAATGAGAACGGCGAGCCCGACGGCTATAACATCGACCTCCTGAAGCTCATCTTCAAGGAGCTCGACATCCCCTACGTCATCAAGCTGAAGCCCACTCTCGACGCCCAGGCAGACCTGAAGAGCGGCAAGTCTGACCTCATGCTGCGCATGGATGCCGACTTCTCGCGCGGCAACTCCTCTTACGGCAGGAGCATCGTGCAGCTGTTCACCCACAGCGTCGTCATGCCCAAGGAGCGGTTTGTGAGGATAGAGACGGGCAAGGCCCTGTCGTCGCATACCGTCATCGTGCATGAAGGCAGCTTCAGTCACCACCTGCTCAGGAACAATGGATGGGCCAAGGAGATTGTGGCCTACGACGACATGAAGGAAGCCATCCAGCACGTGAGCACCACCAACGATGGCATCATCGTGTGGAACACGATGTCGCTGAAATGGCTCATGCGCAAGTTCCATACCGACAACCTCACCATCGTACCCATCGACCTCCCCTACGGCGAGTATAAGTTCATGTCGAAGAACCCCGAGCTGCTGGAGCAGATCGACAGTATCTATGCCAGGCTGCGCGCCACCGACCGTCTGCAGCCCATCCAGAACAAGTGGTTCTATCCCGACCGTACGGAGTCGGGCATCCCCGAATGGGTATGGAAGGTAGCCTCCGGCCTCGGCATCGTGGGCCTCTGCCTCCTCATCTATTACTTCTACTACCGCATCCGTGAGCGCCGCATGACCAAAGAGCTGAGAAAGAGCAACAACCGCCTGTCGCTGGTGCTGAGAACCAGTCATGTGAGCCTCTGGACCTATGATGTGAAGACGAAGACCTTCACGTGGATGGATGAGCAGGGCAGGCCCCAGCGCACCTCCACCATCGAAGAGTTTGCCTACCGCTATCACCCGGATGATATCCGTCAGCTCCACAAGGCCCTCGACGACATCATCAGCCAGAAGGCGAAGACCGTGAACCTCAACATCAAGGTCTTCGAGGATAAGGCGGGTAAGGAGACCCACCACCACTACACCGTCTCCCTGTCTCCCATGCGCCAGGGCAAGGGCGGGCGCCTCGAGACCATCCTCTGCACGCGCAGCGACGTCACCAACGAGCTGCTCCGCCAGATGAAGGTGAAAGACTCGATGCTGCGCTACCAGGCCATCTTCCAGACGGCCATGATCGATATGGTGTTCTATGACGAGCACGGCATCATCCAGGATGTCAACCAGAAGGCCCTCAAGTCGCTGGGTACCGACATCGAGACCATCAGGGAGCAGAAGATCTCAATCAACGATGTGCTGGGCATGGAGGTAGATCTGGAGAATCTCGACCTGATGTACGTCACGCAGCTCTCCGACGCCTCCGACAACCGTGCCCTCAACAAGATGCTGCATCGCGATAAGCTCTACTACGAGCTGCAGCTGCTGCCCATCCACGATGTCAACGGCAAGCTCATCGGAGTCTTCGGCACGGGCCGCGACGTCACCGAGACTGCCGACTCCTACCAGACACTGGAGAAGAACATGCTGGCGCTGCAGAAGGCCAACAACGAGATCTCCGACTATATCCGCAACATCGACTACGTGCTCACCGTGGGAGGCATCCGCATTGTGAAATACGACGTGGAGACCCACCTGCTGACCATTTTCAGCGAAGCCAATCGCATAGAGTACACGCTGACGCAGACGCGCCTGATGAACCTCGTGGATGAGCGTTCGAAGAAGAAGGTGGAGCGCCTGCTCAACAGCATGGACAACCTCTCGAGCGGAAACGCGACCATCGACGTGAAGACCACGATCCATGGGCGTAACCGTAAGATCCTCCACCTGCAATTCCACTTCATCCCCTATTACAACAAGGAGGGCAAGCTCATCGACTACTTCGGCATGTGCCGTGACATCAGTGAGCTGAAGGACATGGAGGAGAAGCTGGCCCGTGAGACGCTCCGCGCCCAGGAGGTGGAAGTGGTGAAGAACGCCTTCCTCCACAACATGAGCTTCGAGATCCGCACGCCGCTCAATGCCGTGGTGGGCTTCGCAGAACTTTTCCAGATGGAGCACTCCTCCGACGATGAGAACGTGTTCATCAACGAGATCAAGGACAACTCCGCGAAGCTGCTGAAGCTCATCAACGACATCCTCTTCCTGTCGCGCCTCGACGCCGACATGATCACGATGACGACGCACCCCGTGGATTTCCCGAAGACCATCGAGGCGAAGAGCAAGGACATCTGGAACAGTCACCAGAAGGCGGACGTGGACTTCATCGTGAAGAAGCCCTTCCGGAAGCTGATGCTCGACATCGACGAGCCCCACGTGAGCATGATCATCGAGAAGATCCTCACCAATGCCGTGCAGCACACGTCGAAGGGTCGCATCCTCGTGCGCTACGACTACCTGGGCGAGGAGCTCATCGTAGCCATCGATGATACGGGCGACGGCATCCCCAAGAATATCCAGGCACATATCTTCGACCGTTTCGTCACTGGCGACGGCAATAATATGAAGGCAGGCCTGGGGCTGAGCATCTGCCACGATCTCATCCAGCGCCTCGGGGGCACCATCAATATCAAGTCCGAGAGGGGCAAGGGCACCAGCGTGTGGTTCTCCATCCCCTGCAAGGCCCTTGAAATCGACAGAGTATAAAGACAACGCACCATGACCAGAAAGATCATCATATCCCTCCTCATCAGTCTGCTCAGCCTCACTGTGCTGCAGTCTGCGAGCGCCCAGTATGCGCGCGAATACACCAACGAGAACCCGCTCATCATCGTCAGCGACTGGGAGTTCCCGCCCTATGAGTTCCGCAACGATGCGGGCGAGCCCGACGGCTATAACGTCGAGGTGCTCAACCTCGTGCTCAACAAGCTCGACATCCCCCACCGCTTTGTGATGCAGGAGTGGTACCAGGCCACGAGGACCTTCGAGAACCGCGAGGCCGACCTCATCCACGCCCTCACGGGCATCTACAGCCACTACCCCTACGTGATGACGCAGAACATGATCACGTACTATCAACTGAAGTCCGTGCGCCGCAAGAGCCAGAAACCGTTAGAGAAGATCAGTCAGCTCACGGCCGACGACACCCTCATGGTGAAGAAGAACGACTATGCGCCGCTCACCATCCAGCAGACCTATCCCCAGGTGAACCTCGAGTACCGTTCACCGAAGGAGGCCCTTACCAGCATCCGCAACGGCCGTAACTCCTATTACATCTGGGGAGAGCTGCCCCTGAAGATGAAGATCAAGGAGTTTGGCCTCGACAGCCTGGTGCTCGAAGATACCGACATCCCTGCAGGCGAGCTCCGCATCATCGGCTACGACCAGGAGCTCATCAATGCCATCGACGACGCCTTTGCGCGCCTGGAGCAGTCGGGCGAGACGCGCGCCATCTACGACAAGTGGTACCATCCCGATCGCACGCACAACGACTCGTCGCCCATCTCGCTCGTCGCCCTGTTGACAGCCATCGCGGCCATCATCATCGGCTTCGTCCTCAGCCACTTCATCCGCGTGCGTGTTCGCAATGCCACGAACCGCTCCTCCGATATCAACAGCATGATGTCGCAGGCGCTGAAGATGGGCAACTACTACGTCACGGAGTACGACGTCGAGAAAGGCCATCTGCGCAACATCTACGGCTCGGTGCTCGTGGAGGGCGGCATGACGGTGAATGAAGTCTTCAGCCGTCTGCCCGAGGATATCCGCGAGGAGTCGCTCCGCCGCTTCAACATGCTCATCTCCGGCGAGTCCGATCTCTGGACCTTCACGCGCTGCATCAACCTGGGGGCGCCCGACCATCCCGAATGGCACTGGTTCCAGGGCAATGCCGTCCCCGAGAAGGAAAACGGCAAGACGCGCTTCCTGGTCTTCACCATGAAGGACATCACCCACGAGATCGAAGAAGAGCGCATCAACAGCGAGATCGGCAACAAGTACATGAAGATGTTCGACACCAACCTCATCGCCATGTCGTACTACGACAAGGACGGTGTGCTCATCGACCTCAACGAGAAGATGAAGCGTCTGTGCGAGTTCAATGCCGAGGGCGAGCGTTTCTTCCGTCAGCTGAGCCTCTTCAACGCCCCGCTTGTCAAGGAGCAGTTCGACCCCCATAGCAATACGGAGTTCCATATCTGCCAGAAGATGCACTATGCGGAGATCAATCTGAAGAAATACATCGAGTTGCGGATCAGTCCGACGTTCGACAGCAGCGGCGAAATCCGCTACTACGTAGTTACGGCGCGCGATGTCACCGACGAGCGCCAGATGTACCTGGAGCAGCGTCGCCACGAGGAGGAGATCCAGCACACCAACGAGGCCATCCTCCGCTATGAGGGCCAGCTGAACTACCTGCTGGAGAACAGCCAGATGTTCATCTGGAACTTCTACCTGTCAACAGGTCAGATCACCATCAGCCGTTCCGCCCGTAGGAGTGAGTTCAAGGAGACCATCGAGGACTTCTTCAGCGGCATCGACAGCGCGAGTGTGGAAGAAGCCCGTGAGAAGATCCACGCCTGCGTGAAGGCGAAGAAGCCCTACAACGCCATCTACCACTATAAATACACGCCGATGGAGAGCCATCCCGTATGGTATGCCATCAACGGCATCCCCTGTCAGGACAAGGACGGCAACCTCACCCACTACTTTGGCATCGCCCGTAACATCACCAAGCTGATGGAAACGCAGAAGCAGCTGAAGGAGGAGACGGCGCGCGCCGAGGACTCCGGCAGGATGAAGAGCGCCTTCCTGGCGAACATGACGCACGAGATCCGCACGCCGCTGAATGCCATCGTGGGCTTCAGCGACCTGCTGCCCGTCGTCGATACCAAGGAGGAGCGCCTGGAGTTCATCCGCATCATCCGCAACAACTGCGACATGCTGATGCGCCTCATCAACGACATCCTCGAGGCCTCGAGCATGGGTCAGGCGCTGGCCATCGAGACGCGCGAGGTGGATTTCGCCAGGGAGTTCGACGACATGTGCCAGACGCTGGCGCAGCGCGTGCAGGAGCCGGGCGTGGAGTTTATCAAGGACAATCCCTACGAGCATTACGTCACCACCCTCGACTTCGGTCGCGTGCAGCAGGTGCTCGTCAACTTCGTCACCAACGCGGTGAAATACACCCATGAGGGCCATATCAAGGTGGGCTACCGCCACGAGTGCCGCATGACCAAGGACGAGCTGGGCGAGGCCGACGGTCTCTACTTCTACTGCGAGGATACCGGCGTGGGCATCCCCATGGAGAAGCAGTCGAGCGTCTTCGAGCGCTTCGTGAAGCTCGACGACTTCGTGCAGGGCACGGGTCTCGGCCTCAGCATCTGTCAGGCCATCGCCGACCGTTGCAACGGCCATATCGGCGTTACCTCAGAGGGCGAAGGAAAGGGATCCACATTCTGGATGTGGATCCCCTGTAAACATTCCGGTGGACTGATTTAGAAGAAGACCGCCCTTTCCACCCAATACACAGCCATACCGGCGAGGTAGCCCACAAAGGCCACCCAGGTAATTCTTTTCATATACCAGCCGAAGGTGATCTTCTCGAGTCCCATCACCACGACGCCCGCTGCAGAGCCGATGATGAGCATCGAGCCACCCACGCCGGCACAGTAGGCCAGCAGCTGCCAGAAGATGCCATCCACGGCCATGTCGCCCGCGGCGGCCACAGGATACATACCCATACATCCGGCCACGAGGGGCACGTTATCCACGATCGACGACAGCACGCCGATGATGCCCGTCACGAGGAAGTGGTTACCCTCGAAGGTGGTATCCAGCACGCCGCCCAGCATCGTCAGCACGCCCACCTCCTGCAGCACGGCCACAGCCATCAAGATGCCTAAGAAGAACATGATGGTCGAGAGGTCGATCTTCGAGAGCAGGTCGCTCACGCGCTTGGCCATCGTATCGTCTTCCGCCGTGTTGTAGTGGAAGATCTCCGTCACCGTCCAGAGCACGCCGAGCACGAGCAGGATGCCCATAAACGGCGGCAGGTGGGTGAGCGTCTTAAACACGGGCACGAAGCAGAGTCCGCCCACGCCGAGCCAGAAGATCACGTTGCGCTGTCCCTGCGTAAAACGGCTCACGTCGGCCTTGGGCAGGTTGAGCGACTTGTCGAACTTCCCCTTCAACTGATACTGCAGGATGAAGGCGGGCACGAGCATCGACACCAGCGAGGGCACGAAGATCTCGGTGATCACGCCCTGGGTGGTGATCACGCCCTTGATCCAGAGCATGATGGTGGTCACATCGCCGATGGGCGAGAAGGCGCCACCGCTGTTGGCCGAGATCACCACGAGGGCGGCATAGATGAGGCGGTCTCCCCTACTCTGCACGAGCTTCCTCAATACCATGATCATCACGATCGAGGTGGTCAGGTTGTCGAGGATGGCCGAGAGGAAGAAGGTCATCAGCACCATGCGCCACATCAGTTTCCTCTTGGAGCGCGTCTTGATGGCGTCGCGCACGAAGTTAAAGCCGCCGTTCGAATCGACTATCTCCACGATGGTCATGGCGCCCATCAAGAAGAAGAGCGTTCCCGCGGCGTCGCCCAAGTGATGCTCTATCACCTCGGCGATATGGTGCACCACGCTGCCCTCCGCCACCTCAGGATAATAAGCCGCGGGCCCCATCATCAGGAGCGTCCAGCATATCACACACATCAACAAGGCGATGGCCGCCTTGTTCACTCGCGTCAGACTTTCCAGGGCTATACACAGATAGCCAATGCAAAAGACGACGACGATCAAGATAGTTAATGTTGACATATTATTAAGATGTTGTTTGAATTTGCCTGCAAAGGTACGAAATAACTAAGAAAAGCGAACCACGAATCCGCTTTTTTTTCTAATCTCCCCAAAAAAGTCCATAAAAATTTGGATATTCCAAAAATATCCCGTACCTTTGCACCCAGTTGATTTTATGTCTAACCAAATATGAAAGACAAATGATTAAATTTCAAAATGTATTTTTTGCAACCGCTATGAGCGGTTTGATGACCTTGTGCTCTTGCAGCAAGGAAGTGATGAACGACAATTGGATGGAGCGTGACAGCCGTCTGACGGTGCTCACCCGCAGTGATGGAGAAAATGACGACAAGGTGATTGCCACTCCTGTGCGTATCTATGTTTTCAACAGTGAGGAACAATGTGTCGCCACAAAGACACAAGATGGAGCTGATCCAACATTCTCCGTCGATCTGGCAGAAGGTGAGTATGACATCTATGCCATTGGCGGGGCTAATGATGAACGCCTCGAACTACCCACTCGCGAGAATGCAGAAAAGACGTCTGTTATCAGTCTAAAAGAAGGAAAGTTGTTAGGCGACCTGATGACGGCCCATTCCTCCGTTACACTCACGAAGGACAATAGTAGTACAATAACCCTGAATATGAAGCGGGATGTTTGTGAGATAGTCAGTGTCACCATCACTGATGTACCTGTTGAGACAGAGATAGTTAGTGTCAGCATTAGCCCCTTCCATGAATCCATTCTCTTAAATGGATCCTATCAGGGCGAGGGCGGCAAGTGTATGATTCCGTTGGAGAAACAAACTGACGGCACGACATGGAAAAAGGGAGCTGCTGATATCTACCTATTACCATCAGTCGGAAAGCCAACAATCAGCATCATGATTGATGATATCACCTATTCCTATACCTGCGAAAAAGAACTATCTGCAAATCACAGGATCACGATTAACGGAACATACTCACAACAAGGAGTGACGCCAACCATAACACTTAGTGGAACCATCACTGGCGAAGAATGGGGCGATGAAGAAGTTATTCTTTTCGACTTCAGCGAGGATGAAGGTGTGATCAATGCACCCCTACCAGAAGTCGGAAGCCTCTACGAAGGCTGTTATGTGCTGGCCGTCAACGGTAAACAGGCAACAATACTGTCATGTAAGGAAGAGGACGAAATTGTGATTCTTAATGACACTCCGGACGAGAAAAAGCGAAAGATCAACGAAAAGCTCCAGAACTGGTCTGTACCAAATATTACAGCGACATGGGAACTGCCCGATTATGATATGACCACAATACTCCTTAACGAGAAAAGTCATATCACCTCACCGGACCTTGGAACAAATGGATATTTTTATTATTCTAATAACCAAAAAGTAGAGGCATTCGCTATCACGAATAATGGAATTAACTATACAGTATCCATTAATGATGGCGTTTTTCTTCGTCCTGTAGCTACCCTAACTTTCCAATAGTCCTCGAAACATCATTAATCGTAATTTAGGATTTTTTATTTGATTTTTATTTTGTAGTATCTTTAAAAACTTGTAACTTTGCACCAACGATATGAACAAACATCTTCAAGACACGAAATGGGCTGAAAACGTGATTCTGGTGGATGCTGACTATGCTGACAAAGTGGCATTCAACTTGATCACTAACTTCGAGCGTATGCTCGAAAGGCGCATACCTTCGGCTGACTTCGCGCAGTGGATGGAGTGCGTGGCCATCGACGGGGGAATGCAACCCCTGAACCCCGGGGAAGGGAAGGGCGACACCCAGCAGACACAGGTGATACTGACCCACGGGAAGGGAAAGATGAGGATGGACTACTTCGTGCCCGCTGACTTCGAGACCGAACTGAACGGCAAGGCCTTTAACGGCAGGATGGGCGAATTCTTGATCGGCTGCTACCCCGTAGAGGTGATTGCCGACGGGGAACGCCTGCTGACGGAGATTCTGAGCATCGTCGTGGCGAGGGAAGAGGTGAAGCGCGTGATGGTGATCGCCAATACCGAGGACGCTGATATATATAATAAGGTACGCGAGGCCCTGAAGCTGGCCGACAGTAAGAGGCAAGTGGTGACGGTGTTCTCGATGGACCCCTCGGGCGCCAGCCTCGGCCGCAAGGCGAACTTCGGCGTGGAGATACTGGGATACTCGCTCATGGCCGCACTCGGCATCAGAGGGGAGGAGATCAGTGAGAGGTTAGGGGCGAGAGGTTAGAGTTTTCAAATTCTAAGATATTATTATGGCAAAAGTTCTGATGATTGGCGCCGGTGGCGTCGCTACGGTGGCAGCATTCAAGATTGCTCAGAATGCTGACGTGTTTACCGACTTTATGATTGCCAGCCGCCGTAAGGCCAAGTGCGACAAGATTGTGGAGGACATCCACAAGGCTGGCTATATGATGGACATCAAGACGGCACAGGTGGATGCCGACGACGTGGAGCAGCTGAAGGCGCTCTTCGACAGCTATAAGCCTGAGCTCGTGATCAACCTCGCCCTGCCCTATCAGGACCTGACCATCATGGAGGCTTGTCTGGCTTGTGGCTGTAACTACCTGGACACGGCCAACTACGAGCCGAAGGACGAGGCCCATTTTGAATATTCCTGGCAGTGGGCTTACAAGGACCGCTTCGAGCAGGCGGGACTGACGGCTATCCTGGGCTGCGGATTCGACCCCGGCGTCTCGGGCGTCTATAC
>Ga0310696_10002698_pt1 | contig 23033 bp, 15 predicted proteins | sample AusTroGonzalo_MG_4_FD_203885 | JGI IMG/M metagenome (GOLD analysis project Ga0310696, IMG submission 203885) | Bovine rumen microbial communities from tropical cattle in Woodstock, Queensland, Australia - Gonzalo_02 (v2) (version 2) | ecosystem: Host-associated > Mammals > Digestive system >...
ACTTCTTCCGGAATGCGGTAGCATGATCTCTTGGGTTTTGTTTTTGTCTCTTCTTTTACCATTTTTGTTGACTTTTGTGTCAACTTTTTTCAGCGTAAGACATTATGACGGCTCTACAGATTTTTTTGATTTCATATCTTAGAAAAACATTACAAGCGTTTAATAATTGTTACCAAAACGGTGCCAACATAAAAAGGTGTTGGCTGTTGCTTTTCAAATATCAGGGTGAAAGTGCTTTTTTGAAGGATGTTATATAATTCTTTTGTTGATCTCCTCAAGAATCGATTCCTTTTACCGTTGGTCCATCCACAGGGCGGTTCATCTAGATTCTCACGTTGGATAATCAAATTACCAACTGTTTCAGCGTCTTTTGGTTTTTGAAAGCCAAGGGCGTCAATTACAACACTTTTTAATTTGAGTTCTGTACTATCGTGGTATATAGAGTCATTAAAGACTAATCCCACAAAAAGCGTCACATTGGAATATGAATTCCTATATTTTAAGAACTCGCGTGGAACTTCATTGTTACAGTTGGAGACAGAGAGAGACAGACTGTCGTTTATTTCCACTGTATTAACAAACGTTTCTTGGGCGGATGCCATAGTACAACTCAAGACACCCATTATTACAACAATAAACTTTACAATAGTCTTCATTATTTCTGTACGATATGAAATTCCAGCCTTCCTCGTTTTTTTCAGTCCCAGCATTCATTGGTGTTTTTTTCGTGGGCAAAAGTACAAAAATTACGAGTCGGTTTTGGCACATCCTGTATCTCCGGCCTGTTTTCTTCTCCATTTTCTTATGAACCTATAGGTACTCCAACCAAGGGCTTCCCTTTCACCGCGCTTTTGATTTTTGAAAACTCTCCTTTTTTTGTCATAATAGACAGTGTTTGTCAGTTTGCCCGCCTGATAATAACGGATGCATTGAAGACCATTGTAATTCTTTTTCGTATAGAAAGTGTACACCGTATCTTTCCGGCCATTTGAATATATTGTTGTAGTTTCAAGCATCCTTTGATAGTTGTAAAAGTTTTCTTTGTACAAAGTGTTGTTTTTATAGTATTGGACCATACTGTCTGCCAAACAATAAGCGGAGTCTATCAGGGTGTCGTATTTTGCATAATACTTCCAAATGGGCTGGTTGAAGCCCACATAGGAGGTGTCATACTCGATTTTGTCCGAGAGATACCTGTCCGAATAGTTCAGGTCTTCCTCGCCTTTCACGTAGAGAAGTTGTGTTAACAGTTCTCCACCAGCGGAATAGCTTCTAACGATTCCATCCACGCCCCCCTGTTTGTAGGGGACCTCTCCGCGCAACCGGCCGTCAGGCCAATATTCTTTTGAAACTCCGTCCTCCAAATCATCTTTGTAGCTGATGGTTTGAATGAGTTTGCCTGTCTTGAAGTTGTAGCTGGTGTCGGATAGCTTGTGCCCCATCTCGTACACCGTTTTCTTCACCAAAACAGTATCCCTATCAACCACTTTAGTAATAACAAACCAATTCCCGTGCGGCAATCCACCCACAAGTTGGTTGTGCGCGTCGTAGAGTCCAATAACAGGTTGCCCGAATAAAAAGGTTGGAAAGAATCCTAAAAGAAATAGGAATCTCTTGGCATTGCAAAAGAGGACCATTATTAATATTCTAAAACCTTTTTTCATGATTTCCGGTTATCTTTTTGTGTTAGAATGATTAATTTGAAGAACTTTTGACAAGTCGTATTGCAATTTATACTGAAGACTACCTATGAGGAAATCATGTGTAAACAAACACTCGCTGTCAACACTGCTATCTCGTGCCACTGAATCAACGATCATACACACAAATTCTCCGTCCAAAGTGTTTTCAAAGCATTGAACATCCTTATATAACGATATTTCAAAACACTTATTGATACTTGCTGTGTCCACGCTGAAATTTTCAGCCTCAATAGGCTTTTGCCACCTTATTCTGTTTGGATATATGATGCAACTGTGAATAAGGTTGTCTTTATGGTACCATAATGCCCACCAGTTATTGAAAGTCAGGCCATAAACATATATCGTGTCGGACTGCATTTTAGCTTTTCTAATCGCATGATTAGCCCTGTTTTGCAAACATCGTTCTTGAAAACTGACCGAGCGATAATTGAACGGTTGTTTTGTCGTGTCTTGTACCTTCGAGGAGGTAGAACATGCACAAAACAGGATTGCGGCTAAACTTAACGACAATAAAAACCTAGTTTTTTTCATTGTATATCCTTCTTGTGGTTTCGGCCCAAATCCTCGAATGGAATTCATGACAAGTTAAATATTTTTGCAAAAGTATAAAAATATCATATACAGATTGCAACATCAGTTTTTTTGGACCTGCACGGTTGAAATCGAAAGTTTGAAACAGCCTGTTTTATGACGGTTGCTGTTAAACGGAGGAGATTCCGCCACCTCCTACCGTCGGCGGCGGAATGGTGTCCGGTTCCGTGCGAGAGAAGGGGAAAAAGAAGGGCGGCGGATATGGAGGTGTCTGCGTCCTGGCAAACACAAAGTCGCGTGACACAGATTGCCCCGTATTACTTGTTCCGCCGCCCTTCTTTTTCCCCTTTTATGACCCGTACACACGCACCATTCCGCAAGGCACGAAGTGCCGAAGCGGAATCTCTACCGTTTTATCAACCGTACAGGTCGCATTTTTTCCGCTGCCAAAAAGTGGCGTTTTCTTCGATGCCCATCTTTTTGTTTTCATAACTGCCTGATTCACAATGTGTGGATTGTGTGTTAGGTTCGTGTTACTCAACAACAAACCTTACAGCTTTTCCATGGTTGTATTTTTGCCGTCGAAATCAGTTCGCGAACTGTTTCGGACGTTCTTTGACATGTTGGAAGTTTCAAGTTTCAGGATTTAGGAAGTCGACGCTATCGCAATACCTGACGACGCTCGAACTCGGTTAAGGTCAATGTGGGGACGCGGCGCGCTGCGTCTCTTCCTTTTTTGCCTCTTCCTTTTTCTTCATGACAATAGTTTGTTATAAGCCAAACAATTCTCTAAAATGCTCTCGGATTTCTGTTTGATTCATTTATTTTTGTATTTTCGCGGCGGAAAATAAGTAGATGTATTATGACACAAATTGTATTGAACATCGAGGACGCAAGCCTTCTTCCAAGTTTGAAAAAGATTCTTGGAGCGATTAAAGGTGTAACCATTGACCGAACGATTACATCTCCTACGGATATTGAGGCTGAAAAAGCATTTATTACAGACACCATAACTAGAGGCTTTCAAGAAGCTCAAGAAGGGCGATTTGCTGGTAAGAATCTTAAATCTCTCGACGTGTTGGTTGAGGAACTTCGAGCAGAAGCATAGCAGTCTATGGTAACATTCAACTATACTGAAGAGTAACTTCGACAAGCCAAGCGATTGGTCAAACATTACCACTCCTTGGCAGACGATCTTGACGCATTGCAGCATGAATTGATGGATAATCCCAATACAGGCATTGATTTGGGTGGTGGAAAACACAAGATTAGACTCGCCGTCAAAAGCAAAAGAAGAGGTAAGAGCGGAGGAATGAGGGTCATCACGCTTGTTGTTGCTGTGGAGCCTGACGACACCTGCGTCAATTTGCTCACCCTATATGACAAGAAAGAGATTTCTAATGTTTCCGACCAATATATCGACCAAATAATAAAGAACTTGTAGAATGAACAATGTACACTGGTGCGGGTGTCATGTTCCCCCGATAGGGGATGCATATCTGTAGCCCGGAACGGTTGCGCATGCGGCCAAATCCCCGTGAGGGGATTCATGCATCTCCGCGTATCACACGTATCTACACGTATGAGGGCTGCGGTGGTCTGCGGTGATCTGCGGGCAATATGGGCGGCGGCGGTTCATTGGTGATTGTTGACGAAGTTTTCGAATTCTAAATCTTTTTTACTAATAGTATCGAATCCATAGCAGGATTGTCAACCGAAATATCACTTCTTAAATCGACTGTATTATCAATTAACAATAATACCAATGTGTCTGGCGGAAAGGTATATTGATTTGCGCTTCCTTTGGTGAAAAACGCACATATTTTATTGGGATGTGCAGAAAAGGGGGAGTTCAACGTCCATTTGTTGTTATAGTCTTGATAAACAGAGTCTTTGTACTGACAAGGTATTATCAATATATATGAAGAATCCAATGCCTCGATGCCTTTCCTGTTTTTCCAGGATAATTTATGCCTCCGTTCCACAAAAACAGTATCGGCTATTCGAATGGCCGTTTTTCCATTTCCATAGCACAAAGTATTCTTGGAATGTTGATATGTAAACACATACATACCCTTGTCTTTGGATTCTTCAATGGAATTGCTACAAACATAAGGCCAGCGAAATATAGTTATTATGAAAGAAGTAATAGCTTTGTTGAAAACGAAACCAACACACACCAATGCTGCAAATCCAATCAACAATGTTATTTTTTTCTTTTTAGCCATGTTCCGTTTTTGTTTTGATTTGTTATTTCCATTTTCTTATAAACCTATCCAGATCTTATATCTAATCTTCTTGATTGCAATGTCACTGAAAAACTCGGATAAAAGTTTCATTAACGAGTTGAATTTGATAGGCATTTTAATTGATCAAGAAAGTCGGGATAACGAGACAAAAAAGATTTTTGGAATCCCACGGAAAAGCTGTTACCCTTTTTTAACAAAAACCGCCCGTCGTTATCATACCCATAAATATGTGGCTCCTCTGGAAAGGCATTTTCATACACACTAAAGATATCAATCTTAATAGGGATGCTGTCCAAAAGCAAGCACGTAACACTATCCGAATTCAATGCAACTGTCTTTTCCGCCCCTTCAGGCGACAATGTTATGGTTACTACATACAGAAGGTTCCCAAACATGGTGTGAAAAGATTCTTGTTGAACATCAACTATATAGTCTTTTGGCAGTACATAACAAAAGCTTGTGTCATTTTGAGAATTTTCACACATGGAAACATGCGCTTGGGCAAAACAACAACGACACAGAAAACATATTCCACAAATGATAAGAAGGTTTCTCATTTCTTCATCTTCATACGGGGTTATTTGTCGGTGCAAAGGTACTATTTTTTCGATATGCAGTGAAAAGATTGTTTTTGCGCCGGTGCAACCGTATCAAGAGTCACCGAGCTGTTGTCCCTCCGGGACATGGTGGGCGCGGGGTGGCGCTGACCTACCGGGCTTTGGCCCCTGTCGGGGCTGACGATGCCGTTTTTTCCCGCTGCCAAAAAGTGGCGTTTTCTTCGATGTTCAACTTTTTGTTTTCGTAATTGCCTGATTCACAGGGTGTGGATTGTGTGTTAGGTTCGTGTTACTCAACAACAAACCTTACAGCTTTTCCATGGTTGTATTTTTGCCGTCGAAATCAGTTCGCGAACTGTTTCGGACGTTCTTTGACATGTTGTTTAGTTAGTGATTAGTTAGCAGTTAGTAGCTGGCAGTTACTGAAGTTTTGCAAGCTCAGTTTCTGTTTTTATCAGGAAGTTTGTTATTAAACGTAGGAGGTTCCGCTGCGGCGCTTCGCGCCTTGCGGAATGGTGCACAACGTTTGGGGTCAAAAGGGGAAAAAGATGGGCGGCCTGCCGTCGTGCTCCCAAACTGCGGGACGCAGTTTGCTCCATACCCTTACCGCCGCCCATCTTTTTCCCCTTCCTCACCCGACAGTGCGCACCATTCCGCCGCGAACGCAGTGAGCGAGCGGAATCTCCAACAAAAAGTTATGATTATCAATCATCAATCAATTAACCTTTTTTATTAACCTTTAAAATTTTAACATTATGGGAAAAACAGATTTTAATGGTCTCAGTCAATGGACCGGCCGCATTGGCGGTTTAGTTTTCAAAGTTGTGAACGGCAAGCAAGTTATCATGCCGTACAAAAAAGAAGTGTTCAACCCCCGCACCGAGGCGCAGATGTCGAACCGTGCCAAATTCGCCCTCGCGAGTATGATCAACAAGATCGTGCCCAAGGAGGTATTGGTGGGCATGAGCCCTGATCACCGGAGTCGCCGTCCGCTCTTCACCAGCAATATCATTCGTCATGCGAACGTGAGCGTTGCAAGTGGGGAGATCAAGGCCACGCTCAACGCCAACGACTTGGTGTTCTCGCAAGGAGTGGCCGCCCCGGTCGCGGTGAACGGGATGGCCGTCACGGACGGCTTGGTAGGCGGAACGTTGGGTGCCCTGCCGGAAAAAATAGATGCCGTGATGATGATCGCGGTGGTTTACGACACCACGGTGGGTCTCTACACGCGTACTGTTTACGAGGTGGTGTCCGCCGGGGAGACCGCCATCAGCCTCGACACGCAGACAACCGAGAGCGGTAATGTGGCACATATCTACGCTGTGCCCATGTCGCTCACGTCAACGGGGCTCAGCCTTATCGGCGGTTCCGATGGGGCGGCACGCTCGTCCGACGACGATTTCACGTACACGATGATGATGCGTTCGGATGAAGGAAGTTACCGGTACGGTCGGTCGCAATATCTGACCACGCTCGAACTCGGTTAAGGTCTACGTTAATGTAGAGACGCACGGCCGTGCGTCTCTACGACGTGAACGATTCCTTTCAAGACAGGTGGAGACGCGGCACGCCGCGTCTCTACATATTAAGATCCGATCTTTGCCACCCGAAAAGAATCCATCATGGTCCTCTTGTCGGGAGGATTGCGTTGCCGTATTGAAAAAAAACATATTTTTGCCACCGATATGCCGAGGCATATTCGGAACTGAGCCACAAGGCGATAGCGGCCGTGTGGGACGACTTATAATAGTACCAAAATGGAAAGAGACAACCACGAAATGAACCTCAAGGAGCTGGTCGGACGTTTTGTCAGCCAGTCGGGGAAGCAGCACCTGATGGACAGGCAGATGCTTTTCGAGCGCTGGCCGGAGTACGTCGGGCCGATGTGCGCCCAGTTCTCCAAATGCGTGGACCTGCGCAACGGCATCCTCTACGTGCAGGTGCAGAACGCCGCCCTCAAGTTCGAACTCTTCGGGCACAAATCGCAGATTCTGAAGAAGATAGAGGCGGATTTCGGGCCGATGGTCAAGGACATTATGTTTAAATCGTAGAGACGCGGCGCGCCGCGTCTCTACAACACCCCATAACCTAAAAGATATGAGAATCGGAATGACAGAAATCATTATCATCGCCTTGGTGGTGCTGCTGCTGTTCGGCGGGAAGAAGATCCCCGAACTGATGAGCGGGCTCGGCAAGGGCGTGCGCTCCTTCAAGGACGGCATGAACGGCAAGGACGGAACCCCGGACGCGAAGGACGAGACGGAATCGAAAGGGACGGAAAACAAGCCTGAATAGCCAATGTCCGAGACGGCGGAAACCAAGTCTTTTTGGGATCACCTGGAGGATTTGCGGGGCAGCCTGATCCGGATTCTGGTTGCCGCGCTGCTTTTCTCCGTGTTGGCCTTTTGCTTCAAAGACCTGCTGTTCAAGGTGATGCTGGCCCCGAAGGACTCCACGTTCTTCATGTACCGGCTGTTCGGCGGCGGCGACTTTTCCATCCAACTGATGAACACCGGCCTCACGGAACAGTTCATGATTCACTTGAAGACGGCTGTCGCGGTGGGCTTCCTGTTAGCCTCGCCCTACATTCTCTACGTGCTGTTCGCCTTCGTGCGCCCGGCGCTGTACGAGAACGAGCGAAAGCACTCGGTGAGCCTTGTGCTGGCCGCCTACCTGATGTTCCTCATTGGCGTGGCGGTGAACTATCTGGTCGTTTTCCCGTTGACGGTGCGCTTTCTCGGTACCTACCAGGTGAGCGACGAGGTGCGCAACATGCTGACCTTGCAGTCGTACATGGACACACTGCTGCTGATGAGCCTTGTGTTCGGCATTATCTTTGAGATACCCGTAATCGGTTGGTTGTTAGCGCGTTTCGGACTTTTGAAGGCGGAATGGATGACCCAGTACCGGCGGCACGCCATCGTGGCCATCCTCATCCTCGCAGCCATCGTCACCCCCACCGCCGACGCTTTCACCCTGATTATCGTATCGTTGCCGATATGGCTGTTGTACGAATTGAGTGTAATAGTCGTGCGGCGGACGTGTAGAGACGCGGCGCGTCGCGTCTCTACAGAGCCCCATAACCCATAACCCTTAAAACCCATGTTAAAAGGAAAGAAAATCGTAGTTGTGATGCCGGCCTACAACGCCGCGCAGACTTTGGAAAAAACCTATCGGGAGATTCCCGCCGAGATCGTGGATGAGGTCATATTAGTGGATGACTGTTCGTCGGACGACACCGTGGAGGTGGCCCGTTCGTTGGGCATCCAGCATGTGTTGCGCCATGATGTCAACAAGGGTTATGGCGGCAACCAGAAAACCTGCTACGGCAAGGCCATGCAGCTAGGCGCTGACATCGTCATCATGCTGCACCCCGACTACCAATACACCCCTCAGCTCATCGAGTCCATCGCGTACATGATGGCCAACGGGCTTTATCCCGTGGTGCTGGCTTCGCGTATCCTCGGCAACGGGGCGCTTAAGGGCGGAATGCCGCGCTACAAGTACTTTTTCAACCGCTGTCTGACCTGGTTCCAAAACGTGATGACCGGCCAGAAACTCTCGGAGTATCACACGGGCTACCGCGCCTTCACCCGCGAGGTGCTCGAAACTGTGCCGTTCATGCGCAACTCCGACGATTTCGTGTTCGACAACCAGATGCTGGCGCAGATTATCTACGCCGACTACGACATCGGGGAGATCACCTGCCCGACGAAATATTTCCCGGAGGCCTCCTCCATCAACTTCCGGCGCAGCTGCCGCTACGGGTTCGGCGTGCTGCGAACCTCCTTGCAGTTCCGGCTCCAGAAATGGCACCTCGGCCGGTTTGACATTTTCGACCTGTAGAGACGCACGGACGTGCGTCTCTGCGCGGACGTGCGTCTCCGTGGCGTGTTATTATGGTGGTCGGCAAGGATGCCGACCCTCCTAATATGTCGCGTTTTACTGCGGTCGGCAAGGATGCCGACCCTCCTAATATGTCGCGTTTTACTGCGGTCGGCAAGGATGCCGACCCTCCTAATATGTCGTGTTTTACGGTGGTCGGCAAGGATGCCGACCCTCCTATGCCGACCCTCTTATTTTATTCATTGCCTTTCCCCAAAAAAGTGTATTTTTGCACCCTTTTTGGCTTTTTTATATAGTAGAATATTATAAATTAAAAACAATGAATAAATCTATGATTTTCAAGCAGTTAAGAGTCGTTGTTGTTGCGATGCTTCTCTCTGTTTGCGGGAAGGTGTCTGCGCAAAATAACGACTATCCGACCGATACGGTTTACCATTCGGTGTTCGGGTGCGACAGCTTCCTGCTGACCGCGAACAATACTGTTTACCACAGTGACACGACGGTGGAGATTCCCAACCTTGTGCCGGTCGGGGGCATGATTGTGACGGATGTACTGGATATTTACACCATCACCATTGGCCGGAGCTATGACGTGAAGGACACGGTTGCGGCGCGGGTGTGCCGCAACAACCTACCTTACGTCTTCAGCGAGAACTTCTATTACGAAACGGGCGACTATTGGATTCCCGCCAAGACGGTGATGGGTTGCGACAGCGCGATGACGCTTTTGAAATTGCAGGTACTTGAGGGTCAGCGGGATACCGTTAACCTGAGCCTTTGCTACAACCAGTCTTCGGTGACTTACGACGGCATCACGTTCACGACCGCCGGAACATACAACCGCCCCCAGGGGGAGGATGCGTACGGCTGCCCGATTGTGAAAACATACGTGGTGACGCAATATCCGCTGCAAATTGACACGGTTTACGAGGAGGTTTGCCAGAACGAGCTGCCGTTCTACTTTATGGGCAACAGCTATTCGACGGCGGGCACTTACAGCGTGAACTATACGGCGTCGTCCGGATGCAGCGCCATCAAGGTGTTGGTGCTGACGGTGCGCCCGTCGTCCAACCAGACCGACACGGTCAACGCCGTTGTCTGCCGCACGGACATGCCTTACGAATATGAGAACAGGACCTACAACACAGCGGGAACTTACAACATCCAGAAATACAACGCCTACGGTTGCGACAGTGTGCTCGTGACACTGAATCTTACGGTCACGAACCCGCATACGGACACGATGACCGTGACCCTCTGTCCCGACTCTTTCCCCTACATCTACGATTCGCTGCACACATACGCGGCCCCCGGCATCTATTACATCGACAACGAGCCGGACACTGCTTGCAGCGACTATACCATGCTGGTACTCAATGCGTATGCAGCGGTGCGGGATACGGTGAACATCTGCACATCCGACAGCTCCTACACCTACGGGGACACCACGTTCACGGCTTCCACGGTGTACACGTACACCCAGCCCAACGGCAGCGGCTGTCTGGACTATCACACCTTGCGCGTGATGCTCAACGTGCAGCCTGCCAATGACACGGTGAATGTGACTATTTGCGAGCTGCAGCGGCCGTATGAGTTTTATGGCACTGCCTGTTACGCTTCAGGTTACTACACCAAAATGCTGAAGAACCAATATGGCTGTGACAGCGTGAATCTTACCCTGCATTTGACCATTACACAGAATGTGCACGTCACGAAGACGGTTACGGTGACCCGCAACGAACTTCCGTATGTCTATCGGGGTGAGTCTTATACACAAAGTGGTGTTTATCAGCAAATTGCGCAAGCTGCCACCCAAGAGGAGTGCGATACCATCCATACGCTGTACCTAACGGTGATTCAAGTCTATAACACGGTTTTAGACACGACGGTCTGCGCCAACACGACGGTGGTCTTCCTTGGCGACAGCATCACGACTGCCGGTGCGCATTCGTATACCTATCACCTGAACGGCTACGACAGCGTGGTTACGCTGAATGTATATCATAACCCGACGTATGTGGCCGAGACCGTTTACGCCGAGGTAGGCGAATACGACCTGCCTTACACTTTTGTGGACAGTTCCTATACTACGCCCGGTTATCATGAGCAGACGCTTGCCACGGTGAACGGTTGCGACAGCGTGGTTTCTGTCTTTTTGACCATCGTCCCCGCCGTCGTCAACAATGATACCATCAACCGGGAGGTCTGTTCCAACGAGTTGCCGCTGACGTTGTTCGACAGCGTGCTGACGCAGTCCGGCGTTTACCTTTATCGGGTACACACGGCTGCAGGATACGACTCCATTTTCTACGTGAATTTGACGGTGAAGGAGTCTCCCACGCTGGTCTTGCCGGAGGTGGCCTATCTGTGCTCGGGCAGTACAGTGACGTTGACAGCGCAGTCCACCGGGAGTGTCTATCTTTGGAATAATGGTGCTACTGAGTCTTCGATTACGGTCAGTCTGACCGGTTTCTACTCTGTGACGGTTTCCAACGCTTTCGGATGTTCCGCTTCGGACACGGTGCGTGTGGATCCGGCGGCCCTGCCAGACGTGGAGATTGTGGGTTACGACCATGTCTGTTATGGCAGCAGCGTCTTTTTGCAGGCTATCGGCGGTTCGGAGTTTGTGTGGGAGGATGGTACGACCACCAACGCCCGCACGGTCGCCCCGACGGAGACAACTACCTACACGGTGACAGTGACAACCCCGTATGGCTGTTCCAAAGCGAAGAGCATCACCGTGACGGTGAACGCCCTGCCCGAGATTACGATTACAGGCAACAACAGCATCTGCCAGGGGGCGTCCACCACGTTTATCGCCTTCGGTGCCAGCAGTTACAGATGGAATACGGGTTCCCGCACGGATCGCATCACGGTCAATACCCAAGGTACGTATACGGTGACAGGTACGGACGGCAACGGCTGTACGAATACGGCTTCCGTTACGCTGTCTGTGCATGAGCTGCCCAACGTCAAGATAAACGGCAGGACGACTTTCTGTCAAGGTTCGAGCACCACCATTACGGCTACCGGTGCCTCTTCTTACGAATGGAGTTCCAGTGAGGTCACCCAGTCGATAACGGCATCATTCGCGGGTACTTATTCGGTAACGGGCACTGACCAGTACGGCTGTTCGTCTACCAAGAGTGTGAACATCACGCAGGCGACGGTAAATGCCACTATCGTCGGCAATCGTTATTTCTGCCATGGGCAGAACACTACGCTCTCCGTGGAGGGCGATGCCACTAACACATACCGTTGGTTCGACGGCAGTACGTCGAGCGAGGTTACCATCTTCTCGCCGGGTCAGTATACTGTGACGGCGACCAACACCAGCGGATGCCAGAGCACGCTGACGGCCGTGGTGAGCGAGTATGCCATGAGTACGCCGGCCATCAGCGGCAACCTGACCATCTGCGAGGGGCAGACTGCCACGCTCCGCGCCACCGGCGGTACCAGCTATGAATGGGACGACGGCAGCACCTCCGCCATGATTACGGTGAATGCTACCGGTACCTACACGGTGACGGCCACTAACACCTACGGCTGTACGGCTACAGCCTCCGCCACGGTTTTGGTGAACCCCGCCCCTGTTGTCAATATTTTAGGACAGAATGCCATCTGCCGGGGTGAGGATGTCACGCTGACAGCCATCACAACGGCCAATACCTTCCACTGGAATTCCGGACAGAACACGTCCGTGATTACCGTGTCGCCTGCCGTGACATCCAATTACACGGTGTTGGTGACCGACGAGAACGGCTGTACGGCCACGGCCTCCACCCAAATTACGGTGAACCAGTTGCCTTCCGCTTACGTCAGCGGTCCCACCTCCATCTGCCAAGGCGACACGACTGTGCTTACGGCTACCGGAGGTGTGGCGTATCATTGGAGTACCGGTCAATATGATGATCATATAACCGTCACTTCGTCAGGAAATTATATTGTGACTGTGACAGGTGCCAACGCTTGTGAAGTCGTGGTGCAAAAGACTGTGTCGGTGAATGCGTTGCCGGTGGCCACGGTGACGGAGTCGGCAGACATCTGCCGCGGCCAGCAGGCGCTGCTTACTACCGATGCTCCTGCGGGATGCACCTACTTGTGGTCCACGGGAAGTCACCAGAGCCGCGTGAGCGTGAGCGAGGCGGGCAGCTACCAGGTGACGATTACCAACGCCAACCTCTGTTCGCAAGTCTATCACGCCACGGTTGTGGTGCATGAGCTGCCTCAAGTCAGCATTGTCGGTAACAGCGAGATTTGCGACGGGCAGTCCACCGCATTGACGGTTCAGGGTGAAGACATTGTCCAATACGCTTGGAGCAATGGCGACCACAACCCGAGCACGTCAGTCAACGCGGCCGGACAGTATTTCGTGACGGTGACAAGCAACTATGGTTGTGTCTCCACCGCCTCCCGCGGCGTGGTTGTCCATGACCTTCCCACACCGCAGATCAGCGGCAACTTGACCATCTGTAAGGGCAAGAGCACGACACTGTCGGCTACCGGCGGTGTGTCCTATATCTGGAACACCGGCAACACGGGTTCGAATATTGCCGTGGCCCCGTCGGCCAGCCAGTCTTACACGGTGACAGCCAGCAACGCTTATGGTTGTATGGCCAGTACTTCCGCAACGGTCACAGTGAACGAATTGCCCGTTGTTACATTCAGCGGCGCCACGACCATCTGCGCGGGTGAGTCCACCAGCGTCACCGCCTCGGGTGCGAACACGTATGCGTGGTCCACCAGTGCCCAGACCGCTACCGTTACCCTCAGCAATGCCGGTACCTACACGGTTACGGCTACCGACTTGCAGAACTGCAGCAATACCGCCACGGTGACGATTACCGTGAATACGAATCCCAATGTCCAGATTTCCGGTCCCGACTACGTCTGTGTCGGCAATGTGGCCAACCTGACGGCTTCGGGTGCGGAGACTTACGTTTGGAATACCGACGAGACCACAACGAGCATCTCCGTTTCACCGCCCACCACCTCCACCTACTCGGTGACGGGTTATGACACAAACGGCTGCCACACCACCTCTTCCAAGGTTGTGAATGTGGAAAGTCTTCCTGTAATCAATGTTTCCGGAACCAAGACCATCTGTGCCGGCCAGTCGACGACACTGACGGCTACGGGCGGTGTCACCTACCAATGGAGCAACGGTGAGACCGGCAGCGCCATCACGGTGACTCCCGCCGCGTCGCAAACGTATGTGGTGACGGTGACCAACGCCCTCGGCTGTGTTGCATCGAAGGAGACGTTGGTGACGGTGAACGCCTTGCCGGTGATTACCTTCAGCGGCGACACGGCGATGTGCGACGGTAGCAGCGTGACCATCACCGCTGGTGGCGGTACGGGTTACACTTGGTCCACGGGTGCGCACACGCCCGCCATTACCGTCGGTACGGCCGGCTACTATAAAGTGACTGTTTCCAATGAGAACAACTGTGCGTCTACAGATTCTATATATATAAATGTAAACCCGAATCCGGAGGTTCAGGTTACGGGGCCTGCCTATATCTGCAACGGCAATGTGGCCACGCTGATTGCTTCCGGTGCGAGCACCTATCAGTGGAACACGGGCGAATCGTCTTCTACCATCTCGGTTGCGCCGACGGCCACCACGACCTACACGGTGACGGGTTATGACGCAAAAGGTTGTCATACGACGATTTCCAAAACGCTGAATGTCGAGGCTTTGCCGACGATTACCGTTTCCGGTGTCAAGACCATCTGCGCTGGACAGTCCACCACCTTGACTGCTTCGGGCGGTACCTCCTATCAGTGGGAGAACGGTCAAACCGGCAACAGCATTACGGTGACGCCTGCCGCGACGCAGTCGTATGTGGTGACGGTGACCAACGCGATGGGTTGCTCATCCAGTTTGGTGACCAATGTGACGGTCAACCCGCTGCCTGAGATATCCTTCTCCGGCAACAACACCGTCTGTGCCGGTACGACGGCCACGGTGACAGCTTCCGGTGCCAGCTCCTACGAGTGGTCCAACGGCAGCCACACGGCGGCCATCAGCGTGACGGTTCCGGGTTACTACACGGTGACGGCCACGAATACCTTGAATTGCTCCGCCAAGGATTCCATTTATGTGACGGTGAACGCCAACCCGCAGGTGCTTATTACTGGCAATACGTATGTCTGTGCCGGCGGTATCGCCACCTTGACGGCTTCGGGCGCCGCCACGTATCTTTGGAACACGGAGGAGGTTACCCCCACTATATCGGTCACGCCTGTCACAGCCACCACCTATTCGGTCACGGGTTATGATACCAACGGATGCAGCGCCACCGTCAGTCGCGTGGTGAATGTGGAAGCCTTGCCTGTGATTCAAATTCTCGGTACGAGGACCATCTGCGCCGGCCAGTCCACAACACTAACCGCCACAGGTGGTACAGCGTATCACTGGAACACAGGCGACACCATCAGTAGTATTGTGGTGTCTCCCGCAACCAGCCAGTCATACGTGGTGACGGTGACCAATGCCTTCGGCTGTATGGCCAGCTCCGCTGTCAGCGTCACGGTCAATGCGCTGCCGAATGTCGTCTTCAACGGAAACACCACGATTTGTGCAGGCAGTACGACGACCATCACGGCTGTCGGTGCCAGTTCCTACAGTTGGAGCACCGGCGCACAGACGGCCAATGTCAATATTTCCAACACGGGCACCTACTATGTGACGGCCACCAATGTTCAGAACTGTTCAAGGGTCGATTCTGTCTATGTTCAGGTGAATCCAAGACCTGTCGTTACGATTGCCGGAAGCAACCACGTCTGCGCCGGCACTGCGGCCACGCTGACTGCCTCGGGTGCCAACAGCTATTCCTGGAACACCGGCGAGGTTTCTGCGGAGATCTCCATTGCCCCGGTGGCCAACACCACGTACACCGTCACTGGTTTTGACACCAACGGTTGCTATACCACGGTGCAGAAGGTGGTGAATGTGGAGGACCTTCCGGTGGTGCAGATTCTCGGCGAACGCACGATCTGCCAGGGCCAGTCTACCGTGCTGACCGCTATCGGCGGTTCCTCGTATATGTGGAGTAATGGCAGCAACACGCAGGATATCGCAGTCTTCCCCAACATGAGTTCCTCCTACACGGTGACGGCTTACAACGACTTTGGATGTTCCAACATTTCCACGGCAGTGGTTACGGTCAATGTGTTGCCGGCCATTATTTTCAACGGCAGCACCAATATCTGTCAGGGACAGAGCACGACCATCTCCGTAACAGGTGGTACGAGCTATGTGTGGAGCACGGGTGCCACCGGCAACTCCATCACGGTTTCCACACCGGGTGTTTACAAGGTGAATGCCACAAACTCGCTGAACTGTATGCGCACGGATTCTGTCACTGTTGTGGTTTGGGACAACCCGATTGTCAGCGTGACCGGTGAGGGCTTGATTTGTCAGGGCTCGACGGCGGTTTTGACAGCTGTCGGTGCCAACTCCTACGTCTGGAGCACGGGCGAGGGCGGCACTAGCATTCTGGTGATGCCGTCGGAGACCACTACCTACAGCGTCATCGGCTACGATGAGCACGGCTGCAGTTCCACAGTCAACAAGGTGGTAAACGTGGAGGCGGCCCCGGATGTTTACATCTCAGGCAACCTCTCTATCTGTCACGGCGAATCCACAACACTGACTGCCTCCGAAGCGTCTGCATACGTGTGGAGCACGGGCGATACCACGGCTTCCATCACGGTTTCTGCGCAGGGTGCCTACACCGTCACCGCCAGTTCGGTGAACGGTTGCCAGGGCCTCGCTTCCGTGACCGTTGTTGACAACCCGGTGCCCTATTTCACCTTGAACGCTGTCAGCTCGATTTGCGAGAACACCACCGAGGTGCTTTCCGTTACGGGCGATAACAGCTATGTCTGGAGCACCGGCGATACCATCGCGCAGACGACTATCTCTGTGGGCGGTATCTACTCGGTGACCGCCACCAACAGCTACGGTTGCCAGCAGTCGTCCAGCGTCTATGTGGAGCAGCTTGCCGCCCCGACTCTCGACATCATTGGCGTGGCGGAACTCTGTCAGGGTGACACCACGATATTGGTTGCATCCTCCGATGCCGTCGAATTTTTGTGGAGCACCGGCGAGACCACGCAGTCGGTGGAGGTTGTTCCGGCCAATACGACCTACAGTGTCACGGTCACGGGTGCCAACGGCTGTTTGTCCTCTGCGGATCACCATGTCACCACGTTGCCTGCTTACAACCAGACTGTCACGGGTACGATTTGCGAGGGTCAGCCGTTCACGCAGTACGGTTTCGACATTGCTCCGTTGGATACTTTCGGTGTCTTCACGTACACGCGCGAACTGCAGACCGTCTCCGGTTGCGACAGCATCATCAACCTGCTGCTGACCGTGAACCCGCTGCCGCGTCTCGACACCATCAACGGTAACCCGCACATCACCCAGCATGGTAACGTCTATTTCTCCATCAACAACCCGCTGTATGTCAGCAGTTATGAGTGGCTTATCTCCAACACGAACTGGACACTCTCCAACGCCACGTTCAGCAATGTGACGTTGTATGTGCCGGTTAACGGTTACGGCACGCTCACCGCCCGCGGCATCAACAACTGCGGCTATACGGAGACTTCGCTGGAGCTTTACTGTAATGTCGGAATTGAGGATTACGAGACGCAGGCCACGGTCACGCTCTATCCGAACCCCGTGCATCAGTCGCTCTACATCAATATTGAGAATGCCCCCGAGGTGAACGCTGTCCGTCTCTATGACGAGGCCGGCCGCTTGGTCTACCAGACCCGTTGCGACGACACGCACCTCGAAATCAACTGCACCCAGTTTGCCAATGGCCACTACACCGTGCACTTCCTCGACGAGAAGGGCCGCAAGGTGGAATCTCGGAAGATTGTGGTGAATAACAAATAATTGACAATAATGGTATCGTAGAGACGCAAAATTTTGCGTCTCTACAAATTCAATAACCCATAACCTATAACCCATAACCATTAAGAAATGGAATACAATTTCAGAGAAATCGAAAAGAAATGGCAGGCAAAGTGGAAAGAAACCGGCCTGTATAAAACGGAGATTGTTAACGACAGACCGAAATTCTACGTGCTGGACATGTTCCCGTACCCGTCGGGCGCGGGCCTGCATGTGGGTCATCCGCTGGGCTATATCGCCTCCGACATTTACGCCCGCTACAAACGGCAGAAAGGCTTCAACGTGCTGCATCCGATGGGCTACGACGCCTTCGGGCTGCCGGCGGAGCAGTATGCCATCCAGACGGGCCAGCACCCGGCGGTGACCACCGAGAAGAACGTCAACCGCTATCGCGAGCAGCTCGACAAACTCGGTTTCTCGTTCGATTGGGACCGCTCGTTCAAGACCTGCGACCCCGACTACTACAAGTGGACGCAATGGACGTTCATCCAGCTCTTTAACAGCTACTACTGCAACCAAGCCAACCAAGCCCGCCCGATTTCTGAGCTGATGGAGGCTTTTGCGGCCAACGGCACGGAGGGGTTGGATGTGGCGCAGACCAAGCCGATAGAGTTCACCACTGAAGAGTGGAAAGCCGCTTCCGAGAAGGAGCAGCAGGAAATCCTGATGAACTATCGGCTGGCCTACCTTGCCGACACGTGGGTGAACTGGTGCCCGAAACTCGGCACCGTGCTTGCCAACGATGAGGTGGTGAACGGTCTTTCCGTGCGTGGTGGCTTCCCTGTGGAGCGCAAGCAGATGAAACAGTGGATCTTGCGCGTATCCGCGTATGCCGAACGCCTGCTTCAGGGGCTTGAAAAGGTCGAATGGACCGACTCGCTGAAGGAGATCCAGCGCAACTGGATTGGACGTAGCGAAGGTGCCGCTGTCTGGTTCCCGTTGGCGAAAGAAGGGCAACTGGACTGGAAGAAGATTTACATGGGCGGCAATGTCGATGGTGTGGAGAGTGAGACTGCTTTCGAGATTTTCACCACTCGCCCCGACACGATTTTCGGTGTCACCTTCATGGTCTTGTGTCCTGAACATGAGATGATAGAGAGCATCACCACTCCGGAGCAAAAGGCGGAGGTGGAAGCCTACGTCACCTGGGCCAAGAACCGTTCCGAACGCGAGCGGCAGGCTGAGGTCAAGAAGGTGAGCGGCGTTTTCACCGGCGCGTTTGCCATCAACCCCATCACCGAGGAGCGTATTCCCATCTGGATTAGCGACTATGTGCTGAGTGACTACGGCACCGGCGCCATCATGGCTGTGCCCGCCCACGACAGCCGCGACTTCGCTTTTGCGAGACACTTCAACCTGCCGATTCGTCAGGTGGTTGCGCCCGCTATTGATGAGACCAGCAACCCCGACACCTGGGAGGAATCCATGGACAGCAAGACCGGTGTCTGCGTCAACTCCGGCTTCATCACCGGAATGCCTGTCAAAGAGGCTGGCAAGGCGGTGATTGCGAAGATCAACGACATGGGCATTGGTTACGGCACGGTGAACTACCGCTTGCGCGACGCTATCTTCAGCCGTCAGCGCTACTGGGGCGAGCCCTTTCCTATATATTATAAGGATGGTATGCCTTATACCGTTCCCGAAAATGAGTTGCCCGTTGTGTTGCCCGAAGTTGACCAGTTCCTGCCCACCGAGACGGGTGAGCCGCCGTTGGCCCGTGCCAAGGATTGGACGTGGAACGGTTATCCACGTGAATACAGCACCATGCCCGGATTCGCCGGCTCCAGTGCCTACTACCTCCGCTATATGGACCCGAAGAACGACCAGGCGCTGGTCTCCAAGGAGGCCGACGAGTATTGGCGGAACGTAGATCTCTATGTTGGCGGCGCGGAACACGGCACCGGTCACCTCATTTACGCCCGCTTCTGGAACAAATTCCTCTTCGACACTGGCGTGAGCTGCGAGGACGAACCTTTCCAGAAACTCATCAACCAGGGCATGATCCAGGGCCGCTCCAACTTCGTCTATCGTATTGTCGGCACCAACAAGTTCGTGTCGTTCAACTTGCGCAAAGAGTACGAGACCACTCGTATCCATGTGGATGTCAACATCGTGCGCAACGACATTCTCGACATCGATGCTTTCCGCAACTGGATGCCCGACTTCAAGGATGCGGAGTTTATTCTCGAGGATGGGCAGTACGTCTGCGGTTGGGAAATCGAGAAGATGTCGAAATCGAAATACAACGTACAAAATCCCGACGATTTGGTGGAGAAATACGGCGCCGATACGTTGCGCATGTACGAGATGTTCCTCGGTCCGGTGGAGATGGCCAAGCCGTGGGACACGAACGGCATCGAGGGTGTTTCCCGTTTCATCCGCAAATTCTGGAAGCTCTACTTCGACGCGGAGGGTAACTTCCGTGTCACCGACGAGGAGCCGACCAAGGGCGAGTGGAAGTCGTTGCACAAGACCATCAAGAAAATCGAGGAGGACAACGAGCGTTTCTCATTCAATACGGCCGTCAGTGCGTTCATGATTTGCGTCAACGAGTTGGGCGATGCCAAATGTGCCAAACGCGCCGTCTTGGAACCGCTCTGCATCCTGATGTCGGCCTACGCACCGCACATCACTGAGGAACTCTGGTCGTTGCTCGGTCATGAGGAATCTATTTTGAAAGCTACCTATCCGGTTTATAATGAGCAATATATGGTGGAGGACGAGTACCTCTACCCGGTCTCCTTCAACGGCAAGATGCGGTTGAAGATGTCGTTTCCGGCCAGTTACACGCCCAAGGACATTGAGCCACTGATTCTCGATAATCCCGATGTGCAGAAATGGCTCGACGGCAAAACGCCGAAGAAACTCATTATCGTTCCGAAGAAGATTGTTAATATTGTGTTTTAGGGTGTTGTAGAGACGTTGCGCGCAACGTCTCTACAATTCAATAACCAATAACCTATAACCAATAACCTTTTCAAGGTGAAACAGAAGGATTTCGTATTCAACCTCTGCCTTCTCATCTTTCTGAACCTCTTGGTCAAGCCGTTTTGGATGCTTGGCATTGATGTGGGGGTGCAGAACAGCGTGGGTGCGGCAAGTTACGGAATCTACTTTTCCATCTTCAACTTTACCATGCTGTTTAGTATGGTGTTGGACATGGGCACCACCAATTTCAACAACCGGACTATTGCACGGAACAACAATCTGTTAGACAAGCATTTGTCAGGTTATATTGCCTTGCGTTTATTGCTTGCGGTGGCCTATTTTGTGGTGATTTTTGCCGCAGCGCTGCTTATTGGCTATAGGGGGTTCCAACTCGAGCTCCTCTTTTGGATAGGCCTCAACCAGTTTCTGAATGCGTTTCTGCTTTACGTGCGATCCAACATCTCTGCGCTGCTGATGTTCAAAACAGACAGCGTTATCTCCGTGACAGACAAGCTGTTGATGATTCTGTTTTGCGGTATGCTGCTATGGGGCAACGTTACCGATGAACCGTTCCGGATTGAGTGGTTTGTATGGTGCCAGACGTTGGCGTATCTCATCACCATTGCGGTGGCGCTCACCATAGTGTTGCGTAAAGCGAAGTTGCGTCGGCTGATGTGGGACGGGCCGTTCTTTTGGCTCATCATCAAGAAAAGTTTCCCTTACGCGCTCATCACGCTGCTGATGGCCAGTTATTACCGCATTGATTCGGTGCTGTTGGAACGGTTGCTGCCCCGTGACATTGCGGCGACCCAGGCCGGCATCTACGCCACCGCCTTCCGCCTTTTGGATACGCTGGTCATGATTGCCTACCTCTTCTCGGTCATCTTGTTGCCGCTTTTCTCCAAGATGCTGAAACAGAAAGAGAACGTGGTTCCGGTCGTGCGCACCAGTTTCTCGCTCCTGTTCTTGTATTCGGTTTCTGCCGTCGTAATCCTGTATGTCTATCGCGAGCCTTTGATACAGTTCTTTTACCCGGAGACCATGGAGAGTAGTGTGGCGGTCTTCCGTCTCATCCTTTTCGGGCTGATTCCAATCTCCATGAACTATCTTTTCGGCACGCTCCTTACGGCCAACGGCAGCATGAAGGTGCTGAACATCACGGCGGCGGTGGGTATCGTCATCAATGTGGTTGTCAATCTGTTGCTGATTCCGAGGATGCAGGCATGCGGATCCGCCGTGGCCAGTTTCTGCACGCAGTTCACCGTTTCCGTGCTGCAGTTTGTGCTTGCGATGCGCATCATCGGTATTCCGCTGCGGTCGTTGCCGTGGCTGCAGTGCGCGCTTTTCCTCTTGGTGCTGGTTCCTGTCGCGTGGTTTGCCCCGAGTATCCTGCATATCAATATGTTGTGGCAGCTGGCCATTCTGACGGTTTTCGCCGTCGCGCTCGCGTTCGCCACGGGACTGCTGCGGGTGCGGGAAATGAAAGACATCCGCATGTAGAACGGGGTGCTGTCCCGTCGCCCTATGGGCGGTGATTTTATGTCCGGGAAACGGTTCAAAAAAAATTATTCACATCAGGATGTTGGAATTAGAAAAAAGTGTATTTTTGCAGCCGCAAAATTTTAGAGCAAAAAAGACTAATAATCAATTAAAAAGGAGAAAGAATTTATGCCTACCATTCAACAATTAGTAAGGAAGGGAAGAAAGAAACTTACCGCTCAGAGCAAGTCGAAGGCGCTGGATTCATGTCCGCAGAGACGCGGCGTCTGCCTGAGAGTTTACACCACCACGCCGAAAAAGCCGAACTCCGCCATGCGTAAGGTGGCCAGAGTCAGGATGACCAACGGCAAGGAAGTGAACGCCTACATCCCCGGTGAAGGCCACAACCTTCAGGAACACAGCATCGTGCTGGTTCGCGGAGGCCGTGTCAAGGACCTCCCCGGTGTCAGATACCACATCGTCCGCGGTGCGCTTGACTCCGCCGGCGTTGACGGTCGTCTGCAGGGCCGTTCCAAATATGGTGCCAAACGTCCCAAAAAAGCTACGGGTAAGTAATCTTAATTCCCGAGAAAATGTAAATTGAACGCCGCGATTGGCGATTCAAGAGTAAATAACCAAATTATTGAAGATACAATGAGAAATTCACATGCAAAGAAGAGGATCATCCTTCCGGATCCGAAGTACAATGACGAACAGGTAACGAAATTCGTCAATAACATCATGTTGAAAGGCAAAAAGAACCTTGCTTTCGAAATCTTCTACGGCGCTATCGACATCGTGAGCG
>Ga0310696_10002699_pt1 | contig 23025 bp, 13 predicted proteins | sample AusTroGonzalo_MG_4_FD_203885 | JGI IMG/M metagenome (GOLD analysis project Ga0310696, IMG submission 203885) | Bovine rumen microbial communities from tropical cattle in Woodstock, Queensland, Australia - Gonzalo_02 (v2) (version 2) | ecosystem: Host-associated > Mammals > Digestive system >...
TGATAACCTGCCTCACAAAGTTCCTTGATATCGGCCAGCATCCGCTCGAGCGCCTCCTCCCGCCAGCCGTCGGGATCCAGGAAACCGAGTTTCACCCGACCTGCCGGCTTATTTTTCCGCTTGTCCGGAATTTCCTGTTTACAGTCTTTATAGAGGGCTTTGACCTGTGCCGCCACCCCCGCAGGCGCATCCGCCGCGATGGCGTCAGCCACCTGCAAAAAGAGGCCGTTGTTGAATTTGACAATGGACTCGCCACTGCGCCAGTTTTCCTCCAGATTCTTTTCTGCAACGTTGTCCCGGCCCAGGTCGTGGACGATCTGCTCCCCGAGAAGATGCCAGTCGGAACCACGCCAGCGGTAAATGGACTGTTTCACGTCGCCCACGATGAGATTGGCCTGTCCCTGCGCGATGCTGTTGGCGAACAGCGGCTTGAAATTGCGCCACTGAAGCAGGCTCGTATCCTGTGCCTCGTCGAGCATCAGATGATCATAGCGATTGCCGATCTTCTCATAGACAAAAGGCGTATCGTCGTCGTTGATGATGCGGCTCAACAGATCGGACGACTGACTGAGCAACACCACGTTGTTCTCCTGCAGAAAGGCCGTCAGGAAGCGGAAGATGTCGGCATAAACGCCCAGCAGCGAGAGGTTTTCCTGCACCAGGCAGACACTGCGGTATTCGGCCAGCGGCTGGTCGAAGAGCGCAAAGGCCTCGTCGACGCACCGCTCCAGCGCCGGAGTCCGGTATCCGTTGTAACTGTCCTTGAGGCTCTCCTTGGGTTCAATCAGTGCATCCCCGCGGCGCCAGGAGGCCCATTTCTTGAACACCATGAAGGGGCCGCGGCTCTTGCCTTTGTAATCTTCCGGCGCGTGTCCGTCCGCCGCCATGGCATCCAGCGCGCGGCGGCCCAACTCTCCCATTTCTCGTTCGAAGTCCCCGCGCATGGTCTCCAAGAGGCTGCTGAAACCCTTGATGGCAGCTTTGTCGCCCAGGATGTGTCCGGGCAGGGCACGAAGTTTCAGCCGGAAATCCTCCTGGAAGAAGAGCGCTGCCATCGCCTTGATCGGTTCCCGGACATTCCAGCTGCGCCCCGACTCGATCAGCTCGAACGAGTAGTCCTGCAGCCAGGCCAGCAACGCCGCATTGGCCGGATCGTCGAGCCCGTCGATCAGCAGGTCGACCACCTGCTCCAGCACCGCACCCGTATCGAGTTCCACCCGGTAGGAAGCGTATTGTCCGATTTCCCGTGCAAAGGCCCGCATCACCCCCTGGAAGAAGCGGTCAATGGTGCTGATAGAGAAGCAGGAATAGTCGTGGAGAATGAGACTCAGTCGCTTGCGGGCCTCTCCTGCGCGTGGATCGTCACTGTTCGAGAGATCATGGAGCCGCTCAATCACCCGCTGCTTCATCTCGTCGGTCGCCTTGTTGGTGAAGGTGACGGCGAGGATATGCTTGTAGCTCTGCTCTTCGCCCGCCAGCAGCAGGTCGATATACTCCTCGGTCAGCCGGTAGGTTTTTCCGCTGCCGGCCGAGGCTTTCACCACTTTGACGGGTTTTTCTATCTTTTGCATAGGCGTTTGAAGGGGCAATAACCACAAATCTTGTCGTCGGCGCAGTCACCGGCGAAATTTTCATTGGGATTGAAAATCTCCTCAATCAGAGCCTGCACCCGATTCGCAAAATAGGAGAGATTCCCCGGTTCGATAACAGGCTCGGCCGGCGCCCCCTTGAAGATATCACGGAGCGCGTAGACACAGGGTTGGTACTGCGTATTCCCGGCATCGGGCTGCCGGAACATCAGCAAGGCGTAGAAATACAACTGGAACCCGATATAGGGACGCGGGGAGAGGTTCCGGTTAAAGAGCTTGTCGACGCTGCGGCAGTCGTCTTTCCGCTCCACACTGCCCGTCTTGTAGTCCACCACACGGATCACGCCGGGCTGGTTGCTGTCCAGGCGGTCGATATAGCCGAAGATGCGTACTTGCCGGCCGTCAGCCAGTTGCAGCGGGCTGCTGCGCCTTTCCTCGGCGCCGAGGAAGGTGAAGGGTGTCATGCCCCCGTCAACCTCCAGGGTCCGGTCGACGAAACGCAGCACCAGGTTTTTCAGGATCGCATTTTCCCCTTCGATCTCCTCGATGCCCTTCTCCCGGAAAGCCGCCTCGGTCAGCTGTTCCAGCCGCCGCTTGTCTCTCCGCAGATGCGCGATGGTCTCGCGCGTGATGAGCTGCTGCTTGAAGGGATTATAAAGATGCCGCATCACCAGGTGGAAGATATCGCCGAAAAGGCTCGCATCCACCTCTTCCGTCACCTCGTCCTGTTCCTTGATCTGACGGACATATTGGTAGTAGAATTTCAGGGGACAGTCGAGGTAGCAGTTGAGCGAAGAGGCCGAAAAGACCCCTGTGCCCGCCACGAAACGGTCATGGAGTTCCTGCAGCACCGCCGGGCTTTTTTCGACCTGCACGATGGTGCGGTCGGCCGCCTTCACATCCAGCGAGTAGGTGGCCACCTTCTCGACAACCGGCAGGCCGTAATGGTATTTCAGCTGTTTGATGTAGCGGCTCTCCTCCCCGCTCTGCAGTCCTTCGGTGCGGGAATCGTAGAGCAGCCAGACGCGTTCCGCGCGGCAGATGCTCCGGTAGAAATAGTACGACCAGATGGCATCCTGCAACTCGTAGGTGGGCAGACCGAAGCCCACGCGCAGGTTATACGGGATGAAAGAGCTGCTGACGGTGCGTGAGGGGAAGATGCCCTCGCCTACCGAGAGCATGATGAGGTTGCGGAAATCGAGGGCGCGGGTCTCAAGCGGGCCCATCAGCTGCAGACCGCTGAGCGGCTCCCCTTCGAAGGGGACGGAAACCAGAGCCGCCAGCCGGGCCAGCAACCGGAACCAGGTGCGTTGCTCGAGGGTGTCGTAGTCGAGCGCCACCTTCGAAAGTGCAGTGATGATCTCGCTGTAGCGATAAAGGAACTCGCGTTCAAGCGCGGGCTGCTGTGCCTGCAGCGCCTGGATAAGTTCCAGCAGCCATCCGGCCAGCCCGTCCGTCTGTTCCACGGGCTTGAAGAGCGTGGCGAAGAGCGGGCCCTGCGCAGCGAGCCAGTCCGCCGCCACAAAGATGCGGTTCTGCGCGCGGATCGCCGTCCGTACGGCCGGCACGACGCTGTCCGCATCGGCCGCCAGAACATAAGGGTGCTCCAACAGGTCCATGACGTCGCGGTGATAGAAATGCGCGACGCCGCCTTTGGTCCGGCGGTTGGCCTGCAGCCGCTCCGCTGAGGCGAGCAGGGTCTCCACCTGTCCGGCGGACAGCGGATAACCCATCGTGACGTTGACCTTTTCCACCGATGCAGGCAGTGCGCCCAGCATGGGGAAAAGCAGGCTTTCGTCGGGCAGCACCACAGCCGTTTCCTCCGGTGTCTCCAGCTGCCCGGCAGCGTGGAGCCCCTCGATGACCTGCATCGCCTTGCGGGTCTGGCCCACCGCGGAAGGAACCCGGATGACTTCGATGGCGGGCAGGCCTTCCGGCGCGATGCCCGACAGCGGTTCGCGTGAAGGGAAGCGGTCGATGTTCTCACGGATAAAGCGGCCCGCCTTGTTGGCAGAGTCCCGGAGCAGCGTGCCTTCAAAGTCCCAGTAAAAATCGGCTTTCCCCTCCTTCTGCAGTTCGGTCAGCAGAGCGATTTCACAGTTGTTCAGCGCATTGAGGCCGATGAAGACGACTTCGTCGAAGGCAGGCAGCAGCTGGCTGTCGGGACGGATGTCGTCGGCCACGCTGCGGTAGATCATGCCGGGATAGCCCTGTCCGGCGTTCCGGAGGTCTTCGCGGAAGCGGGTATAGAGCGGGTGGAGGATATTCCAGAGCTGCGCGAAGTCCTGCCGGCTTCCACTCCCGGCCTCCCCTTTCCCGAAATAGCTGCCGCAGAATTCGGAGATGGCGGCACGCTGGGTGTCGGAGAGGAAGTCGTAGTCGCTGGTAAGTTCTTTCAGGTCACGCAGGTTGACAAGCATTTTGTCGGCGTCGACGCGATATTTGTCGATGTCGTCGAAGTCGCTCAGCAGGATGTCACCCCAGTAGATGAAATCGTCGAAGGACTCCGCGGTGCGGCCCTGCTCCTGCAGGATGCTCCTGTAGATGCGATAGAGGCGGTCCAGGGCGGAAACCTTGTCGATGGTCTCGAGGCCGGAGATGCGCTGGAACAGTTCGTCGATGGTGCACATCGACGGCACGAACAGCGGCCGTCCGGCCGCCTTCCCCAAATACCGTTTGAAGAATGTGGCGGACCGCCGGTTCGGGAACACAAAACAAGTACGCTCCAGCGACTTGCGCCGGGCGTACCTGTCGGCTACAGCTTCCAGAAATTTCATCAATACCCCGGCTTCTCCAGGAGTTTGAACATGTTCTTCTTGTAGGCTTCGACGCCCGGCTGGTTGAACGGGTTGACACCCAGCTGGTAGGCGCTGACACCACATACTTTCTCAAAGAAGTAGAAGAGACAGCCAAGATTGTACTCGTCCAGCTTGTCGATGTGGATATCGATATTCGGCACGCCGCCGTCGATGTGCGCCATCTTCGTGCCCAGCTGCGCCATGCGGTTGCAATGCTCCACATGCTTGCCGGCCAGGTAGTTGAGCCCGTCGAGATTCTGTTCGTCGGCAGGGATGGTGACTTCGCGCTGCGCGTGGTCGACCGTGATGACGGTCTCGAAGAGCATACGCTCGCCTTCCTGGATGTACTGGCCCATCGAGTGCAGGTCTGTCGTAAAGATGACCGAGGCAGGGAAGATTCCCTTGCCGTCCTTTCCTTCGCTCTCGCCGAAAAGTTGTTTGAGCCATTCACCCAGATACTGGAGTTTCGGGTGGAAACTGGCGAAAAGTTCGACTTTTTTGCCACCATCGTACAGCAAGTTGCGCATGGCTGCATAACGGACGGCCGGATTGGCCTCGTCGCAGGCCATGAGCGTCTTCTCGGCATCCTGGGCGCCACGGACCATGGCCTCGATGTCGAAGCCGGCCAGGGCGATAGGCACCAAGCCGACGGGCGTCAGCACGGAGAAGCGGCCGCCGATGTTGTCTTCGATCACAAAGGTCTTGTAGCCCTCCTGGTTCGAGAGCGACTTGAGGGCGCCACGTGCCTTGTCGGTGATGGCCACGATGCGCTCGCAGGCCTCTTTCTTGCCGTAAGTCTGCTCGAGATAGTTCTTTACCAGGCGGAAAGCCACGGCGGGCTCGGTGGTGGTGCCGCTCTTGGAGATCACCACGCAGGCAGGGTTGCGGACATGGATCAGGTCGAGCAATTCGGCCGTGTAGTCTTCCGAGAGATTCTCGCCAGCGAAGACGATCTTGGGGCCGTGGCTGCCGAGCTGGCAGGCGAAACTGTGGCTGAGCGCCTCGATGGCGGCTTTTGCACCGAGGTAGGAACCGCCGATGCCGATGACCACCACCAGGTCGATCTCCCTTTCGATCCAGCGGTCCACGACGCTCAGGCAGTCGTCCAGCTCCTTCCGGCCGATGGAGGACGGCAGACGCTGCCAGCCGAGGAAATCGTTGCCGGCGCCACTCTCTTCCTGCAGCACCTTCTGGGCTGCCAGCGCCTGTTTCAAATAATCATTGTACTGTTCTTTCTTGACAAAGGAATCACATCCTGTAAGATCTATTTTTACCATAATGTTGAATATTTTCGAATCGTACAAATATAATAAATATCCGTTAACGTTACACTTCTTCTTTCATCATCTTCGGCGGCTTGTATGGTCGCTCTGGTACCTCGTTCCGCTCGCTGAGAAAAAGCTCCCGGAACGAGGTGCCACCCGCTCCCTTTACAAGCTGGTCGGCCACAGAATGACGCTCCCACTGGCCATAGCCATCCTGTGGCCGAGAAACTGCCGTTTTCACCCAAATCCTGGCCATAGAATGGCTCCCCTCCCTGCCAGCGTCATTCTGTGGCAGTAGTCGTATACTTCATGCATAGGCAACGACTGAGTTGTGCCTCGGTGAAGGTCCGGCCATTCAACCAGGACTCTTTCTGACGGTTCAACGAAAGCAGATTCTTCTGCCAAAGCCAGTCGTACAACTTGATTCGCTGGTTTTGGGTGAGGGCATAGACAGATGTCTCATCCGGATTTCGGAAGATCCTCGGGAGCAGCCTTTCGTCAATCAGCCGGCAGAGTTCGATATCTGTCATCCGGTGGCGGTTCACCTTTCCCTGCTCGAAAGACCGCGTCAATTTAGGATCGTAGTCCGGAACATTCGTTTCCATTAGGTCCAAGGTGATGGGTGGCGTATCGTTCTCGTTCTTCTGTGCCTGGATGTCCCTGTCGTCTTCACCGGTACGGTTCATGTGAAACAGGTAGTTGCGCGGTGTGATATAGACTTCTTCAACGTAGGCTGTATCCAGAATGTCCTCCCGTAACAACAGGCCGGACCGGGCCATCCGGTATTGCTCTGGAATACGGACATTCGATGGAAGGAACTGACAGCGTTTCGAAGAAGGCATCAGTTCGGGAACCTGAACTTTGCCAAGAGCCTGGCGAAAGAAAGTGTTTGCAGAGCCATGCGCATAATCAAAGGGTGTAGCGGCCAGCCCGTGATGCAGCCCCTGTCGGTTGACATAGTCGAGGGCTGCCTGCAGATGATACAGCCCTTCGACTTCCAGCATGAAATAATACTTTTCCCCCAGCCTCCCTTTTCGCTTGTACTTTGTATTGAAGTAACGGGCATAGGCGTTCCTGTTGCGGTGCATCAACTCACGCGGACAGTCAGATTGAACCATGCTGTGGTGATGCGTGGACATAAACCCCTCAGCCAGCGCCCGCGATTCCGTCGACAGACTGGCAACAGCAAAACAGTTGAAACCGACAATCAGGTCGGTCTCGCTGCGATACATGACTTCATCGTGAGATGAAAGACATAGATGAACGGTCTTTCTCATGGCATTCTTCCTCCTTCAACAATCTCCTGCACCATCCCGCTCCACGAACCATTCGCTTCATCAAGAATGCTGGCAGATGCGTTCTCACCCTGCAAAAAACATGCTACCTCCATGCAATTCCAACAATAGTCCCGCCATCCAGTCATGCGAGCAACATATTGGTCGGCCACAGAATTACGCTCCCACTGGCCATAGCCATTCTGTGGCCGAGAAACCGCCGTTTTCACCCAAATCCTGGCCATAGAATGGCTCCCCTCCATGCCAGGGTCATTCTGTGGCTTCGTCGGAGTGGAGCCAGCGGAGCGATAAATTACGAGATTTTCGAATAATCTTTCACCGTCGTATCGAAGCGTAAGGTGCGGAGCTGTTCGGCGAGAAGGCGGTTCTCGATGTGTTCGAGGAGCGGGTCGTCGGCCAGGATGCGCTCGCCGAGGGAACGCGCCTCAACCAGCGCCGGAGAGTCCTTGGCCAGGTCGGCGATGTGCAGGTCGAAGGCCAGGCCGCTCTGGCGCGTACCTTCGAAATCGCCCGGTCCCCGCATCCGCAGGTCGGCCTCGGCCAGCTCGAAGCCATCGCTGGTCGCGCACATCAACTCGATGCGCTGCTTCGATTCGTTGCTCAACTTGTAGCCTGTCATCAGGATACAGTACGATTTCTCCGCACCGCGCCCGACACGGCCGCGCAGCTGGTGGAGCTGCGAAAGCCCGAACCGCTCCGCGCTCTCGATGACCATCACCGAAGCATTCGGCACGTCGACACCCACTTCGATCACGGACGTGGCTACCAGGATATCGGCCTTGCCCCGGGCGAACAGGTCCATGTCGAAGGCCTTGTTCTCGGTCTTCTGCTGCCCATGGACCACTGCCGTCTTGTACTGCGGCGCCGGGAAGGCCTCCGTGATGTGCAGGTAGCCCTCCTCCAGGTTCTTGTAGTCCATCTTTTCCGACTCCTTGATGAGGGGATACACCACGAAAACCTGGCGGCCCAGGGCAATCTGCTGCCGCATGAAATTGTGGAGGTCGCCCCGCCGTGTCTCGGTCCAGTGGACGGTCTCCACGGGCTTTCGGCCGGGAGGCAGTTCGTCGAGTACCGACACGTCAAGGTCGCCGTAGAGCGTCATGGCCAGCGTGCGCGGGATGGGAGTAGCCGTCATCACCAGCACATGCGGGGCCACGGCCGATTTCGACCAAAGTTTCGAGCGCTGCTCCACCCCGAAACGGTGCTGCTCGTCGATGACGGCCAATGCCAGATGGCGGAACTGCACCGTGTCCTCAATCAAGGCATGTGTCCCGACGATGATCTGCACCGAACCGTCGAGAAGGCCGGCATGGATCAGCTCGCGTTCTTTGGCCTTGGTGCTGCCGGTCAGCAGCGCGACACGGGCCCCGGAAGGAGCCAGGAATTTCTGCATGCTCTGGTAGTGCTGGTTCGCCAGAACTTCGGTAGGCGCCATCACGCAGGCCTGGTAGCCATTGTCGAGGGCCATCATGGCCGCCAGGACTGCCACCAGGGTCTTGCCGCTGCCCACGTCACCCTGCAGCAGGCGATTCATCTGCTTGCCGCTGGCCACGTCGGCCCGGATCTCCTTGAGCACGCGCTTCTGCGCGCCCGTGAGGGGAAAAGGCAGGGCCTCGTAGGTTTTGTTGAAATAGTCGCCGATCCGGCGGAACACCACGCCGCTGTCAGCCCGCATCCGGATGCTCTTCTGCCGCAGCAGCGAGAGCTGGAGATAGAAGAGCTCTTCGAATTTCAGACGTCGTTGCGCCCGGGACAGGTCCTGGATGGAACCCGGGAAATGGATGTTCTGCAAGGAGAAAACCAGCGGTGCCAGGTGCTTTTCCTCCCGGACCCAGGCCGGGAGTGTCTCTTCAATCGACCCCAGTACCCGTTCGAGCAGGGTGCCGACCATCTTTTCAAAAAACTTGTTGGTGATACCCGCGTTGTGCAGTTTCTCGGTGCTCGAGTACACGCCCATCATCACGCCCAGCTGGGAGAGCCGTTCTTCCGTAGCCAGGTCTATCTCGGGATGGACCAGGTTCCAGCTCCGGTTGAACGTGGCAGGCTTGCCGAATACCACGTATTCCGGACCGACCTGCAGCTTCTCCTCGATCCATTTGAGTCCTTTGAAAAAGACCAGGTCGATCGAGCCGGTGCCGTCGGAGAAGCGGGCCACCAGACGCTGGGAACGACCCTGTCCCACCTTGTCGATGCGCGTGATCCGGCCGCGGAGCTGGATGTAGGCCATCGAGCTGTCGATCTCCCGGATACTGTAGAAACGCGAGCGGTCGACATAGCGGAAGGGAAAGTTGTAGAGCAGGTCGCGGAAGGTGCTGATGCCCAACTCCTTGTTGAGCAATTCAGCCCGCTTCGGCCCTACCCCCGGCAGGTACTTGATATCACTGTCCAATAGCGACGACATACACAAATATACGGATTTTTTGTATCTTGCGAGAAATTTAGTGAAACGAAACGATATGGCTAAAGACAAGATAGTCGTCGGTATTACACAAGGCGACACCAATGGTATCGGATATGAAGTAATCATCAAGGCACTGTCCGACGCACGCATCCTCGAAAACTGCGTCATCGTGCTTTATGGCTCCTCCCGCTTCTTCGGCATCTACCGCAAGTTCCTGCCCGAAGTCGAGCAGGTGGCGACCAACGTGATCAATGCGGCCGAAGACGCCCGCTCCAAGCGTATCAACATCATCAACGCCGTGCCCGAAAGCATGGCCATGGAAATCGGCCAGCCCACGCCCGACGGGGCCAAAGCCGCCATCATGGCCCTCAACGCCGCCGTGGCAGACGCCAAGCGTGGTGCCATTGACGCCATCGTCACAGCACCTTTCAACAAGCATACCGTCGCCCAGGCGGGCTTCGGTTTCCCGGGCCACACTGAATATCTCATCCATGAGTTCGGCTGCGACGACGGCCTGATGTTCCTCTGCTCCGAGAACCTGCGCGTGGGCGTGGTCACCAACCACCTCCCGTTGTCGAAGGTCAGCGCAGCCATCAACGCCGACACCATCCTCAGCAAATTGCGGCTGATGAACGAATCGCTCAAGCGCGACTTCGGCATCCTCAAGCCCAAGATCGCCGTGATGGGCCTCAACCCGCACGCCGGCGACGGCGGATCGCTCGGGAACGAGGAAATCGAGATCATCACGCCCGCCATCAACGCCGCAAACAAGGAGAAGATCCTGGCCTTCGGCCCGTATTCGCCCGACGGTTTCTTCAGCATCCACATGCAGGGGCATTTCGATGCCGTGCTGGCCATGTATCACGACCAGGGACTCATCCCCTTCAAGGCACTGGCCTTTGACAGCGGTGTCAACTTCACGGCCGGCCTCCCCATTGTCCGTACTTCGCCCGACCACGGCACCGGCTACGACATCGCAGGCAAGAACAAGGCCCTTTCGGGTCCGATGCAGCGTGCCATCTTCGCGGCTATCGACCTGAGCAACAACCGCCGCCGCTACGAGCAGATGAACGCCAATCCGCTCGAGACCAAGCGTTTTGAAGGTCCCAAACACGAAAAGACCATCCTGCCCGAATAGTGGAGCGCGCGCCCATCCAACTCTACACCGACGGGGCCTGCAGCGGCAATCCCGGCCCGGGTGGCTTTGCGGCCATCCTGCGCTGCGGTACCTATGAGAAAGTCATCTCGGCCGGCTACGCCAACACCACCAACAACCGGATGGAGTTGCTGGCCGTCATCACGGGCCTGGAAGCCATCCGCTGGGAGCAGGCCGATGTCACGGTCTGGAGCGACAGTTCCTATGTGGTGGACGCCGTCGAAAAAGGCTGGGTATTCAGCTGGGAACAGAAGGGATTTGCCAAGAAGGCCAATCCGGACCTGTGGCAGCGTTTCCTGGCGGTGTACCGGCGGCACCATGTCCGGTTTGTCTGGGTGCGCGGGCACAACGGGCACCCCGAAAACGAGCGCTGCGACCGTCTGGCGGTCGCAGCGTCACAGGAAAAGGACCTTCCTGTCGATTCAGGATACGCGCAGGAAGCGTAGTGCCTTGATCATCCAGCGCGGCAGGGCCTTATGGTCGTCGCGCTTCGCAAAATCGATATAAAATCCCATCTTTTTGACCACCGGGATCCGGAAGGTCTCGACGAACTCGATCAGCGTTCCGTCGGGGTCTTCGATATAAGTAAAATGGCCGTTCGCGTCGCCCATGTCGAAATCGACGCCGCTGTCGCAGACGAACGGATGCCCCATTGCCTCACACTCGGCCTGGACTGCGTCCATGTTGCGCACATCGAAGCACAGGTGGATGAACCCGGGATCGCCCCAGTATCGGCCTTCATAGATTTTAACTACGGGTGCGTCGAGGGCCTGGACCAGTTCCAGACGAGCGGGACCCATCAGTTCGCCCAGGGGGCCGGTGTAGGGCTGGCTCCGTTCCAGCAGCACACGACGCATTTTCCGCCCGCCGCCGGGCAGCGCTTGCAGGTCGTCGAACACGCCGGTCTGGTCGGCCACCACCCGGTCGAAGCCCTGGAGCCGGCCGTAGAAGGCAACGGAGCGGTCCATGTCGCTGACGCCCAGCACGGCACCACAGGAGCCGCCGGTGGCGAACTCTTTGGAACGGATCATTACATAGCTGTCTTCCACGATCTCCAGGATGTTGTCCCAGGGGTCCTGCATATAGAAATGCCGGATGCCGGCGAATTCAGCAGGCGTAGTGAGCAGGCGGAATCCTTTGCGGGAGAAAGTATCGTAGGTGGCCTGCAGGTCGCGGGTTTTGATCTTGGCGATGAAGATGCCGAGATCGCCCAGTTTGGGCTGTTCTTTGGGGTAGTTGAGCTCTCGGCCCCGGGGCTCCCAGATTTCCAGGCCGCCGCCGCTCTGGAGGCAGATGGCGAGGATGGCGAAACGGGGCTGGGGCTTGCCACCGGTATACGGAAGCATCCGTTCGGCGACGCCTTCATCGACGACGATCGGTATGTCGATGCCGAAATTCTCGCGATACCATTTCCATGTCTCGTTGGCATCCTTGACACCGATGCCCACCTGTTGCAGACCACAAATGACTTTCTCCTTCATAGATTCAAAAGTTGGACTTGCAAAGATAGTATTTTTCTTTTACCGCCTTTCATTGCTCCGCTGACTCCATGCCGGCGAAGCCACAGAATGACCCTGGCAGGGAGGGGAGCCATTCTATGGCCAGGATTTGGGTGAAAACGGCGGTTTCCCCGCCACAGAATGGCTATGGCCAGTGGGAGCGTAATTCTGTGGCCGACCAGCTTGTAAAGGTAAATCATTGCTCCGCTGGCGGGCTCTTCCTGAGGCGCATTCAGAACCCTCGTTGCGCCGAGGGCGTCTGCAACGAGGAACACTGAATGCTCCACCAGACCAACGCTTAGCCCGCCTGCTACGCTTATCGGCGGACATTATACTCCTGATCACGGAGCCAGGGGGTGAAACCGGCGCTTTCAATGGCGGCGCGGAGGGTCTGCTCACCGTTGGAGAGCAGGTGGTGGCTGCCTGCGGCAGAGACCACGTTTTCTTCGATCATGATCGAACCCATGTCGTCGGCGCCGGCCTCCAGGGCGCGGACGCCGGTCTCCAGGCCGACGGTGAGCCAGGAGGCCTGGATGTGGTCGACATTGTCGAGCACGAGACGGGCGATAGCCACCGTCCTGAGAAATTCCTCGTCAGGGCTCCAGCGGCGGGGTTCTCCCGGAAGAGAGATGCCGTCGGGCAGGCGGCCGGCATCGGCCAGGCGCCGGAGTTCAGTGCCCGTCAGCTGCATGGGCCAGCAGATGAAGGCCCGGAAGCCAGGCACAGACCCCGGGTCTGGGCCCGGGGTGACGTCCTTGTTGGCCGGACGGGCGTCCTGGAGGGCGCGCAGGGCGAGCAGGTGTTCGATGCGTTCTTCCAGGGTTTCGATGTGGCCGTAGACCATCGTGGCCGTGGTACTCATGCCGAGGCGATGGGCCTCCCCCATCACGTCGAGCCATTGCTGTGCCGTGGGTTTGGCTGGCGACAGGAAGCGGCGCACGCGGTCGCAGAGAATCTCGGCGCCGGCGCCAGGCAGGGTGTCGAGTCCCGCCGCCCGCAGCCGCACGAGCACGTCGCGATACGACAGTTTGCTGATGCGGGCGATATGTGCGATTTCGGGCGGGCCCAATGCGTTGAGCCGGAGCGAAGGCTCGGCTTCTTTCAGCCGCCGGAAGAGCGTCTCATACCAGTCGATACCGTATTTCGGATGCAGGCCGCCCTGCAGCAGGAGCTGGTCTCCCCCGAGGGCCCTGAGCTCTGCGATTTTCGGCAGATAGTCCGTGAAAGCCAGTGTATAGGCCTTTTCGGGTTCATCGGGCCGACAGTGGAAGTTGCAGAATTTACAGCCGGAAAGACAGACGTTGGTGTAGTTGACGTTGCGGTCGATCTGATAGCTCACGCGGCGTTCCGGCACATGCCGCCACCGCTCGGCCTGCGCCCGTCGGCACAACTCCGCCAACGACGCCTCCCGATACAATGTCAATGCTTCTTCTTTTGTCAACCTATTCATTTTTGTCCATTGGCGGCTTGTGCTTGGCGCTCTGGTAGTTGTTCCTCAGACCGACTCGCCAAGGCGAGTCTCCTTCCCAAAGCCAAGGCTTTGGGCCCCTCCCTCTATCAACCGAGGGTGGTTAGGGTCCTCGGAACAACTACCACCCGCGCTTGAGCTTGATAAGCACAAGCCTTATCGTCTGCGGAGTGAATCGCATAAAGCGCGTCAGGTATAGCATCAAAAACCCATAGCCGCCCGTGGCTCTGTGAACGGGAGGGGCCCGAAATCGGCTTGTCGATTTTGGGAGGGATAGACCCCTTGGGGTCGTAGGTTTTTGAGGCTATACCTGCAAGCTATGCGATTCATAGTTTGAAGGAATCTTTCAGCTGGGTGGTCTTGTTCATCACCAGGTGGTCGGGCGTGGAGTCGGGATCTTTCTTGAAGTAGCCGACCCGTTCGAACTGCACCGCCAGATCGCCCGGATCGCCGAGAAGGGCAGGCTCAGCCCAACCCGGACGGACGACGAGACTCTCCGGATTCAGGAAATCCTTGTAATCCTTGTCACAAGGTACCTGCGACATGTCTTCCAGCGTAAAAAGCCGGTCGTAGATCCGACACTCGATCTCCTTGGCGAAGGCCGTCGAGACCCAGTGGATGGTGCCCTTCACCGAACGCCACTGCCCGGAAGCCGGATGCGTCATCGGATCGTAAGTGCACTTGAGCTCCACCACCTTGCCCGCAGCATCCTTCACCATCTCGTTGCACTGGATGATGTAGGTATACTTCAGACGTACCTCCCCACCCGGACGAAGCCGGAAATACTTCTTCGGCGCGTCCTCCATGAAATCGGCCCGGTCGATCAGCAGTTCGCCCGTGAACGGGACACGGCGCTTCGGACCGTCGGGAGCAGCCGGATTGAGCGGTGCATCGAACCATTCCACCTTGCCCGGCTCCCAGTTGGTGAGTGTCACCTTGATCGGGTCGTCGGAGACCACCATGTAGCGGTTGCTGCGCTCGTTCAGGTCCTGGCGTACGCAGTATTCCAGCAGACCGATGTCCATCAGCTGGTCGCGCTTGCTGACACCGATCCGGTCGCAGAACATCTTCAGCGCCTCCGGCGTGTAGCCGCGACGGCGCACGCCGCAGAGCGTCGGCATCCGCGGATCGTCCCATCCCGACACAATCCCCTTCTCCACCAGCTCCAGCAGCTTGCGCTTGCTCATCAGCGTGTAGGTGAGATTGAGACGTGCGAATTCATACTGGTGCGAAGGGTAGATGCCCAGCGTCTCGATGAACCAGTCGTAGAGCGGACGGTGGATATCGAACTCCAGGGTGCAGATGGAGTGCGTGATGTGCTCGATCGAGTCGCACTGGCCATGCGTGTAGTCGTACATCGGATAGATGCACCACTTGTCGCCGGTGCGGTGATGGTGCGCATGCTTGATGCGGTAGAGGATCGGATCGCGGAACATCATGTTGGGATGCGCCATGTCGATCTTCGCGCGGAGCACCTTTGCGCCATCGGGATACTTGCCCGCCTTCATCTCACGGAAGATCCTCAGGTTCTCCTCGACACTCCGGTTGCGCCAGGGCGAATCGGTGCCCGGCGTCTCCACGGTGCCGCGGTTCACGCGGATCTCCTCGAGGGTCTGGTCGTCGACATAGGCCAGGCCGCGCTCGATGAGCTGCTCGGCCCATTCATAGAGCTGGTCGAAATAGTCCGACGCATAGCGCTCTTCAGCCCATTGGAATCCCAACCACCGGATGTCTTCCTTGATGGCGTCGACATACTCCACGTCCTCTTTGGTGGGATTGGTGTCGTCGTAGCGGAGATTGGTCTTGCCGCCATATTTGAGCGCCAGTCCGAAGTTGATGCACAGGCTCTTGGCGTGGCCCAGGTGAAGGTAACCGTTCGGTTCGGGCGGAAAGCGGGTGATGATCCGGTCAAACTTTCCGGCCGCCAGGTCCGCCTCGATGATTTCTTCGAGGAAATTCATTTTCTTCTCTTCTTCCATGGATGCGGGATATTTTAAGCGACAAATATACGAAAAAAACACTATCTTTATTGCTTTAAAACACGATACTCCCATGCTGAAATCCATGACCGGCTACGGCAAGGCCGAATGCCTGCTGGGCCCCGACAAATATCTGATTGAAATCCGCTCGGTCAACGGAAAGAATGCCGACATCAACTTCAAGACATCCCTGATTCCCCGCGACAGGGAAGTCGAAGTGCGCAAGTACATCGCCGACAGGCTGGGCCGCGGCAGCATCGACCTCTTCATCACCGTCGAGCGCGCCGAAGGCGCCGCCACGAAACAGATCAGCCGCCCGGCGCTGCTGGCCTATTACACGCAGCTCGAAAAGGCAGTTGAAGGAACCGAACTCGAGTGCTGCGAACCCGACACCCTGCTCTCCGCGCTCATGCGCCTGCCCGACGTACTGGAAACCCGCAGCACCGAACTGGCACCCGACCAGTGGGAAACACTGTATGCCGCCATCCGCCGGGCCGTCGACGCGCTCGACAGCTTCCGCCAACGCGAAGGTGCCAGCCTGTACAACGACGTGATGGCCCAGGTCGACAAGATCGAATCGTATATCCCCGAGGTGGAGCGCTATGAGCGCGAACGCATTGCGGCCATCCGGGAACGGATCGATGCCCGCGCCAAGGAGCTCACCCTCCAGATGGATGCCAACCGGCTGGAGCAGGAGATGATCTTCTGGTTGGAGAAGCTCGACATCAACGAAGAGAAAGTACGCCTGCGGCAGCACTGCCGCTATTTCCGCGAAACCGCGGACAACGACCCGCTGCCCGGCCGCAAACTCGGCTTCATCGCCCAGGAGATGGGCCGCGAGATCAACACCCTCGGTTCCAAGGCCAATCATGCCGAAATCCAGAAGTGGGTGGTCCGCATGAAAGACGAACTCGAGAAAATCAAGGAACAATCACTCAATATCCTGTAATATGAAGAGAATCCTCACCGTGCTGGCAGTGCTCGTCCCGCTGCTGGCCTTTGCAGCAGACCGCCAGGAGGCGCGCCTGCTTCGATTCCCTGCCGTCGGCGGCGACAACATCGTGTTCAGCTATGCCGGCGATCTCTACCGGGTCGGCATCGATGGCGGCGACGCCGTGAAACTGACCTCCCACGTGGGTTACGAAGTGTTCCCGCGCATCTCACCCGACGGAAAGACCGTGGCCTTCACCGGCCAGTACGACGGCAACACCGAAGTCTATACCATCCCTGTCACGGGTGGCGAACCCAAACGCATCACCTGGTCGGCCCTGGTCAGCCGCGACATGGTCGGAGAACGCATGGGCCCCAACAACATCGTGATGTGCTGGACGCCCGATGGGAAACAGATTGTCTACCGCAGCAAACAGTGGTGTTTCAGCGGCCTTCGCGGCCAGCTCTGCAAGGTCGACGCGAACGGCGGACCGGCCGAGGAGATTCCCACCACCGAGGGCGGCTTCTGCAGCTATTCACCCGATGGCAAGCAGTTGGCCATGAACCGGATGTTCCGCGAATTCCGCACCTGGAAGTACTATCGCGGCGGCCAGGCCGACGACATCTGGATCAACAAGGTCGGCACCACGCAGCTCGAGAAAATCAGCGACAACGATGCCCAGGACATCTTCCCGATGTGGATTGGAAACGAGATCTACTACCTCTCCGACCGCGACCGCATCATGAACCTCTTCGTCTACGACACAAAGACCAGGAAGACCCGCAAGGTCACGGACTTCCAGGAATATGACTGCAAGTTCCCTTCCTTCTCCCAGCAGTACGTGGTGTTCGAGAACGGCGGCTACATCTACAAATACGACGTAAAAAAAGGCACGTGCGAGAAAGTGACCATCTACCTCGAGAGCGACAACATCTACAGCCGTCCCGAGGTCAAGAACGTATCCGGCCGCATGAACTCGTTCAGCCTCTCGCCCGACGGCGAGCGCGTGCTCGTTTCCGCCCGCGGCGACATCTTCTCCCTCCCCGCCCAGAACGGCCCGGTTTACAACGTTACCGAGAGCTCGAATGCCCACGACCGGGATGTGAGCTGGTCGCCCGACGGCAAGCACATTGCCTATCTCTCCGACAAGAGCGGCGAATATCAGGTGTATGTAGCCCCTTCCGACAATATGACGGCCGCCAAGGCAATGACGCAGTTCACCGACGGTTATCCTTCCGGCCTGAAGTGGAGCCCGGACGGCAAGACGCTCTATTTCTCCACGCTCAAGCGCGACCTCTACAGCCTGGACATCGCTTCCGGCGACCTCAAGCGCATCATCGTGGGTGAGATCAGCGGCCCGCGCGGCTTCACCCTTTCGGCCGACGGCACGTGGGCGGCTTATTCGATGGAAATCGGCAGCGACGTGTCAGCCATTTTCCTCTACGACGTGGCAAACGGCAAGTCCTACCAGGTGACTGACCGCTGGTATCCCGCTTCCGGCCCGCTCTTTTCGGAAGACGGCAAATACCTGTTCTTCACCTCTTCGCGCAGCCTCCGCTCGCAGTATTCCCAGGTAGAATGGAACGCCTCGTACAGCGTGAGCGACTATGTGTTTGTCCTCCCGCTGGCCAAAGGGACTCCCGACCCGACGACGATCGTGTCGGATGAATATGGCAAGAAACCGGAAGGAAAGCCTGAAGGCCGGCCCGGGCCGGGACCGAAACCGGGCGAGAAGCCGGGCAAGCCGGGTGAAAAGCCGGCTGCCGACAAGGCCAAAGCTCCTGAAAAAATGAAAGTCGATGTCGAGGGCATTGGCCAGCGCGCCAGCGTGCTACCGCTCCCGGCCGGCCGCTATCGCCTGATCCTGGCCGACGGCGGAAAACTCTACTACAGCTCCTTCGGCGGTGGAATGCCCGCAATGGGCGGTCCGCGCGGCGGCGGTGCTGCAGCGGCTGTCAAAGTTCTCGACCTCAAGACCCTGAAGACCTCCGACGGACCGAAGAATACGCCGATTGCCTTCACGCCCGACCACAAGAAATGCCTCGTCCGCGACGCCGGCAAGCTTTACGTCATCAACTTCAACGGCCCGGCCAAACTCGACACCCCCGTTCCGACCCAGGAAATGGATATGCTGGTCGATCACGAGGCCGAGTGGCGCCAGATCTACGACGAGAGCTGGCGCGTGACCCGTGACAACTTCTACGTGTCCAATATGCACGGCATCGACTGGAACGCCATCCACGACAAATACGCCGTGATGCTGCCTTATGTAAAGCACCGCCACGACCTGACCTACCTCATCGGCGAGATGATTGCCGAACTGACCATCGGCCACGCTTACATCACCTCCGGTGAAGTACCTGAAATTCCGCGCGTGAAGACCGGCCTGCTCGGCGGCAAGTTCAGCAAGGATGCCAAGACGGGTGCCTTCCGCATCGAGCACGTCTTCAAGGGCGCTTCCTGGGACAAGACGCTCGTCTCGCCGCTCGACGGCCCGGGTGTGGAAGCCAAAGTCGGCCAGTACATCACGAAAGTGAACGGCACGCCGGCCTCCGAACTGGTGGACATCTACCAGGCCCTCGTGGGCAAGGTGGGCAAGACCGTCGCCCTGGAGATTGCCGACAATGCGGCCGGCAAGAATGCCCGCACCGTGTATGTGAAGCCCGTGGATGATGAATCGAACCTGGCTTACTACGAGTGGGTGCAGAAGAACATCGAGAAGGTCGATAAGGCCTCGAACGGAGAAATCGGCTACATCCATATTCCGGATATGAGCACGGAAGGCCTCGATATGTTCACCAAACTCTTCTACACGCAGCTCGACAAGAAGGCCTTGATCATCGACGACCGTATGAACGGAGGCGGCAACGTCTCCCCGATGATTCTGGAGCGCCTGCAGCGGGAAGTCTATCGGATGAGTATGTCGCGCTGGGGCGGCAAGAACGATCCGGTGCCCAACCAGGCGTTCTACGGCCCCAAGGTCTGCCTCATCGACAAGTATTCCTCCTCCGACGGCGACCTCTTCCCGTACGGCTTCCGCCAGCTCGGCCTGGGCAAGCTCATCGGCAAGCGCTCGTGGGGCGGCATCGTAGGCATCTCCGGTTCCCGCCCGTATCTCGACGGACAGGATATGCGTACCCCGTTCTTTACCTCCTACTCGCTGGACGGGGAATGGATCATTGAAGGCCACGGAGTGGATCCCGACATTGAGGTCGATATCAACCCCTTCGAGGATTACAAGGGCAAGGATGCCCAGCTCGACAAGGCCATCGAGGTACTCAAGGCCGAGTTGAAGAACTGGAAACCGCTTCCGCCCACTCCGCCGGCCCCCGACAAGAGCCGGATCGGTCTGGAATAACCAGCGGGGCCGCCTGCTCAGCGGCGGCCTTCGCTTGCTCAACAATAGCGGCCTTCGCTTGCTCTGATAAAAAATCCCGGAACCAGATAAAAATGGTCCCGGGATATTTTATCACCCGTCGCTACGGCCTAGGGCCTAGGCATCGACGGTAGTTGTCGTTTCGGGTTCTTCAGGACGGAAAAGGTCTTGGAAGAACTTGATGACGACATCGCCGAAGGCGACCCAGGCACAGGCAAGCATAAAGCCGACGAAGAACCAGATGACGCAGACCTTGGCCCGGCTGTTGGAGGCGCGGAGCGGCACGCTGGCCGGCTGCACGACGGCGTAGACCGGCTTCACTTCCTGGATCTTGCCCTTGGCCAGTTCACGTTGCTGGGCCATCTGGCTGTAGATCTGGTTGGCCAGGTTGGCCTCGGCCTGGAGTCTTTCCCGCGCCGTGCTCACCGACTGCAAGATGACACTGCGGTCGTAGTCCACGCGGGCAGCATAGGCAGCCTGCGCCTTGACCAGCTTGGCGTAAGCCTCGTCGGCCAGCTCCACATAATATTCGTAGTCGGCCGTGGCCTTCTTGGTGCGGTAGTCAATTACGAAATCCTGCAGGCGCTGCGTCACGGTATCGGCCAGCTGCTTGGCGATCATCCGGTCGTCCATGACCACGTTGATGGTCGTCACGCCGGTCTTGTTGTCCACGCTGGTGTTGATGGCATTGCCCAGGCGTTTGACCGCTTCACCCTGGCGCGGGGTCAGGTTTTCGGGATTGATGACACTGTCGTCATACAGATATTTGGCATCCGCCTCGGCCATCTTGCGGGCCTGCTTCTCGGAAAGCACCTTGTCACGGCCCAGCACGTGCTTGAACACCGTGGTCGTATCGGGTACGGCGCCGGCTACCAGGTCTTCCTGACGCACATAGGGCGTGACGGGCACCCCCAGGAGCGAGCACAAGAAAGGCGTACTGGCGCTGATCTGCGGGAACATGGTAATGTTCAGGGCATCCGGGGTGGAATTGAGCTGGAAGTTGCCGCCACCCAGCATGCTGGCAATGGTCGACAGGGAGCCGCCGGTTCGGTTCTGCACCTCAGGGGCCAGCGTCACGGTGACCTGGTACGTACGTTTCATCGTCAGGGCGGACACGACGCCCAGCACGCAGAAGATGAAGGTTACCAGTACGATGAACTTCCAACGCCGCAACAACTTGCGCAGGATTTCCATCCAGTCGATGATCATCCCGTCGTCTTCCACGGCCGTCACTTCACGATAGTTTTCTTCCATAACCCGGACTTATTTGTTCTTGTTGCTGTTCTGGATAATCAGGTAAATGTACGCACCGGCGGAGGTCATGGCCGTCAGGGCACTGACCGTCGCAGTCACGTACTGGAAGGTGCGGTCGGTCGCTCCCTCAATGGTGCGTTTCTCAGGTATCACAATCTCGTCGCCAGCAAAGATGCGCGTCCCGCCCGTCAAAGGCTCGGAGTTGCCGTTCATATGCACCACGTACGTCTTGCCTCGCTTGGCGTTGCCGGCATAACCGCCGGCCATCTTGATGTAGTCCTTGCCACTCAGGCGGGAGTTGTAGGAAACCACGGAAGGCATCATCACGGCGCCCATCACACGCACCGTTCCCCGGAGGGTCGGGATGTCGAGCACGTCGCCTTCCATCAGGATGATATCTGCATCGGAGCCGGGATTTGCCAGCGCCTGGTCGAGCCGGATGCCCACCGTGTAGTTCTCCATCATCTGATAGACATTGACCGTATCAACGGCCATATTCTCCCGTCCCAAATTCATGTTCAGGACATCCAGGATCTGCCGGCGCTCGTCTTCCGTCATGTTGCGGAACAGACGCGCACCCTGCAGGTAGGCGTAGTTGGTCGTACCGCCCGCCTTCTTCACGAGGTCGCTCAGGCGCTCGTTGCGGTGGGTCATCGTGAAGGAGCCGGGGAAGTTGGCCTCGCCGGTCAGGGTCACGTGGGTCTGCGCATTATAAGAAGGGCTCTGGTGGATGGTCACCTCGTCGTAGGGCTGCAGGTAGAAAGGTTTGCCGCCGTCGTCGACGAAGCCGTCTTTCAGGCGCAGGTTGAAGATTTCGGCGACCTCATCGCCCTGTACCAGGCCGTTGGCGTCGCGCTTGCGGCGGGCCACGTCCACGCGGGCCAGCGAGGCGCCTTCACGCAGACCGCCGGCCATGATGATGAGGTCTTCCACGGTAGTATTCTTGGCGAAGGGGAAGGTGCCGGGATTGGCTACCATACCGAAGATCTTCATGTCGCCCCGCTCCTGCAGGTCGGACTCGCTGGTGACATAGAGTTCGTCGTTCTTCTGCAGGGTGATATCGGGATCCTGGCCGCTCATTACACGGCCCAGGTTGATGGAGATGACCTCCAGGCTCTTGTCGGGGTGCTCGCGGTGCAGCACGGCACGGTTCAGGAAGGCGTCGGGCAGCAGGCCGCCGGCCTTGGCCACCAGTTGGCGCACGGTCTTCACGTCGCCGCCGAATTCATAGGTACCGGGCTGGTACACGGCGCCGTTGATGGCGATGCGGTTTTCATAGAACGAATTGAGTTTCGACACCGTCACCTCGTCGCCGTCTTCCATCTTGAAGGAGGAGAAGTCATCGGACTCCACCGTGCGGACTTCGAAGTTGCGGCCGTTCTGGCGCACCACGGTCACGTTGTCGGTATAGGCACCGCTGGTGAATCCGCCGGCATATTCAATCAGATTCGACAGGGTTTCATTCTCCTTCATCTCGAAATACATCGGACGCTTCACTTCCCCGCCGATCTTGACCATGCAGGTGTAGGGCTTGACCATCACCACGTCACCTTCTTCCAGGCGGATGTCGCTTTCACGCGAGCCGTTCATCAGGAAGTCGTACACGTCCACCGTTCCGATCACCGTGCCGGCGCGGGTTACCGTGATGTTGCGGAGAGAGCCCGGCTCCACCACGCCACCCGCCAGGTACAGGACATGGAACACTGTGGAGAAGGCCGACACCACATAGGTACCGGCATGGTTGACGTCGCCCAGGACGTTGACCTGGATGGAGCGGATCTGGCCCAGGCTCAAACGGATGTCGGTACGGGAAGAACTGCGGTTTAGGCCCCCGTAAATACCGGAAAGCTTGCGCTTGAGGTATTGGTTCGCTTCTTCGATGGTCATGCCGCTCAGGTAGAGGGGGCCGAGCACGTCGACGTTGATGCTGCCTTCCGGAGAGATGATGCTGCGCAGGGTCACCTGGTTGGCACCGAAGATGTCGATGATCACCTCATCGCCCGGGCCGAGCCGG
>Ga0310696_10002700_pt1 | contig 23024 bp, 24 predicted proteins | sample AusTroGonzalo_MG_4_FD_203885 | JGI IMG/M metagenome (GOLD analysis project Ga0310696, IMG submission 203885) | Bovine rumen microbial communities from tropical cattle in Woodstock, Queensland, Australia - Gonzalo_02 (v2) (version 2) | ecosystem: Host-associated > Mammals > Digestive system >...
CCCTGTAAATATTGTATTTCATTATAAACATCATAAAATTTACTAATACCACGGGATTCTTCATTAATATATTTAATATCATTAAATGATTTAATAACATCAAATTCTAATGATTTCGGTGTATTATTTTTAATCATTGTTAATTTATTATTACGAGCGGTTATAAATAAAGATACACAGCTAGCTATATTTTGTTTATATATAGTAAATACAGGTATTGCTAATTCTATTAAATTATAACATTGATATGCTAATCCATATAATAATTTATTATATAAATATTTATTATCTATATTAGATGAACTTGTTGTATAACCAGCTTCATTTGTACCTGATATATTTTTTACATAATGCAATATTTGATTATAATATCTTGTATTCATACTAGAATCATATGATATAGATATTGCTTCCTCATATAAATTTCTCCATGTAATAAATGTATCATATATTGCTGTATTAAATTCAATTTTTTCAACAACACCATCTTGAGGAACTGCTTCTAATTTTAAACCCATATCATTTAAAATTGGTAATAATCCATTATTTAATGCATATAAATAATCAATTGTTCCATTTAAAGATCCGGATGAGCCTAAATTACATGAATTTAATAATATAAATAAATTATTTAATGCTGGTTTACTTAAATCTTGTACAAGTCCATTATTTAATGAATATGTATTTCCTGTACCAGATTTTATTTCATATACTTTATTTATATCAAAATTAGTTATTTCATTACTATTACCATATCCATAATAAACTTGTTGTGTAGGTGGATCACCAACGTCTCTAGTATTACTCCACATTAATTCATAATGATTTGTAGATGCTTCATACCAATATTTAGTATTTTGCTCATTATTTTCTCTACAGCTATCCAAAGCGGATTTTACTATTGATGCAGGATCTTGTGTTTTTTCATAAACTTCAATATTATTTGTAGTTGCTGTTGCTTTATATAATTTTATACCATTTTCTAATTTTGGATAAAATGTTATTGCTGCATCATGCATAGCAAAAGCATAATTTATTATTTGATCAGCATAATTACCATTATCTGATTTTAATTTTAAATTAAGTGCTCTTAATTTTTTATCTAATACTAAATAATCTTGTAAATTTACACTTGTATTATCGCCTGTAATATTAATATTTGTATTTTCAAATATATTATACATTTGATTTAATGTAATAGCCGCATTAGAATTATTATATATAAAGGCAGCATTAACATAACTAAGTATTCCATTATTATATTCTGTAAAATCAGATAATTCTTCTTCAACCAAATTAGAAGATGATTTAAATATTTCAATACCATTTCTTATATTTCCATCATCTACATTATTTCCATTTGTTGATAATAATCCAGAATATGTTGTACCAGTATTAGTTATAATATTAACATTATTACCTTGCATTGTATATGAATATAATTCTGTGTTAGCAAGATTTATAGGAACTACTTTATAATTATTACTATTTTCATATTTTTGCAAATTATAAAGATATGAATATGTAAAACCAAGAATATATGATTTAGCAACAGTATATCCAACTGTTTCACACCATGTAGGATCTGTTCTATATGTATTTACATATTCTGTAAAATTATTATAAGGAACAGAATTTGCAGATGTATAAATTATAAATTGAGAATTATAATAATCATCTACTGATGTTTCATCACCATATTTTAATTTATCATATTTATAAATATAATTATCATATTGATTTTTTATATTACCGCCAGCATTTCTTATATTTTTATAAGATAAATTATTACTATTAAATAAAGTATAATATTTCTCTAAAAGCTCTGATGAAATTGTTATTTCATCAAAGTCGTCCCAATCATATTTATGATTACTAATATAATCATTATTTGAATCATCTATAGATATATCTGCTAAATTAGTAATTAATGTATCTTTTTCTTGTGTAAGGGTTTCACTTCTTAAAAAATCAGTATAATTAAGTTTATATCTATTACTTCCAGATATCATACTTACTGTAGGTCCAACATACAATTCACTATTAGCTGAAGATAATTTTTGATATAATAATGTAGATGTATAATTAGTACCTTCATTATTTGTAAGTACAATATAATTATGTTTTAATGCAGCATTCATTTGTGATTTAATTTCACTTATAATATCTTGCTGTTTTAATAATTCATTATTCGAATTATCTTCATTAGTCAATAATACAATTTTATTAGTACTTGCTATTATATTAGGAGCAATAAATGTAGTTCCATCAGAATGTAAATTATACATACTTGCAGTTAATGATTTAATATCATTTTCATTGCAAGATATATTAATTATATTACTATTTGTATCTGGTAAGCCAGATGTTGTTGTATATATATAATTTTCTCCACCTTCATTCCATCTACCAAATATTGATAATTCACTAAATGTTTCATTATTGCCATATAAATAATATTTACCTGAATATTTATCTGTATCTTTTTTTACATTATATATATATTCATTATTATTTAACTTATATGAGCAAGTTAAATCATTAGTTGCAATAATATCATTAATATATGAATAAGAAACAGTTGAAGTAGTACTTAATGTACCGCCATTTATAATATGTGATGATCCATTAATAGTATTTTCTGTAATATAATATGTTCCTAAAATATTATTATATGATTCATTAATAGGAGCAGAATAATCATTCCATGAATCTGATCCAGCTAATGAAATTAATGTATATTTTACTGTTCCTGTATTAGAACTTAAAGAACCATTATTATATATTGTAAGATTATTTTCATTTATATTTCCAGATTGACCAGATGATGTAAATACAGTATCATTTTGAGGTATATCACCAGGTGACTTAGAATATAATATAAAACTATATTGTAAAGCGGCATTTACTGGAGATGCTCCAGAGAAATAATTTTCAGTAACCAATACATCAGCATCGGTTATATATTTAAAGTTATAATTATCTACATTGTTAAATGTATAACCAGTTAATATAACTTCCGGAGATGATACAACAGAACAGTTAACACTTATTACCTGATCTTCTGCATGTGCATCATCATTCATATGATATGCAATATTTAAAGTGCTATAACTTTCTAACAAGATAGGGTTACTTGTATTAATCTTTAAATATTCATTATTTATTTCTGTTGTATAATTATTCAAAGGTCCTTCACCAAGTCTAATTTCGTCAATTTTAAACTTAGGAATATATTTTTCATTTACAGCATTTTGTAATGAATAAATAACACTTTCTTCTTCATCCTGTACAAATTCGTATTTTAATGGTCCTACATTAATATTTTTATTCTTTTGTCCATAAATTAATTCGACAGAATTAAGTGATGTACCATCTGGTAAATAAGGGAAAGTATAAGATTCACTATGACAAATAATATTATCATAAAGAATACTTAATCTATTAATATGAGCTTGTTTTTCACTGACTTCAATTTTATCAGTATCAGTATTTGCAGTATTAATTACTGGCTCTAAATATACATTATCAAGAGAAGCCATCTGACTTGATGTAAGCCCGATAGTATTCCAAGGATTACCGTCTCCAGATATATATTGTGCTGAAATAATACTATTGGCATTTTCTCTTTGTGATTCTCCATTATATGTTACATTAATAAATCCGCCTATAATATTATTTGCTCCTGTTGCAATATAAGGATCTCCTTCATTATTATTAGAATTATATTTTATATAATCAGGTGAACCTCCATTCATTTTACGCTGTTTTACTTTAATAGGTGTAGGTTCAAATGTATGAAGTTCAAGAGTCTTTGTATCTTTATCAGCAGTTTCAAGAAAATCAATAGGATAATTTCCTTTTTTTAATTCAAAAAGGAACTGGTAAATATTTTCATTAATATTTACATTTCTTGTATAATTAAGATCATTTAATTTAGACGGACGTGTAGAACCGTCACTTTCAACAATATTTCCGTCATATTGTCCAACACAGTTTGTATCAGTAAATGGTAAAATATTTATTTTCTCATGAGTTAATTGAGCTTTCTTTGATGAATAAATATCTACTGCTGTATATTTTAAATCAATCTTATCTACATACCAAGGAATACCCTGATATACTTCATGCCAATCTTCATCAGTATGTCCTGATGCATTAGCTTGTTTTTGAAGATAAAAGTTAATAGTCTGTGGACTAGTTGTTGATTCTATAATTCTATAATCAGCTAAATATTCACTGTTATTAGCGATTATAGTAGAATACTGGGTAACACTGAAAGTGCTTTCACCGATTGGTTTATCTTCTCCATCAATACTTATCCATGAACTTGAAGTTATTTCTTCACTATGATCTTCAGAATCATAAATATGTACATTAATAGATATATAAACTTCTGGTGTTTTAGGTGCTAAATGTACATTATATGTACTTTGACCGACGGTATTAATAGTTAATGTATTATCATAAAATTCGTTATTTGGATCAACGAATTTAATCATATAACCATACTGAATAGTACATGTTATTGTATTACCACTTACACTTAAAGATTCAGAAAATTCATCTAAATCATTTTCATTACCATCTTTAGCAGTTACGATTAATCTTTGAGCGACTACTGAACCATTAGTAATATTAATATTTATTGTTCTAAGATTCATTTCTTCAGGACGAACATCACCCATGTTAATCCTTTTATATGGCATCTTAATTTTTATATTAAGTCTTGTCTTAGCCGCACCAGTAAATGTATGAGAAGCAGCATTCCAGTTGAATACAGTATCTTCATTACCGTCAAATACAGTAATCATACCTTCACGTAAAGTAATTATATCCTGCCCATCAAATTCGAAATAATTACTTGCTGTAGTAAGTGTATATTCTAAATCATTAAGTTTTACGACAATAGGTTCCTTTCCTGCTTCTGAACAAACAGGATTATAGTTTTCATCGATAACGTAACCGAAAATTTTTGTATATATTTTCTGTTCTTCTCCGGATGATCCGCTATCATCTATGATTACGATGCCATTATAGTTATCTGCCATTATTTACTTAATCAATGTTTTTAATTTTGAGATTCTCTCCATCTTATTGTATCTTTCTCTACAATATAAAATTCTTTATCAATCTGCTCTTTTTCTTTATCTTCTTTTGCCTTTATCGTATTATATAATGAATTATATCTTACTATTGAATATTTTTCAGATTTATATTTTAAATTATCTTCAACATTTGAAACTCTGATATTTACTGAAGTAACTAAAAATTCACTGTTTATAGAATTTCTATAGTTCTTTGCACTGAATCTTACTGTAAGTTTTTTCTTTTCTCCATTAGTTGATTTATAAACCATCTTCGGATTAAGTGCTGTTTCTTTATCATATATTTCCTCATCATTATAGTTTACTTCAAGTAAATCAACATTAGGAAATTCATTAGTTCCATCTTCAAATACTACTGATAAGTTAAAATCACAAGTAGTTACAATATTAAATACCGCACTGACTGTCTGTAAAGGCATATTGATTACTTCCTCATCATCTTTTGGTTTTATAAGTTCTGTAACTGATGTTTCATTAACATGGAACTGATGAATATCTTTGCCTCTTAATAAAACATTACCTGTACTTAAATATTCTTTATATTCTTTAATTTTAGAAGTATATTTATCAGATACATTTTTATATTCAGAAATATATGATGACAATACAGCATAATCTTTAAAATATATCTTATTGTCATTAGTAAAACCTAATGTCTGATAATCAATTTTACCGATACCATAAGTTTTATCAGTGGCTATATTAAGATTCTGTTCATTAACAGTTATATTTCCGTCTGAATTAAAAACTATTGTTTTATTATCAGGCTTTGAAATACCGAATGTTTCTGTTGTTGCAGTTCTTAAATTTTCAGTATTTACATTTATAATACCTTCTTCAATATTGACTGTATTATTATCTCCAATAACAAAACCGTAATTATCATTATCTGCTTTCTTTATTTCTGCAAGGTTAACTTTAATTTTTCCGTTATCACTTATAACTGTAGTACCGTCACCGATTGCAATACCATATTCATTAGTAGAATTATCAGCATACATTAAATTATCAGTATTTATCCTAATAATTCTATCTTCATCAATAATTACTGTTTTACCGTCAATTGCTGATATACCGTAATTTGTTTTAGATGCTGTTGGGATTGAATCTATATTTACATTTACAGTATCATTTTCCATTATGAAATTACCATTCAGCTTTGCTCCCAAATTAAATGCTAATTGGTTTTCTTTTTCAATAATTACATTGTTATCAATATTTAAAGAAATATAATCTTTATCAGTATTATAATATAATCCGTTTCCTTCTTTAACAGTATAAGTTAATCTTACAGGATTACCTTCATTATCAGTAGCTATTAATGAGTATGTACCTGTATCATTATTATTTTCATCTATATTAGATGCAATTATAATGCTGTTAATAGGTAAATTAGATCCAGCCAATACATTATATGAATATGTATTAGCTATAGAAATGTTCATCTGTTTACTATAAGAACTTGCTATGTAACCAAGTTTTGACATTAATATTACTGAATATTTTTAATATTATCAAATTTTGTTTTAATTAAACTATTGCCTGTATATGCCAATATATTGCCAACTGATGAATCCTTATCATTAGATCCTGCATGCTCAATAGTATATTGATTTACCTTATTTATAAGATTTATCAAATTACCTTCTGCAGCAATAGAATCCAAATCTATATTTGTTTCTTTATCATAAGAATTAGTAATATCACCATTTTGGAATACATTAGTATTTGTAACAATCTGGCCAATTATTTTACTATTTTCAACTTCTGTCCTTTCATCAATAGAAGGATAATTAGAACAAAGTTTAAATTGTATTTCAATAGTCTTCTGATTTGTATCAGTAGCAGTCATATCAACCTTATTAAGTTGAATCTGATAATTATTATCAATTTCAAGAGAACACTGTATAATCTGGCCTAGATATACAATATTGAAATATTGTTGCCAAGATACCTTATCAATTAATTCTTGAACAAGAATAATTGATTCATTGAAATTAGAAAGTACATATTTTGCTGCGAGGCTTATTTCAACAGGAAGTCTTCGCATTTGAGCATTATATCCTTTGATTTCATTACCGTCCCTTCTTTCATACTGACCTCTTACAAACGGTGCAGAAAGCTCTTCTGTAGGAATATTGATATCACCTATTTCAATAACACAACGAGGCATCTTCATATACATATAATCTTCTCCGGATGTTTCATTCATTGAAAATGTATAACCATTTGATTCAACATAAAGATATGATGAACCTGTTGTATATATAAAATGATTAACAGGTTTATTATATAAAACGATATTATCGGTTAACCAGGATAATGCACCTTTTAATAAAACAGCAAAGTATCTTTCATCCCTGTCATATAAATTATCAAACTTCTCCAAATTCCATGGTCTTAACCAGTTTGAAGTTGTTTTTTGATATACTTTCTTTGACATTTTTAATACATTATTATTATAATTAAAAATAATTTTATGTATTTAATTTTAAGATGAATAATTCAAAAATAAATCATATTTTTATGTAAGATAAATTAAATTTTAGAAATCATGCAATATATATCTATTAATTCAATTGGAGATTATCCTGAAGACTTTTTAATTGCAAAGGTAGATGTTGAAAGACATTTAATAGAAACAGAAGCAATTGAAAAAAGAATGAAGCTTGAAGAATTTATTATATATTTGAATATTCAGAATACAATATATATGAAAGGACAGAAAAGTATAGCATTTTCTATCCAGCAGGGTCAATCAGACAAATATGTATTTTATTCTTTATTGGATCAAGATGAAAATGGTGAATTATTTGAATCTTTCAAAAAGAAACTTGAACATCTCAAATATAATTTTTCATCTTTAAATAAAATTGACAATATGGATTTATTAAATATGGATCTTACAAAAGAAGAGTTATTCATGTTTAATTTTGTAATTCATAAATAATCATTTTAAAGCCCATATTTGAGTCCGAATTTATTTTCTAAGGGATTTATTACTTTTTTGATTTAAATCAATCCTGGACAAAATAAACTAGTAAAAATAGAAAAATAAAGGAGTATCTAAAGATACTCCTAATTTTTTTAATAAACTTCGATAATTCCCGGAACCACGATTGACTTAATTTGCCAATCTCTTGTTTCTCCTTCCATCATCTCTTTTACCTTTGCTTCAACACCCTTTACATCGAATGCATCGACAAGATGTTTCTCTTTATTCTTATGAATCTTTCCTTTTTCATCTTCTTCGAAAGTTTCAATCTGTACTAACCAATATTTATCCTTTGGACTCATAAACTAATTATGATATATTTATATTATAAAATAGAAAAAGACTGAATTTAAATTCAGTCTTTTAGTTGTTTAACCAATATTCGTAAAAAGTATCATAATCTTCATCACAAAGTTCTGCTAGTTTATGGAAGATTCTCTCCCTTACAACACTGTCTTCTGCACAATAGTTTTCTTCAAATTCTTTCGGATTATTAAATAATGCAGCGAGAACCATTGCAAGAGTATCTGAAGGAAGCTCTTCACCTAATTCATCATCTTTAAATTCCTTTTGATACCATTCCCTTAATTCCTGTTCCATACCTTCTTTTTTAAGATACTTCTCATAAGGAAATTTAGATGATGATTTTACTTCATTTATAAACTGTATAAGAGTTTTCATAAATTATTCTTCTTCCTTTTTATCGTCTTTCTTATCGTCTTTCTTATCTTCTTTATCTTCATCAGATACCTTTGTATCATCAACATATTCTCTCCAATCATCAAGGGCTTTTTCTAATTTAACAATTTTCTGAGCATATGCTTCATCAGAAGCTCTCTTCTGATCTTTACCTCTAAGGTGTACGAAATCCTGAATTAATTCAAAAAGACCTTCTGCATCATCTACTGAATCTTTCTTAAGAGATACCTTTACTTTATTGTCTTCTACTTCTACGTCAACACCGTCTTTTTCGGCAGTTTCCTTTACTGACTTTAAGAAATCTTCTGTTCCTTCGCAATCAGCAAAATTAAAGCTTAAACTTTTTGAAGAAGCACATTTACCTTCTTCACAAGCTTCTTTAATGTATTCTACTAATGTTTTCATAATTTAAATATATATAATTTTATTTATTTTCAAATGTTTCATTAAAATTGAAATATTTTAAAATTTCATCTACTGTATCAGCTTTATATACTTCCATAGGTTTTCTTCTACCGCCTTTCCATCCACTGAATCCACTATTCCATAATTTACCCTGAAATCCTTTGGTTCTTTTATAAATTTCAAGTGTACGATCCATTAATCCGCCTTTACCATTTGTTTTACTGTTTTTTGAATAAACTTTAACAAGTGTACCAGGTTTATATTCAGGACCGGCTTTTACTTCTTTATCTATAACTAATTTTTCGGTAATATATAAAGTTATATCTTTCATTATTCAATTGGTTTCTTATGTTTATCTTTTCTGCTATAAGATTTCTTTGATTTAAAAAAGTTTGTATGATTTACAGGTTTACCATGATTTTCAATTTCTTCTTCCCTTGAAGCTCTTCTGTTTGCTTTCATAAAATCTCTTTCAGTAATCTTACCACAAGATACTTTACCTTTACAACCTTCAAAGTATTTATCATCTTCTTCTAAAAATTCATCAAGATATGCTGCTAAATTTTTCATATTAGTTTTTTTAAATTTATTTAAAATTGTAATTTAGGAAGTAATTCTGCAAATTGTCCTCCGTAAATTTTTATCTTATTAATATTGGAATCAATTTCTTCATTAAATACCCAATCAAATATTTTCTTATAATTCTTTAAAATATTATAGTTACATTCATTTTCATTAAATGATACAGGTGTAGGACAATCACATTTTACTGAACTTGATTTAATAAAGTTCAATGTATGTTGCATATTTATAAATTCATCAAAGAATATATTTAATGTTTCAATAAGAACATCATTAGGGATATAATCATCTTCTGATTTATAAATTCTGAACCAATCTTCATAAAACTTAGAATCACCAAGCATTGTACCTAACCAGTTATACATAGCTGTTGAATATAAATCGTAACAAGAAGGTGTTAATTCTGTACTTGATGAACCTGAATTACAACCGCATGATGTAGATGTTGTAGTTGTTACTGTACCATAACCTGAATTAAGGATTAATGAAAGTGCATTACTTCCTTCATCTGATTTAAAATTCTTAAAATAGTTTAATACTAAATTATATATCTGGTTTCTTGAATCAAGTAAAAGATTATCTGTAATCTTTGTATATTTTAATATAATAGAACAGAAAGTTGAATAGAAATTGTTTAATTCATCTTCACTGAACTTATTTGTCAGCATATTGTTCTTTTCATTAAAATACTCAATATTATTATAATCTTCATATAATTCACCTGTCAATGGTTTCCAATATTCTGTTCTCAACTGTCCAAAAGTATCGAGATAATCAGGAAGTCTTACACTGAAATCAGGAACTTCAATCTGATCTGTAAGTGCAAGATAATTATATAAAGTATTGTTTGTATAATAATCTTTACCGGCCAAGAAATTATCAATACCCTTTACCCAAATCTTATTATCCATTAATGACTGAGCAACGAATGACTGGAAAAGATTATCAGTATCATTTATAAACTTATCTGTAATATCGATATAAACTCTTGGGATATCAAGTAATTCACCTTCCGTTGTATTTTCAAGTTGTAATCCCCAGTTATCTTCTTTTAAAATAAGATAAGGAGCACCGAATGATGTTTCACCTAATATATAGTTTTCTGTAAAATATGCTATACCGAATACATTAAAATTAATAAAAAATCTACCTCTTACTTGTTCAGGTAATTCTTCATTCATTGTTGCCTGAATAATTGTTGGTTGTAAATATTTAAAAAATTGATTCATTTTATTTATATAACATTGTTAATTAAAAATAAAAAAAGTTGCAATATTAATCGCAACTTTCATTTTTTAATCACCTTCATCATCTAAGGTATCACCAACTAATTCTGATTCTACATGTTCATAAATATCATATAAATCAGCACCACATTCTTCAAGATATCCTGCCATTGCATGCAATACTGTTTCTGGAGTAAATGTAATACCAATCATAAGAGTATTAATTGCTTCCATCATATCACTGGCACTAACATCTTCATATGGAACTTCCCATACAACTTTTTTATCAGACTGTTCAATCGTCAATCTGGTAAATTTTTGTTCATTATACATAAATTAATGATTATTTATTTTTTCATATAAAAATCTGATCCAAATAATTCATCAAATACGAGTATATGATAATTATTGATAACATTATTAGCAAGTTCTGAACACTTATTATCAAAATCTCTATAAAATTCATCAACAATTAATCTCTCCAATGTATTATCATAATCATAATTTGGATTGAAAACAATTGTTTTATGGATAATATTATTTATGATTTCTTTAAATAAGATATAATAAATATCCTTTGCCATTATACCGTTTTCTTCTAAAGATATTGAATGAATAAGCATAGGATCTATTTCAATATTAAGATACTTATTATTTCTAAATAAATCGCTAAGCTGATCATAAGTAAGATTATCAATAAAAGTTTTAAAAGCATATTCCTTTGCAGACATATCACTTGGCATAGCTATTGACTTTATCTGATTTTCTGTCAATGCTTTTTTCATAGTATTGATAATGTAAATATATGCATTGTTTTTTTCTACCCAACCCTGCTTAAATTCTTCAAAAGGATCATTCTTTTCTTCTTTAATTTCTTCCTTTACTTCTTCAGCATATTTCTTATCGGAATCCTCTTCCATTAATTGTTTATTGCAATTACAATAATCACCTTCATTTTTAAGATTCTTTTTATCTGGTGAATCTATATCTATTACAATATTTGAAAGAGCTTTTTCAATAATTTTATCAACAGCTTCAGTTAACTTTGCATCTATTTTCTCAGATATTATTTTATCTAAGTTCATATGTATTGTTGCCATTATTTATAACTCTTATATATTTATTTTATTTTTTCTAATTCAGGTTTTCTATCGTATTCTGTTTTATTATCTCTATTTTTTCCAATATGATAACCATCACAGAAAAGGCATTTATATGTACTAAAATGAGTATTATGTTTTTTACTCATTGCCTCCGCTGATTTAAGTGCTGTCTTTAATGTATTATATGTTATCTTTGGTTTACCTGTATGCTGATTAATATGGCTATTTATACTAAAAGCGCCCCATGCATTTCTAGTTATAAAAAAATTCTTGAACCAAGTTTTTCTTTTAAACTGGTCTAAAATCCATATTTTAAAATTTCTCCATTTTATTTTCGGCTTTTCAATTCTGATAGCCGGTCCTTCAGTCCAATCTGTCATATATATAATTGTCGTCTATCTTTTAATTTTTCAAATAAATTAATATTATCTGCACAATATACTGATTTTAAATATTCACAAAGTAAATTTAAATCCCATATATCTGTATTTATAAATTCACCTGTATGCGGTTCTCTATATTTTATTCCAGGAGGATCCCCACGTAAATATAGATCACTGTAATATATACTTCTCCAATATACAAGATTTAATCTGTCTATTTCAATATTTAAAGTCTTCATGCAGCTTCTTTTTCTTTTATTAATCTATCTATTTCTGTAAGTAATTCAGAATCAATTTTCTGTCCAGTATATTTATAAACATCTCTACTTTTAAGAACTCTTCTTTGCATACGTTTAAATGCATAATCTTTATCATTCTTATAAACATTACCCATTATAGAAACAAAGTATTTTGGATCCTGTCTATAAGTTTCAAGTTCTTCTGGTGTCCAGTTTCTAGGAATATATCTGCCGAGACTATCAGGACCCTGAGCAGGAGGCGTAAGGAAGTTCTCAAATGAAAGATTACATGTCTGTACCTGAGAAGGATAAAGTGATTTGAAATCATCACATACATTCCATGAATATCTACCTGCAACACAGCCACAGAATGCACCTTCATAATTTACTTTATATCTTTCTACTGAATCATAATCATATACAACTCTCTTATTATCTTGATAGAATTCGTAGAATACATTTGCCGTAGTTAATGCAACCTGTCCGAATGCTTTTAAAAGAGGTACCAATGTAACACTTGATACAGAGCAAGGAGATTCAAGTGATTTCAATCTGTAATGAATTAATAATCCGATAAGACTATCAATAGCATTATAGAAATAATACCATTCTATATCTTTCTCATACAAATCATTTAAGGTTCCCTGATACTTAATCTTATTGGCCTTTACAGCATGTTCTCCAACCCAGTCAAGTGAATAACTTTCGTATGGTCTAAGCACATAGTCATACTTCTTTACAATTTCCATATAGTCAAGCCAAATTGAATGACTTGGAGCAGGAATCTTTCCAATCATTTGTCCTACCTGGTCTGTAATCTTTATATTAGTTACTTCACCAGTAGGAGATGCTTTCTTAATTATACTATAAGCTGCTGCTTCACCAAATAATACTTTCAATCTTGTAGTCAAATAATAAAAGTCGAAGACATATGCATTCCATCCAGCTAAGCAAGCAATCTTAGGGCAAATATGTATAAAGAAATGTTTAAGCATTTCCTTTTCGTCTGCAAAATACTGATAAAGGACTTTTGGCTCTTTACCAAGTTTCTTTTTCATATTTGTTGCAAACTCGTTATTATCAATCCATTCTAAGTATCTTGAACGTAATAAACTAATCTGTTCTTCAGATAAGTTTCTTAAGCCATAAACAATACAAGACATATCCGGTCCTACTAATGAAATAGAAGTTACCTGGTGCAGAGCTATTTCTGGGTCAGGGAAAGTAGTAGGATCATATTTAGTTTCAATATCAAAAAAGTAAAGTTTAGGGAAATACTGAGCATGCATTGCCTTATTCAGATCTTCAGGCAGCTCATACATGAATTCCAAGATATCGAATTCATTAGGTGTATAATTTGTGGTATCCTTAAATACCTTTCTTGCTTTACGGTTATTCCAAGTTTCTACATCACCATTTTCATCATATTCATATGTTTTAAAGTGATGAAAATATTTCTGATAAAATTGTCTGTTACCTTCTTTGTCAATATAACTGATAACTAGTTTTTGCTCTTTCTTGTTCCATGTTCTATCTAATATCATGTCAAATTTATAACTTGTATTTGTAATATTAAAATAGAAAACATATATGAATATATTCAAAAACAAGAGGATACCTCTCGGCATCCTCCGTAAAAAGTTATCGCTAAAATAACCAATTCCAAAAACCTCTTATCCAGCGTCCAGTCTCTCCAATCTTCAAAAAACAGGGACATTCAGGTTATATGTCTTCGCTTTCACTTAAGTTAATCTGCAGAAGCGCATTCCGTAGATGCTTTCATCCAACTTAACTCAATATTATTCTGTTCCGAAGAACAGTATTGGCGCTTAGGATCTCCTGATTTCCGATTAACCATTGATTAGTTTGGGCTTATATTTTAACTGGGTATCATTAATCTCCAATTTTCAAGTCCTTCTTCCATCAATTCAGTTAATGGCGGTTAAACTAACGACTGTGCTATTGCGCATTTTCGGATTTGTTTCTAACTTTCAGAATCAACTGTCAAACCAGTTTAATTTTTATTTAAATCTATAAATGGGAAAAATTTCAAAAAACCACAAATGTATAAGTAATCATTATTATAACCAATCTTTCAATCTATCTGAAAAGAAAAAGTTATCCGATGTTAGCTAGGCTTATGGCCGCAATTTCACATGACTTATATTTCTTTACTGTTTATTCAATTCTTCAATCATCGTGTAAATCTTCTCAGGTGTTTCATTTACACTGAACTCCTTGATATCAGAGCTTGTATACAATGTAGAAACAATACGACCATCATCAGTAGTATCAGTATCAATTATATCGATAGTATCAAGACTGACTACAACGACAGAATTGTTAGATGCATTGTGCAAGCGCAGAAATTTCTTAATATTTTTTTCCATTTGTTTTTGTTTTATTAATTCAACTAAATTTATTATAGGAACATTTTTCCAAAATTCATATTATTTCTTACGAATTTTTGAAAAATTTAACATCATAGAATATACTTGAAGACCTTCCTCATACTTAATATGATACTTCTTACAATCATTCTTATCGAGTGAACGGTTATTATTAGGACCTTCAATCTGTTTGAGGATAAGAATATTTACAGGATTAGAATGAACACTCCAAATAACCTTCTTAACTTCAAACTTCTTGACAATCCTTTCAGAACCGTCCTTAATCTTACCACGAAGGATTACATGATCACCAATTTTGTATCTGGTTTTAACAGAAGCTTTAGCTTCATTTTTTGACCACTTCTTCTTCCGAAGAGCCATAGCCTTATCAATACCTGCTTTTACTTCTGCATCGATATGATCAAATGTATTTTCAATGGTCTTACCATCCTTGGTAACATAAATGATTGTCTTTCCGTCTTCAGTATCTTTATAAGTAATATCAGCATCCATAGAGAGAGCTTTCTCTATGTTATAGTTAATTCTTTCTTTTGTTTCTGTAGACTTTGCTTTCTGAAGCATAGCATCTACAGCTTCTCTAACTGAAGCCATTTCGTTTGCCATTCTCATCATATCCAATTCCTTCTGAAGTTGCTGAATTGTCTTATCAGTTTCTTCAGAAGGAATACTTAAACCCCAATCTTCCATCATTACTTACCGTTACCGTTAATGGCATCCTCAAGCTGGATAGCCATGGTATGAAGTTCCTTCTCGATAAGCTCACGCTGATGCTCACCATCAGCATGGATGCGCTCAACCTCCTTGATGGTTGCAATAAGCTCATTGGTAGTAGTCTTGAGAGTCTCAAGAGAGATAACAGACTCTTCATTGGCCTTTGCAACAGCAACAGAGTTGGTATGAAGGTTCTTTGCATTCTCAGCAAGAATCTTATTAGTCGTTTCGGTAAGCATCTTCTGTGCCTCGACATTCTTAGTCTGGTTATTCATGATAACCGCGATAGAAAGCTGATTCTTCCAAAGAGGAATCACATTGGTAACAATATTGCTGCTCTTCTCAGCAATTGCCATGTTATTACCCTGGGTAGCCTTAATCTGAAGAAGATTCTGCTGCATAACAGCTTCAGTAACCTGCATATCAGCAATACGCTTCTGGATGGAACCGATGAAATCCTGCATTTCAGAAATCTCATAGGTCTCATAGTTTTCAGGATGCTCCTTCATTTCTGCAAGAACCTTCTCGGCCTCCTCCTGACGAAGCTTAGCACCGATGATAAGTTCACGGATACGAGCAATATAAGTTACATTATTGTCGAAAATTTCCTGGAGGGTAGAATTATCCTTAAGTGCAACAAGCTTTGCATTGCCCATCTTTGCAGCAATTGCATTGACGTTTTCCGCAATGTCATTGTACTTAATCTTAATGTTCTCAATAGAAGTAACAAACTTCTTAACAACAGGAAGATGACGAAGGAAATTCTTCCACTTAGTATCAGAATTAATCTCGTCGATATTGATCATATTGAGCTGGGAAAGAAGTTCGGTGGTAAGCTCAACGATTTCCCCACCATCGCCTGCCTTGACGGAAGAGAGGAACCTTTCTCCGTTCTCGGCTACTACAGAATTAAGCTCGGAACCATATTCATGAACCGTAGTAAGGTTATGAACATCGACCTTTTCAGTAAGCGCCAAGTACTTGGAACGTTCCTCGGGAGTAAGCGCAGCAAGACGCTTCTCATAATCGTAACCAGCCACAGTAGCGCTATGAGCTACAGTAATGTCTTTAGTAAGTGAATTTGCCATGTTTAAATAAATTAAAAATTAAAAGTTATTGATATATTTTTTTATATGTTTTTCAAAATTTTCTTCAGAAACAGATATCCAATCATATTTAGAATTAGTAAGATAAATAACATAAATTGGATTATCAAGTTCTTTTCCTGTTTTTGGATCTGTTGTTTGTTTAACTATTACATCAATTTTATCAAGAGAGATTGTTATCCCCTCCCGAATCTGTATAAGTTTATTACTTTTATAACATTTAGTATTTTTCATACATGCTTAATATAGTGTAAAAACAAAAAAATTCGAAATTATTTTAAGAAAATAATCTCATAAAAACCAAAATATTAATATAAAACTTTATTTTTGTATATATAGAAATATGTTATTGATTATTTCATGGTATTTGGTAATTTAAATAGTGTTCTGGAAAATGAACAGACAATAATGGAAGCTGTAGAATCTAATATTTTAACACAGCAATTATTATCAGGACAAACAGAAAGGAAACAAAGTAGGGTATCTAAAATATTATATGCTTTATCACACTACGGAATGAATTATTCCGACCAGGTAATGAAGAATATAAGAGCTATCCCTGCAGATAAATCTTTACAGCCGAAAGATGATTTACTTATTAATCAATCTTTATATGGCGGCATGCTTAATAACTGGCGTCAGAAAGGTGAAGAAGATAAGGATTTCAAAGAAAAAACACTCGAAGAAAAAAGAGGTAAGCTCCGTAAACTTGCAGGTCAACCTGAACTTGAAGATATTCTTGATGTTATGTCTAATGAATGTATCGTTTATGACGATGACGAAGCATATATTGCACAACCGTTTATTGATACAGGTCTTACGCAACAATTAACAGAGAAATCAGCAGAAGAACTTAGGAATGCAGTTGATACCGCATTCTATAAGATGTATATGTTCCTTGAATGGAAAAAGACTGCTTGGGATGATTTCAAGAGATGGTTAATTGACGGTGTACTTGCATATGAAATAGTTTATGATGATTTAGAAAATCCTCATTCTATTATCGGTATTATTGATATTGATCCTGTTACATTAACAAAGGTAATTAAAAACGGTACTACATATTGGGTACAGTTTAAAGGTATACAGGGTAAAGAAAGATGGTTGCTTGATATACAGGTTATTTATATTAAGTATGAAGATACCGGTGTAACAGAAAGACAGTCATATCTTGAAAGACTTTTAAGACCTTTCAATATTTATAGAATTGTTGAACAGGCACAAGTAATTTGGACAACAACTCAAGCTTCATTCAAAACTATGTTTACAATTCCTGTAAACGGTATGAATAAAGCAAAAGGTATGCAGACCCTTTCACAGGCAATGAATAGATATAAGGAAGATATATCTTTCAATGTTGATACTGGCGAACTTACTGTAAATGGTAAAGTTAATATGCCATTCAATAAGGAATATTGGATGCCAGAGAATGAAGCAGGTACACCTAATATTGAAACCCTTGTTGATAATGGACCACAGTTAAATGATTCTGATCAAATTAAATATTTCTTATCAAATCTTTATAGAATGTCTAAGATTCCTGAATCAAGATTTGATAAAGAAGCACAAGCAACATGGTTTGGTTCAGATCCTACTCAACAGTTAAGAGATGAAATTAATTTCTCACGTTTTGTTACAAGAATGAGAAATACTTTTGCTGAAATTATTCTTAAACCTATCAGAATTCAAATCGCGCTTAATATTCCTGATATTAAGAATGATAAGAGAATACTTGATTCTATTTCTCTTCATTTCAATTCATATAACCAGTTCAATGAACTTGCTGAAATGGAAGTTATGACAAAGAGAGTAGAATTTATCGGAACAATGAAAGATTCTCTTGTTATTACAAATGATGAAGGCGAAGAAGAACCATTCTTTGATCCAGAATTCTTAATCCTTAAATATCTTAAGATGTCTGAAGCTGATCTTGAACTTAATAAGAAGATGAAGGAAGAAAAGAAACTTAAGAAAGCAACATCAGGTGGTGATAATGGAAGCGATGAAGAAGAAGGTAATGATGAAGAATTAGGAACTGGTGAAGAAGGCACTGGAGCAGAAGGTGGTGAAGAAGGCGGTGGTGCCGAAAGCGAAGAATCAGGTGGTGAAATCGATTCTGAAATGTTAGGTGATGTTCAACCTGAATCATCTGAAACTACACAAGCATAACCTATGAAAAAATTAAATAATTATATAACAGAAAAGCTTAGAATCAATAAAGATTCTAAGCTTCATTCTGGAGAAACTACAACAATCATCGATAGAATATATATGTTAAGAGGTTCTGATGATGAAGTTATTGATATTATAGTTGATGATTTTGTACAAAAATGTGTAGTTCTTATTGATTCTTATAAACATCCAAACAGTGTACTTAATTCTGTTAAAACATATGAATATTTTTATAATGAATTTGGTACAGATACAGATGAGGATTTTTCAGATTGGAAAGAAATATATCATCAGGTTCCATTAAAAATGTGTAAAGAACTTTGGACTAAATATGGAATCAATAAAATGGATATGAATGATTTTGAAAACATGTTTGGTTCTGGTGAATTTCCAATCATAAATGTTTTTAGAAAGAACAATAACGTAATTTATAATATTACAAGATAAATATGAAATTACAAGATTTTAAAATAATACCAGGTACAGTAATTGATGTTGCTGATCCAAAGTTCATCGGCAGAGTAAAAGCTGATGCGCCTGGTTTATTTAATTCAGAAGTAATGAATAAAGAAGGAATGCCTTGGATATATCCTTTTGTAATGCAGGGATATCAAAGGTTTTCTAAACTTACAAATGGAAGTAAAATATGGATTTTAACCAATAATGATTATCATGAATTTTGGTATTGGCCAATGTTTGAGTTAAATCAAGATACAAGAGACATTATTTCTGCAGAAGAATCCGATTATGATGAAGCAGAAGTTTTACTTTCAAGAAATATGGGTGATAATAGTGTATATATTTATTATACACCAAGTAAAGGAATACAGATACAACAAGGTGAAAATACTTTTATTAATCTGACTTCAGATAATAAAATATATACTACAGCGGGTGACGGACAGGTACTTATTGAAAATAATAATGTATATATTGGAGATAAAGAAACAGGTTCAATGGAAAAAGCTGTAATGGGAACAAAACTTGTTAATTATTTAAAAGGATTTAAATCAGCATTAAAAACAGTGGCAACAGCAGCTAAAGCCGGTTATACAGCAAATATTGCTGGGCCGCTTGATGCAGCTTGTCAGGCACTTGAAAATCCTGAAAATTTACTTGCAGATAAAACTTTTGTCGATTAATTATGTTAGGACAGTATATTTCAAAAGATACATTACCAGGAGATTTATTAGGTAATCTTGAACAGGTAACACTTAATGCAGGATCAAGCTTCCTAGCAGGCGCTGCAACAAGTTCTTTTGCTAAAGCGGGGAATATTGTAAGCAGTGCAGGAACAATCGTAAATACAGTTACTGATCCTAATTTATATAAAAAACTTACTACTGATTTAATTCAGCATGCAGTAACAGTTACTACTAATGAACTTACATCTTATATGATGGATAAAACTACTGAATTATTAGATTTTGGTAAAGTAACTGGTGTATTAGCAGAATCTATTGCATATTGGACTAAAGAAAATTTAAAGACCCCTGGTGAAATTTTAGATGAAATAAAAACTAAAAAAGTAAAAGATGAACAAGATAAATTAGCTAAAGAGGAGCAAGAGAGAGGTATTAATGACGTAAAGGATAAACTTACTAATACTGTTGGACAAATAAAAGATTATAGTGATAAAATAATTGGATCTCTTGATTCTGGTCTTTCAACAATTACAGCTTATCTTACAATGGGGCCTGACTGGGTAGTTAATAAGGTAAATTCATATGTTGCTCTTGGAATAGAAAAAGCTGAATCATTTATAGGTACATATACTGATATGGCTATTCAGGCAAGAGACAGTGCTATTGATACAATCGGACATGGAATAGGTGCCGGGGCAGCTGGTATTGTAAATAATATAGCAATCAGTGCAGCTAAGAAATTAAAAGCAGATACAGAAGGTTTAATTGCAAATGTTCAAACAAAAGCTACAAATGCTATTGTAAAAGCAGTTATGATGATTAGACAGTTAACAGGTATCGCAATTCCGCCGGTTATTCCTCCTCTTCCAAAACTTACATCTTTATTTTAAAATTTAATTAAATTATATATATGAGTGCTAAAGTAAATATTTGTATGTGTGTTAAGAACAGGCCTTCTACCGTAAGGACATCTATTGATACTATACTGAAACAGACATTTGAAGATTATGTTCTTCTACTTTGTGATGATATGTCTTCTGATATGACTATGAACACCCTTCTTGAATATCAGGCAAGATATCCTGGAAAAGTACAGGCATGGCAGAATCAAGAAGAAGGATATATCAACGCACATAATTTTATTCTTTCAAAAACAGATGCTGAATATATTTGTTTTATAGACAGTGATGATTTTGTAGATGAAAGAAAACTTGAAGAACAAGTTAAATTTTTAGATGAACATCCAGATGTTGATGTTGTTTCTACTTGTACAATGTTTCCTAATAAACAAGTTCTTATTAACAGTGCTGTTGAATTAGATAATGATACTATTACAAAAGCATTACAGAATAAAATTCCAATCAGTACAATATGTCATTTCGGAAGTGTAATGTTCAGAAGAAAATGTTTAGAAAAATTTACAGGTAATATTTATTTCTATGATGAATATAATACAGGTAGATGTGGTGACGGGTTCTTATATACATTACATTTCTTAGGATATAAATTTGCAAATATTATTTCTACTATATATGTATATTCTAAAGGACTTATTAAAAACAGTCTTACAAATACAGTAGATCCTGAATTTGCAAACAGTATGGATTTATTGGATTATGAAAATAAGAAAATGTTTACTTTAGAAATGTTCAATAATTATAATCCACAGAAAAAGAAAAGAGGTAGACCAAAGAAATCTACCATTTAAATACCATAAAATAATTAAAAAGAAAGGATATTGATTTATTTTCAATATCCTTTCACATTTATAATATCATCTACTTCTTTACTTCCAAGTGGAATAAATTTTCTGGCAATAGCACGCATAGCAGGCTCCGGAATATCACCCCTACGTCTGTTAATACAGATTTCAAGAGGAGTATCCATATTTACACCTACGACAGTTGCACCATATCCTTTAAGGAATGAAATCATATCCTTACGATATCTACCGGTATTTGTATCATCAATAACAAAGTTTTGCTTTTTCTTACAAAGTTTTGCAATCTGGAAATGTTCTTCTGTAGTTACCTGGTGTTCCTGTCCGGAAGTAAGAACTGCCTTTTCATCCGCGCTTGAAGTAAATCCAAGCTTTGCCCTAATAATATCACGGGATATAACAGGAAGCTTGGGTTGATTCTCTTTAATCCAGGTGGATTTACCGGATCCAGGAATACCAACCATAAGGTAAACTACGAATTTAGAGCCAGTTAGCTTATATGATTCAAGTGTTTTCATTATTTAATCTTATTATAAAGTATAAGTAATACATTTATATATAGTAACAAATAAATAAAAATTCAATATGCCGGCCAATAGTTTAATAACAGAATTTAATCCGGTAAAAGATACAATTAACGGTCAAACTGCTGAAAGAGTTGTTTGGACCACTAAAGCATTAAACTTAGCAGTTGATGCTATTAAAAAAGGTTTACCACTTAAAACTAATCCGTTTTGTGGTAAAAATGTTCAGTTGCTTAAACCAGATTTAGTATATAGAAGAACTCAAGAAGAAATAGAAGATTGGATGCGTTGTAGGGATGATATTGTTTATTTTGCAAGCAAATGTTTCTTAATGACTCCAGAAGGTCTTAAACCTTGTAAACTTAGACCATATCAAGAAAAATATTTAAGACATGTTAAAGCTAACAGATGGAGTATCTATCTTGCTGCAAGACAGTGTGGTAAAAGTACTACAACAGGTATTGCAATTCTTCATGAAATATTATTTAATATTGA
>Ga0310696_10002701_pt1 | contig 23013 bp, 17 predicted proteins | sample AusTroGonzalo_MG_4_FD_203885 | JGI IMG/M metagenome (GOLD analysis project Ga0310696, IMG submission 203885) | Bovine rumen microbial communities from tropical cattle in Woodstock, Queensland, Australia - Gonzalo_02 (v2) (version 2) | ecosystem: Host-associated > Mammals > Digestive system >...
CGCTGAAAACCCCCACATCCTTCGACCGGCGGTAGAAGGTTAACGCCCTTTTTGCGAAAAACACCCACATCCTTCGACCGGCGGTAGAAGGTTAACGCACTTTTCGCTGAAAACCCCCACATCCTTCGACCGGCGGTAGAAGGATGATTATAATAAATGAAGGAATTTGAGTATCTCGTAGTTTGAAGCTCCGGCCTCTGTTCGGAAGCGCTTCGTCAGTCGGCCAAGCAATTCCTCCTTACCTTCAAAGAAACTACGATTGAAACGGATAGATCCCAAATCAACACCCTCACTTCTGGTAATGCTTATCAGTGAGCGATAATGTCTATAATCTTCAGCATCATTATCATCAGTTATATCATATTCATTGCCTGTCACTGCATTTGCCGCCACGACTATCGACTGAAGGGAACCGAACAAATCAAGTATTTTATGATTATCGATAAAGTTATATGTTACTAGAATGTAATCAATTAACTGCAATCTCTCCTGCTTGGTCAGAGAGTAGTAGTTATCATCAAAGAAATCATAGGCGAGGTACTCCCCTGCATCACGCTTTACCTTCACTTTCCGCATCAACTTCACAAGTTTGGCTGAGGCCTCTTCAACTTTAATCGGTTCTGAAAAAGGATTATCACTGCCAAGATATCCAAGAAGATTCCAACGATACTCCTCTGCCGACTTGACCGCCTTCTTCTCTACGGGATTGTTCCAAATATAAAACAAGCAGTCACGTATCTTCTTCTCATTTGTTTTCGGAGTACTCTTAAATGGTTTTTTGAACAACTGTCCCTCCAATCCGTAATGCCTGTTATATATACGTGCAAAAACAGATGTAACCCCATTCATGAATCGTGATGCGTTCGAAACATTATGGAAGAATGCCCCAAGATGTAAATGATTGAACATTAAAACTATAGCAACAACAATCACACCCTGAGCCAAAGCCTTGACAGACAAAATTGTAAGGAATACTAAATGGTCTTCCAGAAGATAGAACAGGATACCATTATCAACTGATTTCTGGCATATATGTAAAAAACCAGATTTACCGATTCTTCGTGTTATAGGCATAGTAATAGTATTAATTCAAACATATATCAGAATGGCTGGAACCCAGTGGTAGTTCTCCCCTCTATTTTCCCAGAGCACAATTCGTTTTACATAATGGGCATATACTGGCGACAAAAATATCGCATCCTATCCGTGTACACAAAATGGAAACGGAAAAAGTTGTAACGCATTAGATCCAAAGCGATTAAAAACACAGAAAGAGGCTATTTCTTATAAAAAAGTCTTCATCCTTCGACCGGCGGTGGAAGGTTAACGCCATTTTCGCCAGAAACACCCACATCCTTCGACCGACGGTGGAAGGTTAACGCCCTTTTTGTGGAAAACCCCCACATCCTTCGACCGGCGGTAGAAGGTTAACGCCATTTTTGCCAAAAACCCCCACATCCTTCGACCGGCGGTGGAAGGTTGAAGCAATAATGGACGGAATACTGGAGACAGGATACCGGCCGGGGCGACAATGAGTCAGAGGGAAAGACGGGCGCCGAGGGTGAGGCCGAAGCTATCGGGAAGGACGGCGCCGCGGTCGGCGTAGAGGCCGTAAAGGAGGGAAAGGTCCAGGGGGCGGGAAGAAGCGCGGCGTTGGCCCGAGAGGGCCGGCAGCCGCACGGAGCCGGTGAAACCGGCGCTCAGCTGCCGCAGCGGCGTCTCATCGACACTCCCCCACTCCTTGTTCCAGGCGGACTCCCCGGCGTAAGGCTTATAATAGGTACCGTGATTCGCCGAATAAGTCAGCATCAGCTTGTAAGGATGCTGCTTGAAAAGCCTGCCCGAAAGAGCGAAATGATGCGCCTTGAGGCGGTTGTTCTCGAGGCCGAGGACGAGACGCGACGGAGTCCAGGTACCGGCGTGTGTACCCACAGGGTACATCAGCGGAGTACCTATAGGCCGGCCGAAATGCGTCCAGCCCGAGCGATATTCCCCATTGTTGAAATAGTTGTCGCCGCCGGTGGTACTGACCCCCGGAGGAGTAAGGCTATGTCCTTCTTCATCAAAGATTTCCGTATGGAAAGGGCCGGACTGGTACATCGTGTAGGTATGCTCGTACAGGACGTCCGAAACCCAGCGGGACTTATCGTCCCAGCCGAAATGAAGAGTGGTCACCCCGTCGGGGAAATTCTGGAATCCCATCCCTGAGCCGTCCGCATAGGGAATGTCGTGCTGGAATACAATACGCCAGCCGTCTCCCAGGTATTCCGCCCTCCATAGCTCTCCCCCGCCCTGGTCTCCGATCACGTTCATACGGTCGCTGAATGTACCGCCTGCACCGGCGTGCTGTCCCGTCACCATCCGGAAATAATTGCCGAAAGTGACAGGATAAGTACCCTTGTCGGGAATAGTCCCTGCCCAGATGGCATAATGGTCCAGCAGGAAACCCAGACGCAGGCGCGTCCCGATATCGAAACGGAATCCTATCCTCGTCCTATGTACCAATGGATCTTCCACATATCTGATACCCAATGGTTTATAATCTCCGAAAGCACCATAAAGCCAGACATGGCGACCTGTCCATGGAATCGGAACAGGGTCCAGCGACAGAAGATAGCCGGGCATGGCACGGGCATTGCCGCTCTCGGCCACGTGTCCACCCGTGGTGGACAGCGAGCCAAGGCGCGCATCCGCGCCATAGAAATCCAGCTCCCTATGCTTTATCCCCATATCAAGCGTGAAAGCCTTCCAGCGGAGCGAGCCATAGAGCTCGTCAGCCATGATATGGAGCGGATTGGAGCCCGGGTCGAGGTCGTCGGCGTAGGAGTTCGCCGCCAGGGACGCTCCCCAGCGGAGCTGGAGCGTCCGCGAGGCGTCGAACTCAGTCCGCGCCTGCGCCACCATCAGCCCTCCCTGATTCACCGGCATCAGGCCCCACTGGTTCGCCGTAGCCCAAAAGGGCAGCGGCTCACCGGGCCCGCCCGACAAAGCGCCCAGAAGCAACAGAGAAAAAAAGAAATCGTTCACGGCTTACCGTCCGTCGTACATCTTGGAATAATACTCCATGTAGTCACCGCTGGTGACATTGTCCAGCCAGTCCTGGTTGTCCAGATACCAGCGCACGGTCTTCTCAATGCCCTCCTCGAACTGGAGCGAAGGCTCCCAGCCCAGCTCGCGCTGGAGCTTGGTGGAGTCGATGGCATAGCGGAGGTCGTGCCCTGCGCGGTCGGTGACATAGGTGATCAGATCGTCATCCGCGCCCTCGGGCCGGCCAATGAGCCGGTCCACGGTGCGGATGAGCACCTTGATGAGATCTATATTCTTCCACTCGTTGAAACCGCCGATGTTGTAGGTCTCGGCTACATTGCCCTGATGGAAAATGAGATCGATGGCCCGCGCGTGGTCTTCGACATAGAGCCAGTCGCGGACATTCTCGCCTCGGCCATAGACAGGCAGCGGTTTACGATGCCGTATATTATTGATAAACAGAGGTATAAGCTTCTCAGGGAACTGGTACGGTCCGTAATTGTTGGAGCAGTTCGTCACGACCGTAGGCAACCCGTAGGTGTCGTGGAAAGCCCTGACGAAATGGTCAGAAGAAGCTTTGGCAGCGCTGTACGGACTGTGCGGAAGGTACTTCATATCTTCCGTGAAGAAGGCAGTACCGTACGCCAGATGATGCTCGCCTGACGAAGCTTTGGTAGAGAACGGAGGCTCGACGCCCTCCGGGCAGTCCATCTGCAGAGCCCCGTACACTTCGTCGGTGGAAATGTGGTAGAAACGCTTGCCTTCGTACTTCTCCGGAAGGGACTCCCAGTAGAGCCGGGCGGCCTGGAGCAGGCTCAAGGTCCCCAGCACGTTCGTCTTCGCGAACGTGAACGGGTCCTTGATGCTGCGGTCCACGTGGCTCTCGGCCGCCAGATGGATGATGCCGTCCACATGTTCCTTCTGCATCAGAGCGTACATGGCGTCGAAATCGCAGATATCAGCCTTGACGAAGGTATAATTTGGCTTGTCCTCTATGTCCTTCAGGTTGGCAAGATTGCCGGCATAGGTCAGCTTGTCGACATTAATAATATGATAATCAGGATATTTCGTAACGAAAAGCCGTACGACATGTGAGCCGATGAAACCGGCTCCTCCCGTGATGATAATAGTTCTTCCGTACATCTGTCAATCGCTTTTATTTCATCTGACCGTCAGCCAGGCGGAGGAGGTACTGGCCATACTGATTCTTCGCCATGGGCGCAGCTATCTCACGAAGGCGCTCCGCGGTGATCCAGCCGTTCTCGAAGGCTATGTCCTCGAGACAGGCTATCTTCAGGCCCGTACGCTTCTCCAGGGTCTCGACGAAGATGGATGCCTCGGCGAGCGAGTCGTGCGTGCCGGTGTCGAGCCAGGCGAAGCCGCGGCCGAACACCTGCACCTTGAGCTCGCCGTCCTTGAGGAACGCCTTGTTCACTGACGTAATCTCCAGCTCGCCACGGGCTGAAGGCTTGATCTCCTTCGCCACTTTCAGGACTTTATTGGGGTAGAAATACAGTCCTACGACAGCGTAATTGGACTTAGGCTGCTTGGGTTTCTCCTCGATACTCAAGCAGTTACCTTCAGAGTCGAACTCCGCTACGCCATAGCGCTCCGGGTCGCCGACCCAGTAGCCGAATACGGTGGCACGGGAATTTTCCTCGGCATCCTTCACGGCCTGGCGGAGCAGGGCCGTGAAGCCCGAGCCGTGGAAAATGTTGTCGCCGAGCACGAGGCAGGCGGCATCGTCGCCGACAAAGTCGGCTCCGATGATGAACGCCTGCGCGAGCCCGTCCGGGCTCGGCTGCTCGGCGAACTCGAAGTGCACCCCGTAATCGGAACCGTCCCCAAGCAGCCTGCGGAACCCGGGCAGGTCCTGCGGAGTCGAGATGATCAGAATATCCCTGATACCGGCCAGCATCAAGGCGCTGATGGGATAGTACACCATCGGCTTGTCATAAATCGGCAGCAACTGCTTGCTCACTCCCTTAGTGATCGGGTAAAGACGGGTGCCGGATCCACCGGCCAGAACGATTCCTTTCATAATTATGCGGACTATATCCTTACAAAAATAGTAAAAATCTCCGATATCCCCTCATTTCTTTCTCCAACCCCTTCAACATCCTTCCACCGCCGGTCGAAGGATGTGGGGGTTTTCAGCAAAAATGGCGGTAACCTTCCACCGCCGGTCGAAGGATGTCGGTTTTTTCAAGAAATTTCGTCGTTTGTGACAAATATGTATCTGGATAATAAGGTGTTACAACTTTATCCGTGTCCATTTCCGTAAACGGATAATTCTCCCGACTTTTGTGGGTGGCTGACGCCGACTATACCCTGAAATGATGAGGGGGGCAAACTCATCACCGACAAACATTAACATTCAAAGACTATGAAAAAGAGAATCAGCGAGGCTATACCTCGCATCGAAACAGCCATGGCTCCTCACCGGAGCATCGCTTACGATGCATTGACAGACATTATGCTGGATGCATTGACCGAAGTACATAAGGCTCTGGAGGAGGAACTGCCCGGAGCGTACGAAGGCTGGAGCTTCGACCGCAACGTCTGCGGATTCAGGCCGGAGCAAATGGAGAAAGTGGCGACTAGCGGTGGTCCTGAGCGCCTGATACAATGGTTCGCTTCGATGGACGAGCAGGAAAAGATGTCACTTCTGATGTCATTTCTCGACTGGGAACGACTGAGGCTCAATGATTTCCGCGCACGCTTTCCGAATTCCTACCAGAAGTGGAGCGCTGCCGATGACGAAGCCCTGCTGGAGATGTATTCAACAGGAAGCTCGTGGGGAACGCTGTCCGATCACTTCGGCAGGAATGTCAACGCCGTCAAGCTGCGGCTCCAGTATCTGGGTGTAGACCTGGGGGCGGAAGCGGCGCGCCCGCGCTTCCCGCGCCGGAGGGCCACAGCCCCTGCGGACCAAGCTCAGCGGAGCCAGGAGTAGAGGAGTTCGACGGGATGGACGGCGCGGACTCCCGTGCCGTCAAGGATCTGCTGGCGGCAGGATGTGCCGGGGGCGACGATGACTGCCGGGACAGATCCTTCGCTGCGCTCAGGATGACAGGAAGGAGGCTCAGGATGACAGGAAGAGGTTGCGGATGGACCGATAGGAGCTGGAGAAGGGCTCGAAGAGGTTGCGGATGAGCCGGTAGGAGCTGGAGAAGGGCTCGAAGGAGTAGCGCCGGTAGGGGTGGAAGAGAGGTGAAGGGCGCGGCGGACGGCTGGGAAAAGGACCATTTCGCCGATCTCGAGAGAGCGGCGATAATGCTCCTTTTCGTAGCCGAAAGAGCCGGCCATCCCGCAGCAGCCGCTGGGGATGACATGGACTGTGGCTCCTGGCAGAAGGCGCAGGGCGGCGGCGGTCTTGTCGACGCCTACGAGGGCTTTCTGATGGCAATGGCCGTGGAGCCAGACCTCGACCGGATTGTCACGGAATGCTTCGGCCGTGATGCGGCCTGAGGATACCTCGCGCATGATGAACTCGTCGAACAACAGGCAGTTTGCAGCAAGTGCCTTTGCCGCAGGCCGCATCCCGGCCGGGACAAGGTCAGGGTACTCGTCGCGGAAACTCAGGATGCACGAAGGCTCTATGCCCACGAGAGGCGCTTCATCGGTGACGACACCGGAAAGGAGACTGACATTGCGTACGGCAAAGCGGCGGGCAAGCTTCAGACAGCCCTTGGAAATGGCTGCGCGGCCGCTTTCGACGTGCTTCGGCACGACAACGTCGTAGCCGAGCCGTCGCAGGAGCCGCGCGAACGTAAGGCCGAGCTCAGCTTCCTGGTAATTGGTGAATTCGTCGGCGAAGAGGTAGACGCGGCGGGGGGTGGTGGGATAGATTCCTTCGCTTCGCTCGGAATGACAGGAAAGGGGCTCGGAAGGACAGGAGGAATGAGTAGGGCGTGAGGGGTGCACAGAGGCGAAGCCGTCGCGGCGGAGGAGCTGGCGCAGGGTGTTGCGGCTGAGGGCCGGAATGCGGCGCTCGGCGGCGAAGCGCAGGATGCGCTTCAGCAGCGCCGCTGACGGCCCCCAGCCCGCGAAGAAGTTGTAGAGCGGACGTACCAGATGGCCCAGCCGCTCCACGGCGGCCATCCTGGCGACCGCAAACGACCGCAGCGGGGTGCCTTCACGGTCGTGAATCTGCTGAAGGACCTCGGCGCGTATACGCGTCATATCTACATTGGACGGACACTCTGCACGGCAACCCTTGCAGGCCAGACAGCTGTCAAGGATTTCCTTGACTTCCGGAGAAGTGAATCCCCCTCCCCGAGTCAGGCATTCCCGAAGGACATTTGCCCTGGCACGGGTGGTATTCAATTCGTCGCGGGTGGACTTGAAAGCCGGGCACATAGTCCCGCCGATGAGGTTGGACTTGCGGCAGTCGCCGGCGCCGTTGCACTGCTCAATCGAGCACATCAGCGCGTGGGCCTGGCTGCGCACGCCGCTCACGCCCGCGACCTTGCACTCGTCAAAGGCCGCGCGCCAGTTGAAGACAGTCTCCGCATCCTCTATGACATAGCGCTGTCCCTGCTCGAAACGCAGCCACTCGTCCATGCCCGGAGTGTCGACTATCTTGTTCATATTGAAGACGTTGTACGGGTCCCAACAACGCTTGACCTCCTTCATTAGCCGGTAGCATTCTTCGCCGTACATCAGAGGGATGAACTCACCGCGGAGACGGCCGTCACCGTGCTCGCCGCTGAGACTGCCGCGGTGCTTGCGCACCAGGCGGGCAGTCTCCTCGGCGACCGCACGGAAAAGCCGCCTCCCTTCTGCATCCTTCAGATTCAGGATGGGACGCAGATGCAGCTCGCCCGTACTGATATGCCCGTAGAAAACGCAGTCCAGGCCGAGCTCCGCGAGCATTGCCCGGAAATCCGCCATATAGGCCGGAAGGCGCTCAGGCGCCACGGCGGTATCTTCTATCACTCCTACCGGCTTGGCATCGCCCTTCATGCCGCTGAGCACGCCCAGGCCGGCCTTGCGCAGCGCCCAGACGCGGGCCACTTCAGCCCCGTACACCCTGGTACAGGTGTAAGCAAGGCCTGCCTGGGCGAGCTCAGCCTCAAGCGCATCCGAAGAAGCTCCCATCTCCGGGCCTCGAAACTCCGCTATCAGCAGCGCGGCAGGGTCGCCTTCGACGAAGAAGCGGTCGCGCTGCGCTTCAATATTGTCTTTCCCGAGCTCCAGGATGCGTCCGTCCATCAGCTCGACAGCAACGGGGCCGTGGCGCAGGGCGACCAGATTGGCCTCGAAAGCAGCTTCGAGCGTGGGGCAATGCGCGCAGAGCACCATCCCTTCCTTGGGCGGCAGAGGGTCGAGGGAGACCTTTATCTCAGTGATGAATGCCAGGGTGCCCTCGCTGCCGCAGAGGAGTTTGCAGAGGTCGATAGATTCCTTCGCTTCGCTCGGAATGACAGTGGGGTCGCTCGGAATGACAGGGAAGGTGCTCGGGATGACAGGGGGGTCGCTCGGAATGACAGTGGGGACATCCAGACCCAGGGCTTCGTCGATGGCGTAGCCGCAGCTGCGGCGGCGCAGCGAGCGGTCGGGATAGCCCGCCTCAATGAGGCGGACCACCTCCCTGTCGCAGCGCCACCCCTCGAGCTGAGCATAAATGCTCCGCTCGAGGGCCCCGTCCCCCCGCACCGCAGTGTCGAAGGAGGACCCGTCCGACAGTAACCCCTTGAGCTGCAGCACGTGATGACGTGTCGACCCATATACCAGCGAGTGCGTCCCGCAGGAGTTGTTACCGACCATTCCGCCTATGCAGCAGCGGTTGCTCGTCGAAGTCTCGGGGCTGAAAAAGAGCCCGTACGGCTTCAGCGCGATGTTCATCTCGTCGCGCACTACGCCCGGTTCCACCCAGGCCCAGCGCTCCTCCGCATTTATCTCAAGTATATGGTTGAAATGCCTGCTGATGTCCACCACGATGCCGCCGCCGACCACCTGGCCCGCTATGGACGTGCCGCCCGCACGCGGGATCAGGCACGTCCCGCGCTCGCGGGCCAACCTTATCAACTCCCGCACATCATCCACGCTCTCCGGATACGCTACCCCCTGCGGCACTTCACGATAGATGCTGGCATCGGTCGAGTAGGCTATTTTGTGGATGGAATCGGTGTAAATCTTCATCGGGGCTCATTCTTTGTCGTACAAAGATACCTATTTTCACCGTAAAAGCTTATCTTTGTAAGAGAACCTGTAAAAGGAACACTAAAACAACATCATCATGAAAAAAATCCTCTTTTTATCTGTCTTGGCTCTCCTGGCCTGCGGCGCCTACGCGCAGCAGGTGGGACCTGGCGGCGAGCCCCTGAGGCCGCGCATGGGCGCCGCCCCTCAACCCCAGGAGGTATTCACCGGAGTCGTCATCAACCCCGACAACAGCGTCACTTTCCGTTACAAGAATCCCAAAGCCGTCAAGGTAGAAGTCTCCGGCGAGTTCATGCAGGGCTCGGCCGAGCTCAAGGAAGCCGACGGCGTCTGGACCTACACCACCGAGCCTCTGGCACCCGAACTGTATTTCTACAGCCTCACCGTGGACGGCTCCCCCATCGTGGACCTCTACTACTCCGTCGTAAAGGACATCCCCCGCTGGATGAACTATTTCATTATCACCAAGGAAAAAGGTGACAGGGGCGACATCTACGGCGTCAATGACGTCCCCCACGGCACCGTCGCATCACGCTGGTACGACAGCGCCACCTTCGGCAACCGCCGCCGCGTGAACATCTACACCCCGCCCGGGTACGAAGCCAGCGGCAAGACCAAATATCCCGTCTTCTATCTCCTCCACGGCAATGCCTGCGACGAGAATTCCTGGCTTGACCTCGGCCGCGCCGCCCAGATTCTCGACAACCTCATCGCCCAGGGCAAGGCCGAGCCCATGATCCTGGTCATGACCAACGGCAATCCTGTCCAGCAGGCCGCCCCGGCCTACTACGGTGACACCTACACCAACGGCAACACCCTGCCCGGCAAGGCCAATTTCACGGATTCATTCCCGGAGATCATCAAGTTCATCGACAGCAACTACCGCACGATAGCCAAGAAGGAAGGCCGCGCCATCGCAGGCTTCTCGATGGGCGGAGGCCACACCTTCACCATCTCCAAGGACTACCCCAACACCTTCGACTACGTAGGCCTCTTCTCCGCCGCAGGCAGCAACATCAGCGACCCTGCCCAGAAGCAGAAGCTCCTGGATATGAAGAAGAACGGTGTCAAGCTGTACTACATCGGCTGCGGCACGGAGGACTTCCTGCACCGCAGCGTGCTGGCCTACAACCAGCAGCTCGACGACATCGACTTCAAGTACTTCTACCGCGAGACTCCCGGCGGACACACCTGGGGGCCCTGGAGGATTTACCTCAGCGAGATGGCGCAGATGATCTTCAAATAGACCGTCAAAGCCTGTAAGACATATACCGCAAGCCCACCTCCGTGAATCCCGTTTCCGCCAGGCTCCTGAACCAACAGCTTATCTGCCAGCAGTTTACCTCGCCGCATGACGTGGTGTCGTGGATGGGAGCAATGCAGGCGCAGGACTATCGGATGATGCGCTGGGCTGTGGCGATGCGGACTAAGAAGCCGTCGTTGAAGGCCTTTGAGAAAGCCTTCAACGACGGCTTAATCGTCCGCACCCACCTCTTCCGCACCACCTGGCAGCTTGTGGCCGGCGAGGACCTGCGCTGGATGCTGGAGCTCTGCCGCGAGCCGGCCCTGCGGGGCCTGCGCGGCTGGATGCATTCCAACGGAGTGAGCATTCCCGAAGACGAGCAAGGCATTGTTCAGCAAATATTTACCGACTGTCTTTCGGCGAACGGGACTGCACTGAAGAGTGACTTTGCTGCGGCTCTGATCGAGAAGGGCCTGACGATGACCGACCAGCGGCTCTCGTACCATATCAGGCTGGCCGAGTACTCCGGGCTGCTCTGCAGCGGGGACCTCCTTCCGCTCAAGAAGAGCTATGCGCTGGTCGCCGATAAGCTGCCTGACGCCAAGACCCTTCCCAGGGAGGAAGCCCTGGCGCTCCTGGCCAGGAAATACTTCCGCAGTCACGGCCCCGCCACGTTGGAGGACTTCGCCTGGTGGAACGGCCTCGGGCTCAACGAGAGCCGGCGCGGGATGGCGGCCATAGGCCCGGAGCTCATCCGGGAGCGCTGGAAGGGCCTCGAACTGTTCCGGCATCAGGACAGCCGCACCAGGGGCTTCCGCAGCGGATGCGTGCATCTGCTCCCGCCCTATGACGAATATCTCATCGGTTACAAAAGCCGTCAGGTGACCCTCCATCCTGACCACAGCCACCGCGCACACAACAACAGCGGCATCTTCTGGCCCGTCGTCCTTCAGGACGGCGAGGTGATAGGCAACTGGAGCGCCCCAGCCGGCAAGGTCTCCGTGGACATCTTCCACCCCGAAGCCGTCCTTGACATGCAAGCCCTTCAGCAGGAGACAGAACGCTTTACCAGAGCTCAATGAGCACGCCAAAACTGACCTCCGGAGTTGTCCGGGAGTGAGAAAAAGTGTGTTTGTTATAGCAGGATTTCGGGCTAATGTGAGTTATATGGTAAAAGCGAGGACAAGAAGATGAAAAGCATTCCTAAAACTATGATTTGCACGGTTCTGTTGGTGGCAGGACTGAGCAGTTGTGAGAAGGTCAATCAGAACAAACTGGAAGGGACCTGGTCCGAGCGATACGACCCCACGGTCGTTGCGATGGACGGCTCTCTGGTATTCACCTTCTACGAGAACGGCAATTATCAGCTCCACTTCTATGATGCGCTGTCCGGCGAATCTGAAGACCGCCGTGGCGGTTACTGGTTAGATTTCGAAGAGAAGAACACCATCACCTTCAATCCATATATGTCGGACTTCACCAACGTCACTTACAGGATTGTCAGACTGACTTCAAACGAAATGGCCTGGCAGAAAGTGGGTTCAGCCCCCAATCCGGGCGTCTGGGCGCCCCGCTACCGGCACTTTGTGAGGGTCAAGTAGGTCCGCGGTGAAATCTTTTCCGGCTTTCTTTGCATCTTGAATTCAGGGCATCACCCTATCCTTTTCCCGAATATCTCGCAGACCAGTCTTTTCTCCCCGCCTTCGGGGAGTCTGACGTTTTCCCAGTGGAAACTGTCGGCCGTAATGTCGGAGAATATCCAATAGGCGTTTTCTTCGGACAGGACTTTTCCCACGAGTTTGTCACCCTGCTTGGTGAAACACAGCCTTTTCATGCAGTGGTCGCAGGTATACACGACATCGTAATGGCCTTCCGACCTGTTGAACATCCTGAACGATGAACCGTATTCGCCGTCGGGTTGCGGCTCGGCTTCCTTGGTCACTCTTGATGGGAAAATGAATATGTCCTGAACGCCTGCTCCTTCCAATATCCGGCGGAAAAGCCATTCTCCCTTGACGTGGCGTTTCCTACCTTCCGTCGGCTCGTCGTAATAATCACAATCCCAGTCCCCCAGGAGCGGAGCGAACCAGTCGTATTCGTCGGGTATCTTGTCGGTCTTATCGCTCAACAACGCTTCGCAGAAATTATCCATAATGACATACTTTTGTTTTCCGAATGATTTATTGACTAACCGGACATTAAGTTACGAACTTCCTTCCAATCCAGCAAATCCCGGTATCGACAGCCACATCATTTCCGTCAGGATGGAAAAAGTGTATTCCAGTTTTTATTGTCCATAGACAATGTAGTTGCCGATATTGTGCTGTTTGTTGTTTGTGGACAACATTTTTATGCTATCTCCTGACTGTCGCCCCTATTATCTGACCTGACAGATGCAGAAGAGAATTCGGCACTTTGTGAGGGTCAAGTAGATGTGGCGCGGTGATCTGTACATCTGGAAGTACTCCAGCCGAAGGTTTATTGTACAGATACTCCTGAAAACGGTCGTTACGGCCATTTTTGGTCACCATCTGATCAAAAAAACCTCATTTCAGGCTGTTTTCGTGTACAGATAGTAGCCAGGCGACAAAGACAAGACCGCATAGTAAACCTGAATTAACTTCCCTGTTCTGCTCGAATTCTCGGTTATTTTTGCAAAAATACCGATTTCCACTCCTCGCTTCATGTGGGAACAATGTGGGAATTCTTTGGTTGAAAGGGGGACAGATTCCCGGGGCGGAACCGGACGTGACAGGACCTGTCGACAAAGTAGAAACTTGAAAAAAAGCCAAGAAGTAGCCACAATTAAGTCACATTTAAAACGGGAATCGCCCCTACAGACGTCTGTGGGGGCGATTCGTGAGGTGCCTAGCGGAATTGAACCGCTCTACCTGGTTTTGCAGACCAGTGCCTAACCTCCCGGCCCAGGCACCAAAGCGGATTGCAAATATAAATATTTTTCTTGTAATCCCAAATGGAATTCTCAAAAAACGCTCTATCCCCCACTACCTTCGACCGACGGTGGAAGGTTAACGCCATTTTTGCCCAAAACCCCGACATCCTTCGACCGAAGGTGGAAGGTTAACGGCATTCTTGCCCAAAACCTCAACATCCTTCGACCGACGGTGGAAGGTTGACGGCATTTTTGCTGAAAACCCCGACATCCTTCGACCGGCGGTGGAAGGTTAACGGCATTTTTGCCCAAAACCCCAACATCCTTCGACCGACGGTGGAAGGTTAACGCACTTTTCGCTGAAAACCTCGACTTCCTTCGACCGACGGTGGAAGGTTGACGGTGGGGAGGGTGGTGCTGGTGGATGTTGATGGGGAGGGTGACGCTGGTGGATGTTGATGGGGAGGAGGGGGCTTACTCGACGTAGAGGAGGAGGCCCTTGAGGTACTCGCCCTCGGGGTGGTAGATGTTGACCGGATGGTCGGCGGGCTGGTTGAGCCGGTCGAGGATACGGACGCTGCGGCCGACGGAAGCGGCGGCGGAGAAGACGGCAAGGGCGAAGGACTCCTTGTCGACCACCTGGGAGCAGCTGTAGGTGAAGATGAGACCGCCGGGGGCGATGCGGGCGATGGCGGCGGCGTTCAGCCGCTGGTAAGCACGCAGGGCGTTCTTCAGAACGCCGCGGTGCTTGGCGAACGCCGGCGGATCCACGACCATCAGGTCGTACTTGCCCTCGGGCGCATTCTTCAGGAAATCAATGGCATCGGTACAGTACCCCGTGTGGCGGGAAGCGTCGAAGCCGTTCAAGGCTACATTGCGGTCGACCATCATCATGGCCTTGGCCGAGCTGTCGACGGAGTCGACATGCAGCGCGCCGGCGGCCAGCGCGTAGATGGAGAATCCACCAGTGTAGCAGAAGAGGTTCAGGACGTTGCGTCCGGCGGCGTAGCGGCCCACCAGGGCGCGGTTCTCGCGCTGGTCGAGGAAGAACCCTGTCTTCTGTCCTTCGGTCCAATTGACGATGAATTTGTGGCCGTTCTCCAGGACGGTCTGCTCGTCGTCCGAAAAGCCTTCGGCCCTGTACAGATAGCCGTCGACGAGTTCGAGACCTGCCTTGAAAGGAGCCGTGCCGGAGCTCTTGTCGTACACGGCCTTGAGAGTGTCGCCATAGACGGCTCTCAAAGCCTCGCAGATGCGCAGCCTGGCCCGGAACATGCCCACGGAGTGGGCCTGGAGGACGCAGACGCCGTCGTAGAAGTCGATGACGAGGCCGGGCAGGCCGTCGCCTTCGCCATGCACGAGGCGGTAGCAGTCGGTGCGCGGCGCCGGGCCGGAGGGGCTGCCTGCGGCAGCCAGCCCGACGGCGCGCCGCGCCTCCAGCGCTCGCGCGAGCCTGACTTCGTAGAAGTCCGGCGCGAGCGCCTCCCGATCGAAACTCAGCACCCGCACGGCAATCGACCCTATCTGGTAATGGCCGCAGGCCAGGAAACTTCCGTCGGAGGCATGCACGGCTACCACGTCGCCCTCGGCAGGAGAACCTGCTATCTGAGCGATGGCGCCGGAAAACACCCAGGGATGGAAACGGAGCAGGGACTCTTCCCTACCTTTCTTCAGTATGACCTTGATCATTGGACTCTGTTTTAGGGGGCGGAGGCATCAACTGCTCGGGCGTCAGCGGATGCTTCTCGGACTGCAGGAGCTTGAGGTACATCTCCCTGCACACCCAGGCATCGGTAGCGGCATACTTCTGCTGCGCTTCGCTGAGCTTGTCGGCCTCCCAGTTGGACAGCTGCTGGGTCTTGGATATCCTGATACCCAGGATGTTGGCGGCCATTTTCTTCACTGCCTTATCCTTGATGCCGTACTCCCAGCCTATCTTCTGAAGGTCCACGAAACCATCCGGCTCGAAGCCGTGCAGGCGCTTCAGACCGCGCAGGTCGTCGTGCACGGCCGCCCCCACCTTGACGATGCGGGGATTGGCCAGCAGGCGGCACAGGGCCTTGGACATGCCGCATTTCTTGATGCGGAAGAGATAGGCCCGCCTGGCGCTTGAGAGCTGCAACAGCGCCACCCCGTAATGAGGCTGGTCGGCGGAGAAGCAGGGCCGGGACTCAGTGTCGAAGCCAAGCACGCTCTGCCTGCGAAGATACGCCACGGCCTTGTCCATGGACTCGCCGGGCTTGTCGATGAGGATGATCTGCCCCGGGAAGGACACCATCTCCATCTTCTCTATCTCTTCTGCTGATATCGTAATCTTATACATGTCAATACTTTTCCACAAGATTGTAGCCGCCTCCCCTGGTGGCCTGCACGGTGACATAGTCCCTGGTGAAGGGGTACGCTATGTCGTGCGTGAAATTGTTGGTGCGGCGCAGGATGCGGTAGCACTCGTCGGTGACGGACCTGCTGGCATCGATGATGACGAAGCCGTCGGCAATGAGCTTGCGATAGCCAAGATTGGCCTCGCTCTGTACGCGCATGATCCAACTGAAGGAGTCCCGCACCCCTTCGATGTCCACTGAAGGATCGTCTATGACGACCGCTGAAATGGGCATATTGCCCCCGGCGGCGCGGTAGCCGTCCAGAAGGGCGCCGGCGTAGGACAGCGAGTCGCTGCTGAATGCTATGCATCCGCAGCCGAGCTGTCCGCGCACGGCTGCCAGCTCGTCGAAGACGCGCCCGTACACCCCGGACGCGGCCGTCAGGCTGTCAGTGACGACGGCGATATGCTGATGGGGGATGTTCCTGTCGAGCAGCCGGCCCATGATCAGCCGGGGCGGAAAAATGACCGGAATGGCCTTTCCGGCGGACCGTACGAGGGTATCGACGTCGAAAGCGCCAAACTCGGAGGAAAGCGGCGAAGCGAACACGACAATCTTGGCGTTCTCCTTGCGCTCGAGCCTTTCATCGTCGAAAGCGCCTATGCTGAGAGTAGTGTCGAGGGCGAAAAGGAAATTGCGCACCGTGACGGTCCGCAGACTGTCTTCGCGGCCGCCCAGAAGCGACTCGTAAGGAGCATTGGCCTTGTCAGAAATGAGGTCGAAACGCTCGCCCGCGAAATCCGGAAGCCCGTCGGAAAGCTGGCGGCCGTCGATGTTGTCGAAGAAGTCCCCCTCCACGAAATGCTTGGCCAGCATAAGGTTACGCTCTTCAGAGCCGATCAGGGCTATGCTGCCCTTGGGGTCCGTGGGGTCGAAGCCCGCTACCAGCGACCAGTCCCTGCCGCGCTCGCTGAGGATGCGCTCGACGAACGGGACGGTCGGGCGGCCCGTCCCCACCGTTTCGCGGCATCCTGCCGCTGAAACGGCGGCCAGGAGCGCAAGGACGGAGGCCTGCAGGAAGGTGCGGAAAGTTTTCATCTCGAAGTCATTTGGATGCAAAGTTACTATTTTTCTGCTTCTTTCCCAATAAAAGGAAACCATCCGGCGATTTGCATTGACGGGAAAAAGTGTTATTTTTGTAGAAAATAGAAGGACTTATGAAAAAGACTGCCAAGATTCTCCTGACGATGGCCGTGTGCTGTCTCTCGCTTTCCATCGCGCATGCACAAAGGTATTCTGACGACCGCGGCTACAGCTACGGAAGGAACAACTACATCCGCACCGGCACAGTTGCTTCATATCTCGACCTCCGCGTAGGCAAGGGCATAGGACACGGAGCCAACGGAATCGCCGGAGCCAATGCATCCTTCCTTTACCGCTTAGCTCCAGAGTTCCAGTTCGGCGTAGGAGCAGGCGTCGACTACATCCATGCCCTCTCCCTGCAGGGGAAGGCCGATAAGAAGAAAGAATACGACTACCACGGGGAGCTCACCCTTCCGGTCTTCCTGCGCGGCCGTTTCCTGATGGGCGAAGCAGGCTACACGCGTTCGGCCAGCTTCTTCGTACAGTGTGACTTAGGCTACCGCTTCGGCATCTCGGCGTACAATACAGGCAAGAACAAGGGCTTGTTCAGCAATTTCGAGAAGTGCAATGTAAAGGGCTTGTTCGTCGAGCCCCAGATCGGCATAGCCCCCAACGACGTCCTCTCCATCAGCCTTGGTTTCCCGTTCCAGCATTACAACAAATTCATCAGCGAGACTTCGATAGAAAATACCACGGCCGATGCCAATCTGAAGACCAAGAGCCTGATGTTCATGGGCGCCGACCTTCATTTCATGATCAATTTCTGATCATCTGACCACCCCTTATGGGATCTGAACTGAACCTAGTCGCCGACCTCGCGGTCATCCTGATTGCCGCCGGCATATTCACCGTCATATCCAGGGCCCTCAAGCAGCCCCCCATACTCGGATACATCATCGCGGGCTTCCTTGTCAGCCCCCATCTCGGACTGCTGCCCGCCATTTCCAGCGTGGAGTCCGTCGAGCAATGGTCCGAGATCGGAATCATCTTCCTGCTCTTCGCCCTAGGACTGGAGTTCAGTTTCAAGAAGCTGCTCAAGGTTGGCAGCAGCGCGCTCATAACCGCCGGGACCAACTGCATCGGAATGTTCATGGTCGGACTGACCATAGGCTCGGTGCTCGGATGGTCCACTATGGAGAGCCTCTTCCTCGGAGGAATGATGTCCATGTCATCCTCAAGCGTCATCATCAAGGCATTCAATGACTTAGGGCTTAAGAAAAAGCCCTATGCACCCCTCGTCTTCGGCAGTCTCATAGTCCAGGACCTCATCGCCGTAGTCCTTATGGTGCTGCTCTCCACCCTCGCCGTCTCCAACAAATTCTCCGGCGGCGAGATGGTATGGAACCTTGCCAAGCTGGCATTCTTCATCATCCTGTGGTTCCTGGTAGGCATATTCGTGATCCCCACCCTGTTGAAAAAGGCCCGGGACTACGTCAATGACGAGATACTCCTCATCATCTCCATAGGTCTCTGCTTCGGCATGGTCACGCTCGCCACCGCAGTGGGTTTCTCTTCCGCGCTAGGAGCCTTCGTAATGGGTTCCATACTTGCGGAAACCATTGAAGGAGAGCATATTGAGCACCTCGTCTCGGGCATCAAGGACCTCTTCGGAGCCATATTCTTCGTGTCGGTGGGCATGATGATAGACCCTGCCGTAATAGGTGAGCATTGGGGGACGATACTCATCATAGCCCTGCTGGCGGTCGGAGGCATAATGACCTTCATCACCATCGGCGCGCTGCTCGCCGGCAAGAGCCTCGACACTGCGGTCCACACCGGATTCAGCCTCGCGCAGCTCGGCGAATTCGGTTTCATCCTCGCCAGTCTTGGCGTCTCGCTCGGCGTGATGCGCGGCTTCATCTACCCCGTCATCATAGCCGTCTCTGTGCTGACGACCTTCGCGACACCTTTCATGATCAAGGCCGCCGACCCTGCCAGCCTGTGGCTGCACCGCAAGCTCCCGGCCAAGCTCCTTTCGCGGATCAACGCTTCCGACGACGAAGGCCACGACGAGTCGTCCGCCGAGAAGAGCGTATGGAAGAAGTTCCTCACGGCTTACGTCACGCGCATTGCCCTTTACAGTATCGTGCTGATAGCCATTTTGATAGGCTCGCATACTTTCCTTGACGGGCTCCTGGGGAAGATCTTCCGCGACCTGCATCCCATTCTAGTAAAATGGATAGGGGTGGTGGTGACGCTGGTGGTCATGGCTCCGTTCCTTTACGGGCTTTCCGTCCAGCGGGGGTCCCTGCAGGAGCACGTCCACAAGCTCCTGCAGGAGAAAGAGAGCAACAAATGGCCCCTGCTCTCGCTGATGATCTTCAGGCTGCTGCTGGCGGTCGCATTCATACTGGTATTCATTTCCAGCAAGTTCGACCTGTCGTGGTGGGCAGTGCTGCTCATCGTGGCGGCCACGCTGATACTGCTGCGCATACTCCCCCGCTATATCAAGCTCTCCGGCCTCGAAGACCGCTTCATCTCCAACCTCAACGCCCGCGAGATGGAGAGCCGCCGCAAGGCCCCGGTCACGACCACCATACGCGAGAAGCTTTCCGGCTACGACGTACATACCGACTCGTTCTACATCTCTCCCGACTCCGAGTATATCGGGGACAAGCTGCGCGACATTCCTTTCCGCAGCACCACGGGCGTGAACATCGTCAAGATAGTGCGGGGTTCGCGCTCCATACTCATCCCCAACGGCGACGAGCGCATCTACCCCTACGACCGCCTCCTGGCCGTGGGCACGAGTAGCCAGATAGCCGATTTCGCCCGTATGATGGAGCACGAGGTGGTGGACCCGCGTTCGCTGCATTTCGACGCCTCCGGCGACGATCAGGATTTCACCGTGGAGATCATCCAGGTCACGCCCGCGTCCTACCTCAACGACAAGGCCCTGAAGGACCTCTCGATGCGCGAGAGCGGCTGCATGGTGCTGAGCGTGCTCCGTGACAACGAGTTCATAACAAACCCGAAAGCGGACTTCCGCTTCCGGGTCGGTGATTCGATATGGATCGCAGGCGAAAAGGACTCCTGCGCGTTTTTCAGATAAGATTTATCACAATGTACCCCGCAAAGGCCGCGAGGACCGCGAGAGTCCAATGCAGGCCGAAGGCCGCCGTGACGATTGCGGCCAGCACGGCTAAACCCAAGAACCACAGACGCTTATCGCGCGCGCTGCGGTCTGTCTCGATGCCTTTCCCGAACTTCATTGAGAACATCGGCACCTCGCTGACCAGCAGGGCCGAGAGCAGGATAGCCAGCAGGGGCAGGCCCCAGGCCGCGGCGCAGAAGCGCGCGGGCGCTGTGCCGGGCTCCGCGAAAGCGAAGCTGCACAGCGCTCCGCAGAGCATCGCCGCCGCCGGCGTCGGCAGGCCGATGAAGCCCGAGTGCTGGCGCTCGTCGACATTGAACTTCGCCAGTCTCAGCGCCGAGAAAACAGCAAGTACCAGAGGAACATAGCTCCACACGCTCTCCCCCGACAGGCTCACCATGGTACGGTGGAGCATCAGGGACGGCAGCACACCGAAGCTAACGACATCGCAGAGCGAGTCGAGTTCCTTGCCGATGTCGGAATAAGCATCCAGGGCGCGGGCGGCCAGGCCGTCCAGAAAGTCGAAGACGGCCGCCGCCAGCATCAGCAGGAACGCGATGTCAGGCCGGTCCTTGAAAGCGAATATCACCCCCACGACCCCGCAGAGGAGGTTCATGGAGGTGATGGTATTCGGTATGACCTTACGGAAATTCATTTACTTGATACCAAGCTTGGCCTTGATAGCGGCAGGGACGGCGTCCTTATGGACGACGATGTCGATGCTCTTGCCGGCGACGAAAGCCTCGGAAGCGTACCAGATGCCCTTGTAGGCGCCGGTCTCACCCCAGGAATTCTTCACGAGGTAGAACTTGCGGCCGTACTGGTCCTTGGCAGTGCCGTAGATATGCATGCCGTGGTCGTCAGTGGTACTCTTCTTGTCGAACTCGAGCTGGCGGTACTCCTGAGTAGGGTTGATCTCCTTGAGATTGTCAGGAATTGTCTGGCCCTGCTCGGCGCGGCCGACCCAGCGCTCCTGGTCGGAGCCCGGGGCCGCCGCTGCGCCGGAGTCCAGCAGCAGGCCGAGGCCCTGGCGGTTGAAGCCGGTCTCGCTGACGTCGGTGCCCCAGGCGGCGGTATAGCCGTGGTCGAGGGCATAGTCAAGGGTCTGCATGAACTCCTCGATGGGGACGTTGTAAGCCTCGTCCCAGCGCCAGTTGTCGCAGACTTCGATGGCGAACTTGGTGTAGAAAGGATGATGAGTGAATGACGTAAGTGTCACATAATCATCGGGGTTGATCTTCAGGGCATCGCGATAGGAAGCGGGAGTATACTGCTTGCCGTCCACCACGAAAGTCTCAGGACACTTGCCAAGATAAGCGTCGAGAATGCCCTGGAAACCATTCTTCCAAGCGGTGGTAAGAGTCCTGTTCGGGACCTTGGCGACTGCCTGTACATAAGCCTTGAGGACAGCGTCAAGTTCGGACTGCGCCGGGAGCTCGGTGCCGTAATTCATGCCGGTCATCTCCTTGAGCGGGACGATACCGTGGTCCCTCACCACGTGGAGGACATCATCGGCCTCGGAGCCTGCTCCGAAAGTGAGGTTGCCATCGAGACGGACGAACTTGTCGGCCCTTTCGGCATAGGAGTGGCTGACCACGAAGAAGACGGAGAAGTCGGGATACTTCGCAGGGTCCTTGATATTGTTGATGCGGATGGCCTCGGACTCCAGGAAGCTGATCGTGGAGAATGCCCAACAGGTACCGCTGCTGGCCTGGTTCTTCACCGAGGTGATCGGAAGCTCCTTGACAGTGGTGAATGTGAGAGAGGGGGATGCGGGTGCAGGCTGCTGAGCCGGCTGCGGCTGTGCGAACGCCACGATAGCCGTCGAGAGGACTGTCATGGCTACAAGAATGGTTTTCTTCATGATTATAATGGTTTTGTCATTGTCAATCTCAACAAATTTACGGATTATTCTCCAATATCCCACATTTATACCCACAAATTCCACTTTCACCTCCCCACACCCCCACAACCTTCGACCGCCGGTGGAAGGTTACCGCCTTTTCCGCCGAAAACCCTCACTACCTTCTACCTCCGGTGGAAGGTTACCACCCTTTCCGCCGAAAACCCCGCTTCCTTCGACCAGAGGGAAAACATTAGCGGGCGCATTATCTGCATTTGAGGGGCATAAGCGAGCCAGACAGGGGATCACAATGTCGTATCTGGCACAATAACCGTCTTAAAACGCCTAAAGTGCACCCGTACTACATTCTTTCCCGACCAGGCCCCCTCGGAAACACCCACATTCTTCGACCTTCGGTGGAAGGATAACGCCTTTTTCGCTGAAAACGCCTACTTCCTTCGACCGACGGTGGAAGGTAGATGAAAGCTGGGTATATGAGGCAGTTTCGCAAATCGTTGTGTGCAGAGATAGGCCATGTAGGGCTCTGCAGGCGGGTTGGTTGCACACGACCTTCGAGAATTCCTGGGGTTGTGTGCATTAATATGCCCTAGAGAGGCTTGAAACGCCAATCGCTACTCACGACGTTTTGTCAGGATCAACTCGGTAGAAATTTACCGAGGTTGTCGTCGTCTTTCCCGAGAGGGCAGGAGTACAGACAAGCTCGGAAGGTCATCCTGGGATCGTGGCCGTCACTTTAAGATGAGGGCCACGAGTGCGTTTATGGACTGGAGGTCCTTTGCTGCTCCTGCCCCCTCGGGATACACCGGTTTTGTCTCAGGTTACTGCCTCCAGCCTCATAAAATGCTATATCCGGCTGAAAGTTATTGCGCTTTGCCCGCAGGGTAGTGCGGAAACGGGGGTGGGTACCCTGCGGGAGGAAGTGTCTCACGTCCGGCACCACCACCGCGCATGGCGAGGCGCGGTGGCTGGCCGCGACGGAGAGCCTTTGGTGGCTCTCCGCGCGCCCTGCCGGCCAGAACCTGAGGGCGTTCACCCGCAGGTTATGGGGAAAAAAGGTGTAACCTGCGGGAAATGCCCGCAGGTTGTGGCAGTTTCGGTCGTAACCTGCGGGAGGGAGCGGTGCGGGCGCAGAAGTGGTCTCTCAGGGGCAATAACGCGCCAGACACGGGATAGTGAAGTGGTGTCAAGCGCAAAAACAGGCCTGAAACGCCTGAACTGCGCTCGCAAGTGATTGGGTGAACCGGCGCTGCCCGCTGGGTA
>Ga0310696_10002702_pt1 | contig 23010 bp, 22 predicted proteins | sample AusTroGonzalo_MG_4_FD_203885 | JGI IMG/M metagenome (GOLD analysis project Ga0310696, IMG submission 203885) | Bovine rumen microbial communities from tropical cattle in Woodstock, Queensland, Australia - Gonzalo_02 (v2) (version 2) | ecosystem: Host-associated > Mammals > Digestive system >...
CAGCCGTGGAAGAGTAATCGAACTATAACACAATGCATAAAAAAGGGATCTGTCCGCTTGGGCAGGTCCTTTTTTTGTGTCCACAAGAGGATAATCGACGATTTATAGGCAAAAACGTCGCATAATATGCGATATTTTGCATTTTATTTGGTGATTCAGCATTATTTCACTATATTTGTCGCAGAATTTGCGATGTTAATCGCTGTATGATGTCGCACAAAGATCAAATGCGTTATGTATATTCACGAAAGAGAAAATTGGACACACTTCCGTTGGGACACGTCGCAGGTATCACTTCTTCAGGAAGAAGTATTCCGTAAACAAGGTCTGCTTTATGGCAGGCTTAGTTCGTTGGGCTTTGATAGCAAGTTACGTGCTATGGCGGAAAACCTGACATACGATGTAGTGTATTCTTCGGAGATAGAAGGAATCCGTCTGAACGTGGATCAGGTTCGTTCATCCATTGCCAGAAAGCTTGGCATTGAGAATGTGAAATATACAGCGCCTTCTCACTATGTTGACTCCGTTGTGGGGGTAATGCTCGAAGCTGTCCAACATTATGATTTGCCTCTCTGTAAAGAAAAGTTGTGCGCTTGGCAAGCAGCTTTCTTTCCAACAGGCTTTAGTGATGGTAGCCAGATAGAGATTGGCAAATACAGAACAAACGAGGAGCATATTGTCAGTGGAATGTTCGGACGTGAGAAAATCCACTATATCGCTCCTTCGCCAGACCGTGTTGATGAAGAGATGCAAAAGTTCCTCACTTGGTTTGATGGCGAAGAACCAGTAAGCAGCGTCATCCGTTCTGCCATAGCCCATTTCTGGTTTGTGAGCATTCATCCTTTCGAGGATGGCAATGGCCGTTTGGCTCGCATTCTTTCCGATATGCTTCTGGCCCGTGGAGAGAAAAGTGAGTTCCGCTTCTACAATGTCTCATCACAGATTAACAAGGATAAGAACCACTATTATGACATCTTGGAGCGGATGCAACATGGCGATGGTGACATTACAGAGTGGTTAGTATGGTACATGCATAAGTTGGTGGATGCGCTCGATGAGGCAGATACCGTTGTCTCCACAATCTTGAATAAGAGTTTTTTCTGGCAGAAGGCATCGTCCGTTCCAATGACTGAGCGTCAGACTCAGATGCTTAATCTCTTCCTTGACGGCTATGAGGCAAAGATAACGTCAAAGACATGGGCTACATTGGCAAAATGCTCGAAAGATACAGCCATACGTGACATTCAGGACCTTGTTGATAAGAATATCCTAATAGAGAACATTCCTGGGGCAAAGCGTCCGAGTTATTCCATCGTCTATAATGCCGAAGACCTCACACAATTCTTTACCGATATAAGTATCACAGAAGAAAATGACATTCCATATCTCAATGCTCTGTTTAAAGGAAAGAAGCCAGTGAGTGAAAGATTGTTGAAACTTGATGCTGAGCGATTCAAGAAAGGAGACCTCCCTTTGTCAAATCTGCTTAGTAAGTACTGCTCATATATAGCCCAAAATAACTGAGAAAATCTCATTTTTTTCGCAAAGCTTTGCCAACGTCGGTTTCCGAGTAGTGAGGGTGGATCGGTAAGATTATATATTTTATGACTACAATTACAACTCCATAGAAGTACTCCCCTTTATGGAGTTTTTTTATATGGTAAGTTAGAAAAAACTCTTTTCCAGATTTTGGTATATTTACTTTAAAAATCCACTTCTTTCAGATTTGTTAATGTATTCTGACTACAATATAAATCCCTGTCATTTTTTCAGAATTTGATTGATTTTCATGAACACCTAACATTGATAATCTGCAAGTGGTTTATATTAAGGCTGTTACAGTCTTAAATCAGGCTTTAACACCTAACATAAGAGGTAACAAAGACCTAACACAGAGGTAACATGAGAGGTAACATCCGAAGTGGCTTTATTTTTCAATAATATGCCTTTAATTTTCAATAACGTGCCTCTGCTGAGCAATAACCCTGCGTTATTTTGTCAATAACCAAACTCCTGTGCCAAGAAAATGTTCCCGCCGTGGGAACAAAACACTCCCCTACTGGGAATAAAGTATTCCCGCCTTGGGAATGCGTAGCCCACCTATGATGCTCTTTAGCGTTTCCCTCACAGTCCCTGCGTCACACGGTATTGTGATGGTGGCGTCCCGAATTTTCTGGTAAATGAACGGCTGAAACTACTTGGGTCGCTGAATCCGCATTTTATGGATATCTCGCTTACGGGAATTCCCTCCTTTAGCAGCCGGGCTGCATAATCCAGCCGGATGTCGCGGACGAATTCCATTACGGCCTTGCCAGTCTCTGTCTTCATTATGACAAACAGCTTGGAACGGCTCATGGCCATCTCCTGTGCCATCTGCTCTGCGGTAAATTCCGTATCGGCAATATGAGCTTCAGCTATGGCCGTCGCCTTCAGTATGAAGGGGCTTTCCGCCTTTGTCTCAGGCAGTTCCGCATCATTGGCGGTTTTCCGGCGTCTCCTAATATAATAGAGGGTGCAGCCGAACCCTCCTACGCCTATCAGCAACATCAGCATGAAAGACCATGCAGGCACAGCCGATGCGCTGCCCCTCATGTCGAGCTCTTCTATTCTTTCCTCTAACCACAACTGGGAGGCCGTACTGCGCAACTGCCCATCGAGGCTGTCTGCTGCGAAACAATCTATGCCGTGCGTACCGCCAAAATAGATGTTCCCATTACGTGCATCCAAGAAGCCTGACCGTTCTATGTACTCGTTATATTCTGTACGAAGCAGTGTAGTCTTATGGGTATATATATTGATGCAGCATATTCCCTGGTCATAGCTGCACCATACAAAGTCGTGCCGGCATTTTAGGCTTTTCACGATATGCCCGTCTGCTGGTGATGCTACATGCTGCAACTCTTTGCCTGAAATGTGACAGATACCGTTGTCTGTTCCTATCCATACGCCACCGGCAGCATCCACCTCCACCACTCTTGCTGCCTCATGGCTCCACTGCGTTACCTGACCGTTCGTATTACGGCAGAATAGTCCTTCTTCCGTGGCCATCCACAGGCCAGTCCCATCTATCGCCATATCCAGTATGAAGCAGCGCAGACTGTCTATCAGGACAGGGGTTCCTTGCTTATTTGAGTCAAGCCTGAATAGCCCTGCCCCGGCACCAATCCAAAGCCTCCCCTGGCTGTCTCTGCACAGGGAATATACTTGCTCTCCACGGGATTTCTGGAGAATGATTCTCTGGAATTCGTCTTTGTCCGAAGCCTTCACATACAGCCCGCCGTGTGTTGCCATCCACAGGTTCTGCTGATCGTCTTCAAGTATGGTCCTGACAAACCTGCCCTCAATAGAATCTGTCATGGGGTAGCTGACGGATTCATAATATGGTGGTATGACCTTCTTCAGTCCATCAGGTCCGACAGCCGTCCATAGAATACCTTTTCTGTCCATGCAGACGGCTCTCGCCAATGGTGTGGGACACAAGGCGATACGCCGATAGTGGCTATGGCGTGTATCGGCGAAGAAAAGCCCGTTGCTGACTGTGCCGACCCATAGTGTGTTCCATTTGTCAAGCAGCAGTGTGTTAACGGACTCGTCAAGCAGGCCTGCATCGATAGCCCTCTGTTTCGTGTACGCAAATTGTTCTGCAGGATGCAGAGTGTCTCTCTGCCATAGCAGATGCTTATCCACGGTCCACACCGTGGAAGAATGAGGGTCTGTAAAGGTGCGTATGTAGGGGGGGACCGCAAATTGCCTGATGGAATCGGGCATATTTGATAATTTGTAAGTAAAGAACCGATTACTGAGCGTATCATAGTAGCTCACCTCATCATGATGTTCAAAGCATTGCACCCACATCGTGCCCTTACTGTCCCGATGTATGCGATCCACCCGACTGTCAGGCAACTGGCTGGTGGGCAGCGGTATGAACTGCTGGCCATTGTATATGCACAGTCCACGGAAGGTCGCCACCCAAATATGCCCGCTGGCATCCTGCCCAAGTGCTATGACGCCGTTGTGCGGCAGCCCGTCCTTCACCGTCAGATGATGGAAACGCAGCGGCTGGGCATGAATAGCGGTAAGTAAAATCGAAAAGATTGCTGTCAGTAGAATGCGCATGATGTGAATTTTGCGTTAGCAAAGGTACGATTAAGTTTTGAGAATTAAGAATTATGAATTAAAAAATAAGAAATATTTTCTTTTTTTCTTTAGTTTATTTTTCGAACGTGAGTACTTTCTTACACCTAAAAGTATAAGCGTTCTAAAGATACGATTACGACGAATGCCAAGGTTACTATGTTAAGTTTTGATATATGCAAGAGAAAGCAATAGTTTTTTATTTTCCTGCATATCATGACGCAGCACATTAGCCAATTGTCAAGGGTATGTTCTTGTGCGATAAAACCGAGAACTTTTTCATCTTTTTGGAAAGAAAGTCAGATTTTGGACTCCATGTCAGATAAATTTTGTATTATATGTCAAAATAGATATACTAAATACTATCTCGTTTTGCGACAATTGTGCGTACATTTGCACCGCAAACCGAACAAATTTACAACTTTTTTAACTATAAGGTAAGAAACTTTTTGTAAAATAAAAAACATTAAACATCTATGAAGATGAAAACAACAATCAAGATGCTCCTTGCAAGTTTATTCCTTTCGATGGGAGCAAACGTTTGGGCAGTGGGCGGCACCGATGCCGAATACACCGCAGCCCTGGCAGCCGTGAAGGACGGCACCTACACCCTCTCGGCTACCTACAACGAAACACAGTATTACCTGAAAGCCGACGGCACCGTGACCTCAGACGCTGACGAAGCCGCTGTCTTCCTGCTGAATAAAGTAAGTGGCGGTGCCTACAAGTCGGTAGGGTGGAACATCTCAACTACAGGTATCAATGGTTTTACCAACTGGAGCAGTGGTGATAATTCACAACTCCGTATAGACAACTCATGGGCTTTCCGTGCCGACTACGAATGTCAAGTATTGTTCTTGAACGCTGAAACCGGCAAATATGCCATACGTTCTACCAATGCTGGTACAGACAATGGTTGGGGCGGTGACTTTGCACAGAATATATATTGGTCTACCAACGGCATTAATGCCATCTACTACACGACTGGTGAAGGCGCACCAGCCTATGTGTGGACACTCACCGAGGCCACGGGCATGTTCGACCGCAGCAAGACCTACTACATCAAGAGTGCCATCTCAACTTGGTCTATTTCAAAACCCTATATGCAGTCTCAGGCCAGCAATGCTGCCGACAACTACAATCTCGTCTGCTGTGCCAGCACCACCAATGCCGCTAAATGGTATCTCATCCCTGGCTCGCACTACAATAACTTCTACATCTACGAACCCGCTACGGGCTACTATATCACAGCAGGAGCATCTCAAGGGAATGCATGGATGCTGTCAAAGACTCCTTGCGAACTGAAGTTGACCGCTAATTCCGGATCTGGATACTCAGGCTACACCATCGCCTCTACAGCAGGCGCACAAGCCAATAACAATGGAAATGGTGTCATTACTTGGAAGAACGAAAGCGGTGAGGGTGAAACTTGGACATTAGAGGTTGCCGAAGATGCCGTCACCCTGCCCCTGCAAAACGCCTCCGACGGCATTGAGCGGCTCGTAACCACTGTGCTTTCATCGGCCACCGTTACCTACAGTGCTACAGTCACGTCAGCCGGCTTTGGCACGCTGGTTGTTCCGTTCGATGCTGATGTCTCTGGCGACGTGGAGGCATGGGAACTGAGCGGCATCGACGGCAACAGCCGCATACAGGGCACGAAGATTACAACCATCAGTGCCAATGCTCCCGTATTGCTGAAAAACGCAGGCACGCTCAATCTGACTGCCAAGAGCGGCACCATTGCCTACTCGTCAACGCCCACCAACGGACTGCTGACGGGAACATATACCTCTACCACTGCCACCGCCGGCACCTACGTGCTGCAAAACCTCGACAGCAGTGTAGCATTCTACAAGGTGGCGAGTGGCAGCGAACCTACCATCAAACCTTTCCGTGCTTATCTGACAGCACCCAGTCCAGCCCGCGCCCTCACCTTCGCCTTTGACGAAGCTACTGGTCTAGAGGCAACAAATATAGGAAAACAGACTATGGACGGCTCTGCTATCTATGACCTACAGGGCCGCAGAGTGGTTAATGGTGCAGGGTTAACGGTTAATGGTCAATCTTCAACGTTAAAGAAAGATCTCTATATCTTAAATGGAAATAAAATTATTATCAAATAAAAACAGGAGGAAACAGCAATGAAAAAGCCTTATATATCACCCAGTACTCTGGTTGTCACAATTAATCACCATTCACATATCCTCGCCGGTTCGCCAGGCATAACCACCAGCGAAACTTCGGCAAGCCAAGGCAGTGATGTCCTTTCCCGTAGCGGCAGTTTCTGGGACGATGACGACGAAGAATAAAGGTATTAGTTTTAAATAGTAGTTTTAGTTAGTAAGGAGGTTCCTGTGCCGCTGATCTCGTGACATAGGGACCTTTTGTCAAATAATCAACATAATAAGATGAAAAAAAATATTGCCATTCTCTCATTTCTTCTTAGTGTCTCTTCCGTATGTGCACAGATGACGACTGCCCCTATCGGGCAGGATGACACTCTATCTTCCATCGTGCTGAACGGCGTCAGCTGGTACGACCAGCGGGGCGAGACGGTGTCGGCCCATGGGGCGAACATCATCCGCGACGGCGACAAGTACTACCTGTTCGGTGAATACAAGACCGACTCGGCCAACGTCTTTACCGGCTTCAGTTGCTACAGCAGCACCGACCTGGCCGACTGGCACTTCGAGGGCATCGCCTTCAGTCGGCAGGCGGACGGGCGCATGGGGCCCAACCGCGTGGGCGAGCGGCCCAAGGTGCTGCGCTGCCCCGCCACGGGCGAGTATGTCATGCTGATGCACACCGACAACCTGCAGTATCGCGACCCGTGTACCTGCTACGCCACCAGCCGCACCGTCACCGGCCCGTATGAGTTTCGTGGGCCGCTGCTCTACAAGGGAGTGCCGGTGAAGCGGTGGGACATTGGCTCGTTCGTCGATGACGACGGCCACGCCTACCTCTTGGTACACCACGGAAGCATCTACCGGCTGTCGGCCGACTTCCATTCGCTCGACTCGTGCATGGTGAGTGGCGTGAGGGGCGTGGGCGAGAGTCCTGCCATGCTGAAGAAGGACGGTCTGTACTACTGGCTGTCGAGCCACACCACCTCATGGGAACGCAACGACAACATGTACTTCACTTCGCCTTCGCTAACAGGGCCGTGGGAGTATCGGGGTGAGTTCTGCCCCAAAGGTTCGCTCACGTGGAACAGCCAGTGCTCGTTTGTTCTGCCCCTTGACGACGAACGCTTCATGTATATGGGTGACCGCTGGTCGTTTCCACGCCAACGCAGTGCTGCCACATACGTATGGCTACCACTGCAAGTGGAAGATGGGCGCATGAGCATATCTGACTATATAGAGGTCTGGAACCCGCAGACGTATCAGCAAGCGGATATTGACTGCAAGCATCTTGGCACATCATGGAAAGGTGAAAAGCCCGGTGAGAGAATGACAGTTTCATTTAATGGCAGCCGCCTTATATTATATGGTGTTACGGATGACCAAAGCTGTTATGCTGACGTTGTCATCTGCGATAAACGCGGCCGCTGTGTCTTCAAGGGAACCGTGGATTTCTACAGCAATACACCAGCCCAAGGCATTCGTTTTATCTCCCCTCATTTCCCAACAGGCTCGTATACGGCTGAGATATGCGTCTCTGATATGAAGCCCAACTGGACAGACAAAAGCCGTAAACTGTTTGGCAGCAAAGGGTATAAGGTGGAAATTACGGACATAGGATATTACTAATGTCGGGTGCGGGAGGGCGTCAGGCTTCGCTTTTGTCCGAAGCCTTCGCGCCCGAAAACACAAAAGAAAAATGAAAATATTTCTTAATTCCTAATTCTTAATTCTCAAAACTTAATCGTACCTTTACCGATAAAAACAAATTACTAAATACATTATCAAAATGAATAAGGGAATAACTATCTTGCTGTTGATGACCATGCTTTGCCTTGGCATTCAGGCGCAGCGTGTGAATCTGAACGACTGGACGATGCTAACCGACGGTTCGCAGTATGAATGGGTAACGGACAAGTACCAGTGGGGCAACACCTATTACGATGCCGATGGTAACATTAGTGTGAAGACAGACCGCAGACAGGATGGCGATGACATCGTAGAGACCTATACCTTCACCAATATCTCAAAGAAAAAGATGACGGTAAGAAATATAGGCATCTACGTGCCTTTCAACGACAACCGCTTTTTCCGCGTTGACATGAAACAGCCGTTCACGCTCAGTGATTTCACGCTTGACAATATTAAAGCTGAAGACAAGCACAACTGTTACGAGATAAAGAAAATACAGAATATGAAGGTCAGCAATGTCACGCTGAATAAAAAACAGATGAAATGATGAGACGATCGTTTTTCTTGACAGCACTCTGCCTCAGTACCATATTGGCAGTAGCACAGCAACAGGCTCCCATGAAACTATGGTACACCCAGCCGGCCAAGCATTTTGAGGAATCGTTACCCTTAGGTAATGGTCGCTTAGGGGCACTGGTCTATGGTCATCCCGCAGACGATGCTTTGGTACTAAACGATATCACCCTATGGTCAGGAACGCCCATCGATCCTGACGAAGACAAAGGGGCCAGCCGCTGGATTCCTGAAATCCGCAAGGCCTTGTTTGAAGAAAACTATGCCCGTGCCGACTCATTACAGCTGCATGTGCAGGGTCATAACTCTGCCTTCTATCAGCCACTGGTCACACTTCATATCAAGGATGCCGATGGTCATACATACAGCAACTATCGCCGTGAGCTGAGCCTCGATTCTGCACTGGCTCGTGTATATTATAAGAAAGGTAAGGTGAGTTATCAGCGTGAATATCTTGTTTCGGCACCCGACCAGCTCATTGCCGTGCACCTCACTGCCTCCAAGAAAAAGAGCATCAATGCACAGGTTATGGTGTCCTCACTGCTCAACCATCAGGTCAAGACTGAAAATGACCAATTGACAGTAATCGGTCATGCCATGGGCAAGGCTAAGGAAAGCATACATTTCTGCTCTGTGGTGCATATGAATTTTCAAGGCGGTAAAGTGGTGGCCACAGATTCGTCGCTGGTGCTGAAAGGTGTCAGCGAGGCAGTGGTCTATATCATCAACGAGACGAGTTTCAACGGCTATAGCCATCATCCCGTCCGTGAAGGAGCACCATATCTCGAAAGGGCAACCAAACATGCTGCCCAGCTCAGTGCTCTCGCATACAACGATGTACGTAAGCGCCATATCGCCGACCATCGTCAGTTCTTCGACCGCGTCAAACTGGACCTCTCACCTCATAATTCTTCACTTTTCACTTATCACTTATCACTTCCAACTGACTCCCTCCTCCGCACCTACGGCACCTCGGCTGAAAACGACCGCTACTTGGAGACCCTCTATTTCCAATTTGGCCGCTATCTGTTGATTGGTTGTTCACGGACACCCTCTGTTCCTGCCAACTTGCAGGGACTATGGAACCCGCACAAGAAGGCTCCTTGGCGCGGCAATTATACGATGAACATCAATCTGGAGGAAAACTACTGGCCAGTCTTTGTAGCGAACCTCGCAGAAATGGCTATGCCGCTTGATGGCTTTGTCACCGCTTTGTCGCAGAACGGTCGCCATTCTGCCCGCAACTACTGGGGAGTAGAACAAGGCTGGTGTGCCGGACATAACAGCGACATCTGGGCCATGACTAACCCTGTGGGTGAGAAACGCGAGAAACCCGAATGGGCCAACTGGCCCTTGGGCGGTGCCTGGCTGGTCAATACCCTTTGGGAACGTTATCAGTTTACGCAGGACGAGGCTTACCTTCGTCAGACCGCCTATCCGTTGATGAAAGGTGCGGCTGAGTTCTGTCTGGCCTGGCTCATTCCTAATTCCAACAATCCACAGGAACTGATTACCGCACCCAGTACGTCGCCCGAGAACGAATATATCACCGACCAAGGCTATCACGGTATGACCTGCTATGGCGGTACTGCCGATCTTGCCATCATCCGCGAACTGCTGCAGAATGTCATAGCCGCTGGCACGCTGTGCGGCGATGATGTCTCCGCCTACCAAACGGCCTTGGAAAAACTCCATCCCTACACCGTGGGCAAGAACGGTGATTTGAATGAGTGGTATTACGACTGGAAGGACTATGACCCCAAACACCGTCACCAGACGCATCTTGTCGGTCTCTATCCTGGCAACAACCTGCCACAGTCATTCTATCCTGCTGCCGAACAGACACTCATTGAGAGAGGGGAAAAATCAACAGGGTGGAGCACGGGATGGCGTATCAACCTCTGGGCACGCCTCCATAAAGGCGACCAAGCATACCGTATCTATCGCAGATTACTCAACTACGTAAAACCCGGAGCTACACATCGTGATCCCGGTGGTACTTTCCCCAACCTCTTCGATGCCCATCCGCCTTTCCAGATTGACGGTAACTTCGGCGGTACGGCTGGTATCTGCGAGGTGCTGCTGCAAAGTCATCAAGGATTCATTGAACTTCTTCCTGCATTACCCAAAGCTTGGCCAGACGGTGAAGTCTGCGGTCTTCGTGCCCGTGGCGGTTTTGAGGTCAGTATACGTTGGCAGAAAGGAAAAGTGGTAGAGGCCTCCATCAAGAACTGTGGGCATAAAATTTCTGATGTAATCGTTAAGTATAATGGACATCAGCAAACCATCCAATTGAAACAAGGAGAATATAAAACACTTAAAGACGTATGAAGAAAATAATCTCTACAATCGCATTTTGCCTTTGCACACTATTGGCAGGAGCACAAGAGCAGGGACTGACGGTCAGCCCGCTGTTTACCGACCATGCTATCTTACAGCAGGGACAACAAATACCTGTATGGGGTAAAGCCCGTAAAGGGGCCACAGTGACTGTGACATTCGGCAAGGCCAAAGCGAAGGCAAAGGCCTCGGCTCCAGGCTATTTCTGCGTGAAGAACCTGCAGGACTCGCTTGGCGTGCCCGTCGGTGTCATCAGCACCGCCGTAGGCGGCACGATGATTGAGTCGTGGCGCAAGGACGCCGAGTGGTACAAGAAGATAATAGACCTGTTGATAGATAGGAATGATGATACCATCAATCTTTGTGAAATGAAATATACTAATGCTCCATATACTATTACAGAGGAAGAGGATGAGATAATCAGGAACAGAAAGGAAACCTTCATTCGTGAGACAGAAACAGAAAAGACAGTACTTGTCACGATGATAACATCCTTTGGTTTGACTCCTGGAGGTTATGCTGATGATATTCAATGTCAACTTACCATGGCGAATTTGTTCAGATAGTTACACAAAATAAAAACTATGACGATATTTCCAGAGAAATTGTAATAATCAGTAAAAAGAAGAAAGTGCAAGGCATAGCAGCATGTGTACAAGTTTACGTTTAACCATGTATATATACATGCACCCCTAAACTTAAAGACCAAACCTTCATTCTTCTGATTTAAGTTTACGATACCTTAATTATATATATAAGAACATCTAAACTTAAACCTAAACTTATAGCATGGAATTTTACCCATTTTTCTTTTGACTGAAGCAATATATTGGAGGTCTTATGTGGGTTTTACCATGATTTTTATAAATTTACGGACTTATTTTGCAAATAAAATGTGCGTAATGTCAGAAAAAACATTAATTTTGCAAACAAAGTTTGCAGAATGTGTTTATGAAGACATGGTTCTTCTGAATATATGATGTATTTAGAGTTAAGGATTGTGAGACCAAAGTCGAGCAATTTATTGTAAAACCAAAATTGAAATAATTTACATAAAAGAAAGATGTGTCTGCCATTAATCACGTAGAAGTTGTCATCGGCGTGTAAAAATGTGCAGAATATGACTGAAAAGAGGTGCCTACACTTTACAATAAACTTGTAAGTCTCTGATAGTCAGCATCTGTTAGCCGCCGCGCAGGCAGCTGTCGAGGAGTAAACAAATAATTAAACAATAGGAAATTTGAGCGTAACTTTCGTAGTTACGCTCATTTTTTCTCAATATGATTATAATAATATATGTATAAGGTACGAATCACGGCAGTTCGCCAAACAGTCTATCCCGACCTCATGGACAAATACGAAAATCCCATTGAACACACCTGTGATGTTAGCATAGGGCAGCACTGGCTTTCAATAGAAGGCCAGTGTCCTGAAGGTCTTTGTACGTCTGCATGGGAATCTATGAGACCGTTTGTGGAATCTCTTGCAAAAGGCGAAGGACACTACGAGTAAAATCGGCTCACCAGTAAATTTCTTTTTTGAGGGGGGACCATCATTGCGACCGCGAATGATGACACAATTGTTTTGTTAAAAAATGTAACTGCCCTGTTAGAAGGTCAAACTGCCCTGTTAGAGATTGCAACTGCCCAATTTGGATATGTGTAACTTATTCATCTAGCTTCGTTTATTGTACCTGCACAAAATGGCTGAAGCTGTTCTCCCATCACCCCCTTCATCACCTTAAACACATTGTCACCTGTGCAATGGCTGGTGTAGAACTGCGTTTCGGGATATCTTGCTTTTAGCCTTTGAGCCAAAGCTTTTATTTCACAATCCGTCTCTAGCCCGTCAAGTAAGTGGAACCCACCTACTACGGTATGAACAGACCAAGGACAGGTGGCCAGAATGTTCTCCAGTCCGCTGTGAGCGCAGCCTGTAAATAGCAGACCATCGACATACAGTGCCAGTTCGTGACGGAAATCATCGTGGATATAATCTCCATTGACATCCTGCACATAGAGGTTTTGATTCCCCTTGGGCATTGGATGATTATGAGGGATATGGGCAATCACATGGGTATCTTCTTCTATCTCACAGGACTGGTTTATCAAGATAAGTCTGTTTTCGTCTATCTTCGGCCACTCCGCGGTAATGCTATGCAGATTACCTCGTTTGGAAAAGAACTTTCCGCTCATAGCATCAGGTGAGACGATGACCTGAGCCTTCTGATTAAGTTCTAAGAAGTAGCGTAAGCCGCCAGCATGGTCGCTGTGTCCGTGAGATATGAAGACATAGCGCACATCGCTGAGATCTATGCCCAACTGCTCTGCGTTTCGGATAAAGACGTCGCTTGAACCAGTGTCAAGCAGAATCTTGTACCGCTCTGTTTCCAACAGGATAGACAGCCCATGTTCTGTAGAGAGACGGCTGTCATCGCTTCGATTATCTGATAATACTGTCCACTTGGCTTTTTGCCGAGTTTGCTCACACTCGACAAATCCGATGCAAGCATCACTTTGTTCCCGTTTAATCGCAACCTTCATATTGTTATCTCTATTTGAACGCCCTCTGGGCCAAGTATGCAACTCTCGTAATAGCCGTCGCCAGTGATTCGGGGCCCACTCATGACTTGATAGCCTGCGTCACGAAGAGCAATGGTCTTTGCATCCACTGCCTCCTTACTGCCGACTGCAAACGAGACATGGACTAAGCCGATGTTGGGCTTAGATGGGTCTGCATCGATAGTATCAGGCCGCTGCATCAGTTCCAGTCTTGCACCACCATCTGGGAATGTAAGGATATATGTTCTTAGTCCAGTTCGAGGATTATGATACTGCTCATTGCTTACAGCCCCGAAGTGGTCGAGGAAGAACTGGCGCATCTGCTCTAAGTTCTTACAGAAGAGTGCTATGTGGTCGATTCTCATTACTATCTCTTATGTTAGTTCGCGTAATAATGGCACAAATATATGAAAAAATCCCAAATGACGAACGAATGAGAGCAAAAATATGATTGAGACTTGCTCAAATCGCTTTTTTGCCGAGTGAGGAGGAGTTGACTTTCCCTTCGGCCGTCGAGCTAAACCTTCGACGTAGTCAAACTCGTTGATTTTGCCTTGGGATTTATGTTTTATTTTGAATATCGCTCACCAACATACCCGTTATTCATCTCTCCTGCCATTAGATCGAAATGTTGATTGATTGATTGAAGACAAAGTGTTAGTTGAAATAAAGGTTGTCAGGTTGTCAAAATGTCCTATTGTAAGGAATATGACAACCTATTTATAGGTTGACAGGTTGACAGAAGGTTGACAGGAATATGGATATGGTTGTTGAGAAGAACGAAAAGGCGAAGTTATACATAAATTCTCTAGAGAATTTACGTGCAAGTGCCTTGTTTAAGGCTTGAAAAGCTATGGATTGTATGTAAATTCTCGAGAGAATATCGGAGTAATGACACGGTTTTGCGGATTCGAAAGGCGAAAGGGTGAAAAGCGACGCTGCTATGCTGTCGCTTTGAATTGACAACCTATTGACAACCTGTCAACTTAAAGAAAGGTTGTCAAACTATTTACTATAAACGGTTTTGACAACCTGACAACCTTTCTCAAAATAAATTAAATGTCTTATCCTATTAGAGATTGCAACTGCCCAGTTAGAGAAAAAAGTCTGTTGAATTCTGAATTCAACAATCCGCCAACACTGGGTTTTACTAGTTACCCGTAAAACCTGCGCAGATTCTATTTTCCCACGCAGAATCTACTTTTCGATGCAGAATCTAACATCTGTAAATGTAATCCACTGATAGAGTCAGCTGATAAAATCAATTGACAGTGATAAAAGAAATTAAGGGAAATTAGGGGAAATTTCTTTCTTTTGAAACGAATACTTTTTCTTTTTGGAAACGAATTAGCACGAATTATAATTTAATTTTCCACGAATTATTCTTTAACATATAATTATCTATATATCGGCAGCGCATGAAAAGAAATAATTAAAAGAAATTCTTCCACGCCACCGCCGCCGCTGCCACCGCTGTTGCCGCCGCCCTCGCTTTCCTGCACGGCGTATGGGTCTACCGTATTCCACCATCCGTCACTATTGCAACCACCTTAATGTGGCAAAGTGGCAAAGTGGCAAAGTGGCGGAACCTCATTCCCCGCAGAAGTAACTCGCGAGCAAGCAGCGATGAAGTATGCAGAAGAAGCCGAGAAAGACTTGTAAAACTCAATCGGATTGCCATCCAGCAGATGCAAATATTGGAGGACAATGAAGGGAGAAAACTATTGAAGTAAATCTACATTTCAAATAATGGAGATGTTCAAACGAGCATCTCCATTTTCATGTTGGGACTGGATGAAGGACTTTCTGCTGCAACGATTGTTTCTGTTGAATAGGCGTCAGTCCCCCCTGCGGCTTGTGTTATTTCATTATTATCTTCACACTCTTCTCACCAATCTTTACGATTGCCACGTTGCCTGGTTGCAGGGTGGTGTTGATGGTTGCAGAGCCATTCTCACTGACGGCAGAGCCTGCCTTGGTGCCATTGATGCTATATACGCTGACTTGCTCGCCCTCGTTGCATCCATGCACCTTGATTGTGCCTCCCTCGCCCTGTATCAGCACGGCATTGGCAGGGATGTTAGCCATACCATTGGAGATACCTTCCGTCTCGGGCTGTTGCTCTATCCAGCAGAGTGTTGCAGTAGCCGTTTCTGAATTATAGTAACCAGTTTTTGCGGCATAGACGCTTATGTTGTAGGTGGCTGTGAGTTGTACCTCGTTGCCACTGCCAGCTTTGATGTCTGTGTCTGTTATGGAGTATTGGCAAATGGCTCCTTCTGTTGCACAGGCAAACATTAGTTTGCCGTTCAGATAGCTGATAGTAGGCTTCTCGCATTGTTGATTGATTTCCTCAATAAACACGAAATCTTTCCATCCCTCTGTTGCCTTGTACTTGTCGATAGTACCCTTTGGCACATACAATGTAGCGTTATTAAAGGTGTTTTGGGTAAAAGTCCTTTTGTTCGAAGATTTACCGAATACACTAAATGGATTCTCTATAAGAGAAATTACAGTTGGGATATCTACGCCATCGAAAGCCCTTCCTCCAATGCTCGTCACACTGTTCGGAATAGTGACAGAAGTTAATCCACTACAATTTTGGAACGCCCAATCTCCAATGCTCGTCACACTATTAGGAATAGTGACAGAAGTTAATCCACTACAGCGATAGAACGCACTATTTCCAATGCTCGTCACACTATTCGGAATAGTGACAGAAGTTAATCCACTACAGTCACGGAACGCACCTTCTCCAATGCTCGTCACACTATTAGGAATAGTGACAGAAGTTAATCCACTACAGCCACGGAACGCAGATTCTCCGATGCTCGTCACACTATTAGGAATAGTGACAGAAGTTAATCCACTACAGCTATAGAACGCATATTTTCCAATGCTCGTCACACTGTTGGGGATTATTAAGTCAGTTATTTTCGTATTTTCATCGCTATAAAGATTATGGGCATAATATAACGGATTGGAACCGGAATCACCAAAGGATATTCCACACCATGCAGCAATGTCAGAAACAATCACTTTTTTTAGATTTGAGCAATCTTGGAACGCAGAACTTCCAATGCTCGTCACACTATTCGGAATAGTGACAGAAGTTAATCCACTACAATCATAGAACGCATAATCTCCAATGCTCGTCACACTATTTCCAATAGTGACAGAAGTTAATCCACTACAATCATAGAACGCATAATCTCCAATGCTCGTCACACTATTTCCAATAGTGACAGAAGTTAATCCACTACAATTATAGAACGCCTGATCTCCAATGCTCGTCACACTATTCGGAATAGTGACAGAAGTTAATCCACTACAGTCACGGAACGCTTCATTTCTAATGCTCGTCACCTTTCGTGTCTCATTCATGTATGTAACTTCTTCTGGTATGACTACATTTCCAGAATATCTATTGGAATAGTCAAGATAAGAAGTACCCCAATAGGTGACTTCCAATTCCGCGCCATTATTCACATAATTGTAACAAATGAAAACGCCGTCAGCATTTTTAACTGCAATGTCATGAGCACTCGCCACCACAGGTAGCATCATCATCACGAGTAACAATAGATTTTTCATATTCATATCGTATTTAGTTATTGTTTCATTTCCTCAAAATTGAACTCAAAGGTGTTCAAGTTGTCATTGCGCTGCAAAGATAACCAAATATGAAGAAAAAGGCAAATAAAACCATGAATTTTTTGAAATGGCAAAATATGGTGCTGGCCAAGCACCGCTTCTCAACGCACGAGTATCAGGGGCAGGTGTTTCAGGAAATTCTTGCAACGGATATCGTGAAGATCAACAAATGACGTAGGAAAGAAATTGGAATAATTGGAATAATGTTATTCAGAAATAAGAATAATTTCAGGATAAAATTTCAGGAATATGGAGCCTTCATGGGAAAAATTCACAGGGCGCAATTTTGCGCTCTGTGAAAAATACTACCCGATGTCGAATGGAGTGATGAAGAAACAGGCGGTGGCAGATAGAGACGCTCTTCAAGCAGATAAAGCAAGGATGATTGAAGATGCTGCGGAATCACCTCCTGACAGTGCGGAATTCGAATGAGGGGGGCTTACTGTTTTGAAGTGGAATCACTTTATGATACCTCGATGGCCTTGGTGACCTTCTGCTTCGGCTCGGCCTTCGGCATGGTGACGGTCAGGATACCATCCTCCACCTTGGCAGAAATCTGGTCTCTCACGACATCATCCGGCAGCGTGTAGCTCTGCTCGTAGTTCGAGTAGCTGCGCTCGACCTTGGTCGCTTTGCTTGCAAAGAACTCGCGGCGCAGATAGTGATGGTGCTTGTCCTCGTTCTTGTGCTCCTGTTGGTGCCCTCCATCGATGTTATCAACATCGTGGACTCCTCCCTTCTCGATGGCGATGGTAAGGTTCTTGCCTTGCAAGCGACCAGAGGTCGAGCGGCCCTCGTCATTGATAGCCACACGGCAATATTCTTTTTTAATGCCAGGGGCTGCAAGCTCCATCGTGTAGGCTTTCTCACTCTCTTTGACATTGACTGCGGGTGCTGTACTGTTGGCACGTTTGAAGCCCCTTGCTAAGGGGCTGGCGTAAGCCAGGGATATGGCCATTATTGCACAGAATTTAAACTCGATTAAACAACGCTGACAATTTATTAAACCCAGTTTAACATTGACAGTTCAAAAGATAGATGCTACCAATGAATACAAGTAGCTGCCGAAGCTGACGAGTGCCCATATCATCAGGGCAATGAGCAGCAGAAATTACTTAGTGTTTGAGGGTCATAATCTTCGTGGGACAGGCCTGAGTACACTTGCCACACTTCAGACAGTCGGGATGCAGATAGCCGATGACCTCGCCGCGAGAGTCGTAGGGCGTGAGCTGCATCGGGCAGACGCGGGCGCACTGCTTGCATTTCATCTGACAGGCACTCGACACGTGGATGTTCGTGAATGCTTTTGGCAGTGGAGCTTTCTTAGGTGCTACCCAGTTGGAGATGGTTCCCATGGGACAAAACGAACACCATGTGCGTGGTGCATAGATGAAAGAAAGCGTGACACCAACGATGGTAGTCATGACGATAATCGTCCAGAACACTTTGCCTATTCCTGCCCACATGGGAAGTCCTCCCTCGCTCCAAGGCACGAAACTCAGCTGGATGCCAAACATAGTGAAGATGAAGAACACCATAAACAGTCGGAAGCCGAAGGTACGCACACGCTCGACCTCTGGTCGCTTTGCCACTGCAAAGAACTTGGGAATCGGACGATGGGGTGAATACTTCGAGAGCAATCTGTCGTACATATTGCCACGAGGACACACATGTCCGCACCACCAGCGGCCTTTAAAGATGCTCGTCACCACAGGGCCGATCATACAGATGATGGCCAACAGGCCAATCACTGGGAAAAACCAGCCGAGGATGATGTAGGCGATGATGATCCAGTAGAGCGGCAACCCTGGAGTCTCGAAATGTCTATGGAATCGTTTGGTGTTGGCCATAATTCTATTTCTCCGTATTCTTTAATGTTTCGATAATCGTGTCGAGTTCACTGGCAAACTTGGCATAGTCGTCCAGTTGGAAGGGGCAAGCTTTGAGTTCTTGCGTCCCTTCGGTAGCAAGCGGCAAGCCGAGCGCTTTACCCATGCCTACAGGGATGATGGCGTAGGCCTGTTCCTCCATCGCCTTGCCCTTTGCAGTCAGCGATACTATCTGCTGGCGCTTATCCTCCTTGCCACGCTTACGAACCACGATGCCAAGCTTCTCCATGCGCTGAAGCAGCGGCGTAACGGTGTTCGTTTCAAGCAACAACCGATGGGCAATGTCGTTCACAGGCTGGGAATCCTGCTCCCAGAGCACCATCAGTACCAAGTACTGCGGATAAGTGATACCCAGTTCATTCAGCATTGGCGTATATGCCTGTGTGATGAGTCGTGCTGCCGTATATAGACGAAAGCATATCTGCTTGTCGAGTCGCAATTCTTCGTGCATAATTTTTCACTTTTCACTCTTCACTTTTCACTTCTACAACATGGCCTCAATGTCCTTCTCGAAGTCCTTGGGTTCCGTGGTAGGAGCATAACGCTTGATGGTTTCACCGTCCTTCGAAATCAGGAATTTGGTGAAATTCCACTTGATATCACTGTCCTTCTCTACACTCTTACTGATAGCCTTGAAGAGAGTCTTGGCAGCTTTTGCCTTCAGACCGTTGTACTCCTCGGTGGGAGCTTGAGATTTCAGATACTCGAAGATGGGCTGGGCATTGGGACCATTGACATCACCCTTCTTCATGATCTGGAAGGTCACGCCGTAGTTCAGTTGACAGAACTCTTCAATTTTGCTGTCATCAGCAGGATCCTGCTCCTTGAATTGGTTACAGGGGAAACCGATAATCACCAGTCCTTTGTCCTTATACTTCTGGTTCAGCTCCTCCAGTCCGGCGAACTGAGGCGTGAATCCACACTTGCTTGCCGTGTTCACCACCAGCAACACCTTACCCTGAAACTGTGAGAAATCAATCTCCTTACCTCTGCTCGTCTGAGCCTTGAAATCATAAATCTTTTGCATCGTATTATTATTTTAAATGAATCCCTGCATTATAGCCGTCCCTTATTAAGGGACTCTAAATATATCGTTTACGATGATAAAGATGGTGCAAACGAGAGCAGAGCCAAGCTTGCTTGAGCTATGCCGAGTGCAGCCCATCTTCGCAACGCAGTTGCAAAGGTAAGGACAATATTTTATATCGCAAGCGATTTGTTGAAAACTTTAAGAGAGTTTAACAATATATCGCCTGCGACATAATAAAGGTGTTGAATAACACATATTTGTTATACGACTTCCATTCCGAATGGTGACAGGGCCAGCTTTGCCAGCCGGAAGTGCATCTTTCCCCAAGGAATGCCAATGATGGTTATCATCAGAACCAGTCCTGCAATGAAATACTCGATGGCAGTATGCAGCCCGCCAAAGATCAACCAAATGATGTTTCCTAATATCTTCATGTTCAGATTACAACTGCCGTTCCGCTGGTGGCTACCATGAGCATCGAGCCGTTAGCACCGACGGTCTCATAGTCGATGTCGATGCCTACGATGGCATTGGCTCCCATTGCCTGAGCACGCTGCGTCATCTCCTGCATGGAGGTGTCCTTGGCTTCGGAAAGCACTTTCTCATAAGCGCCTGCACGACCGCCAACGATGTCGCGGATGCCAGCGAACAGGTCCTTAAACATGTTGGCACCGATAATGGTTTCACCTGTCACTATACCCTTGTATTCGCGGATAGTGCGACCTTCAATTTGTGGAGTTCTTGGACGAGCCAAGCGTCTCCTTCGTCGCCGAGCGGTTGAGAGTATCATAATCGTTTCTTTAAAAGTTTCTATCTGTTAGACGTAAGGAGGATGCGAAAAGTTGCAGATGAAATAAAAAGTGCTATTTGTCTTGTTCGCCTCTGGTATAGTTCAAACAAGTTTGGTTATGCTCTCGCTGCTCATTCGGTTCTCTACTTGCTTTTCTCATAACATTAACTTTTTATATTTGGCCGCAGGCAACTGTCGTAATCTGTCAGACCCCTCGCTGTTTAGCACTCACCCGATGTTTTTTTTGTTAGCAACTGTTACATTTTTGGTTTAATATGACTTTATAAGCACTTTGCCGGTTCGACTTGTACCGCGCCTTTTTGCTCGACTTGAGAAATGCTCGTGCGATTATATTATCCCACTGGATATCAACGAGTTTCTCTTTGTTCGCTACATATTTCAATTATGTTGCAAAGTTACACATTTTTCACGAAAAACGTGCAGAATGCGCTATCTTTTTTATAATTCATCCCAACGAATGGAATATGATTCTAACAGTTTGATGGGTATTTGCAGTTCGGTAGCGGTTTTGCGCCAGTCTTTGATGGCGGCACGAACCTCTTCTATAATTTCTGATGCTTCTTTGTGTTCAAGCATGTAGCTCTCACTTGCAGAGAGTAAGGCGTTGATGTCCGACTCTTCTGTGTATGAGTCTATGAGCAAGAATTGATGTGACTTTGCTCCTGGGTTGATATCGTATGCAGGAGAAAGTGTCCAGCCTTTTGGGGTAAGCAGGAAACCGTGATTACGGAAATGGTCGTCGGTGTTGCCAAACATAACGTTGAATGCTACTCTGCGATAAAGTTCACGAAGATTCTTGTGCACATCTGTACACCCACGAAGGATGAAATCAACGATGTCAAGATAGCCGTTACCTGTGCTGCTGCCAGCTCCATCGTCAAATCCAAGCAACGACATAGCAGAAGCAAAATGAATACGACGGCCTTCTGCTGTTCTATCGAAGCGTTCAGAAAGAAGCAGGTCACGGTCCTTTGAAATCTTGATGGTGCGCGTCTTTGCCACGTTGATGCCAGCCTTGGCCGCCAGTTGATGCGAGAAGTGCTCAATAAGTTCTGTATTCTCCAGATCCTTCTTAGATGGGAACTTGGCTACATATAGTTTGCCGTCCGTATCAATCACGTTGGCCTTAGGACGAGCACCACCGAGTGAGGTTCCAGGGTCAATCAACTGGTCAAGCCAGCGTTGTTCCGGCAATTCGTTGCGCTCCTCTGCCAGCTCAATCTCATGGCACGCATCGCACAGGGCGCGAAGACTCTCAATCGGGGGAACAAGGTATTTTGCACTCGCATTAATATAGTCACTACTTTCTTCCTCTTTGTAACGTATGCCACCCATACGGGTGAAGTCTTCGATGCCAATGAGATAGTCGTAATTAGTGAGCATGCGTTTCGACCTACCTTCCTGTTGAGCAGTCAGTCGCTCTCTACGGTCAAGTAGTAAACGTCCCCAGCGATCGGGGAAGGAATCCTTGACGAAGCCGAATACATTATCATCTCCACGAGGATGCTGCAATGAAGGGACATTCATCAGGTCACCGCTCAGCAGGATGCCGCCATGTTGTTTCAACCACTGGTGCGAATACTCAAAGACAAAATGGTCTTTGCCACGAACATGTTCGTAGCCTAATGTTCCAATCTCTTCGGGAGAGGTTAGGAAGTCAAAGTCTGCGTAAACTATAATTCTCTTCATCGTCTTAGTAATTCTGCATCCTGAAGCTGTCTGCCAAGAGCATCGTCAGCAGCCAACAGGGTGATATCCTTTTCCAAATTAAGTGCAAAGAGTACACGCGCATAGATACCCATGGAAACAGTTGGGTCGCCATGTTCCACCTTTGAGACAGTCAGTCTTGTCACCGTCGCCCTGTCTGCAATGTCCTGCATAGACAAATGCCTGCGCTTGCGGGCCAACATGATTTGCTCGCCCATAATCTTTAGGTTCTGGCTCAATGCCCTTGGCATCGTTTTACCAAATGTATTTTTACCCATAATTGTATCTTATTGGGTGCAAAGATAAATAAAAATGTTTAATATAACAAACATTTTAGAAGATTTTTGTGTCTTAACACATTTTTTTTGGGTCACCTGCATAATCACGTGTGAGCGTACACTAAAACCGTGATGTTTTTCTTTCTTGTAAGAAACGAGATATCACAATGAATCCACAATACGAAATACTTGCCAAATGTTTGTTGCCAACACAT
>Ga0310696_10002704_pt1 | contig 22998 bp, 31 predicted proteins | sample AusTroGonzalo_MG_4_FD_203885 | JGI IMG/M metagenome (GOLD analysis project Ga0310696, IMG submission 203885) | Bovine rumen microbial communities from tropical cattle in Woodstock, Queensland, Australia - Gonzalo_02 (v2) (version 2) | ecosystem: Host-associated > Mammals > Digestive system >...
GGCAAGCGCATTCCCTGAATTCCGGCCAGCTCAACAAAGTTATATTGGTTACAGCCCTCTGTTCCAGTAACCGGAATCGCACCATAAGATGATTTTAGCGCACCAGTTTGCACATGCAAACCGTTTGTTGTTGCCATGAATGTTATTGGTTCTGCCTGAGACATTTGATAAATGCACATCCAAATTCTGCCAACCTTTGCCATACCCGGCATAAATACCGCTGGTCTGTTTTTCAAGTCACCGATTGAATTAGGAATAACGCCTTTTGTTACATTCTGCTGCCATACTGTACCTGTTGCGCCAAATTTGATGCCGTTTGAATCGACCGGAATCCATTTGCCGTCATCAGAAACCTTGCGCACCGCGCCATAATGGAAAAAGCCAATTTTGCGCGATGTTAAAGCCGTGTAACCGCTAGGATATGTTGCATTTTTAGAAACAACAAGCTGTGGCGTGTTACCGTCAAAACAAAGATAAACGTAATAATCTTTGCCATATTCAAGCGTATCGCCTGAATCAAGATTTGCTGCAGGCGCAAAATCAAAATCTTCACGGTTTACAAACCGCATCCAGTCTGTACCGTTGAAAAAATCAATGGCTGTCCCGCCTTTGAAAATGATGTTGTCATCATTATATGCAAACGGGTCTTTTTTAGTTAAAAAACTGCTGCCAGTACACTTAACATTTGTGTTCTCGCCGATGATAGAAACTTTTGCTTCGTCTTGTTCTTCTTGAGTGCGATTGTCAGAATAAACATGAGCTGTTGTAATATCCATTACTTAATCTCCTTTATCATTTTGTCAATTTCTGCATCTGTGATGCCGAGCTTTTCTTTTTCACACGCCGGATCATATACATCAACAAAATCGTCTGATGTAAGCTCTTCAGGGTCTTTTTCTTCAGAACCTTCTTTCAGAACCTTTTTGTAAACATTGTTTTTCAAGTTCTCAAGCTGAGCTTTGAATCTTGAACCAAATTCTTTATGCTCTTTAACATAAGCCAGAGCATTTTCATAATCTTCTTTAGTGTTTAAAACCGATGGATAGCCAATCATTCAGTAAACACCTCCTTTACAATAATATTAACTGGAACAGCTACATCCTGCCCCCACTTAAATTCACCCCATTTTTTTGTGTTCCACTTTAAAGCCGGTGTACCGTCAATAATTACACCGTCTTCAACACGCCGAATGTAAATATGTATGCCGTCATCTTCTGCCCACGATTTAATAGGCAAATAGTCTTTAAACTTTCCGGCAAAATTCGCAAAAGCTGCAAAGTGCTTTTCTGGTGTCCAGTAAATGTTGAGACTTTCCCAAGATAAAACAGTTTCTGCACCGATTATGTCAGTAAGCAGACGCGCTGCATCAGCCTGAACGTGCATAAGCTGCTGCAAAGCACGTAAAAAGTCAGAATCATTCACATTGTCAGGCCGGTTTGTTACACGGTTTATGTCACCGAAAGCAGCAACAAATACGGCGTGAAAAGCACCAATTACATCATTATGCCATCGTGCTTTATACTCAGTACCGTCAAAGCCTTCGTCTGTTGACGCATCTACCGCCTGGCCGCCTGGATAATCTTCTGTTTTCGGCCCTGTGTATTCTGAATAGGTTTCGTCTATTAGAATCATGTTTTACTCCTTTGTTTATGTTAGATGTATTCAATGAACATAATTGCAGACATGTGAGACGGTTTGATTTGCAAAATAATATATTCAATAAAAGGCTTCCAAATTGCCGAAACTTGAATCTTGCGGACAAGAATTATTTCGTGATAAACATTTCGCAAAACACTGCCACAAACATAAAAGCAAGTTTCCCAATAACGAGAATCTTGCGGTATGTTGTATTCTTGCGTATAGTTTGTTTTTAGAACCGTCGGAGAAAAATGCCTGTCGCCGATACGGCGGCCATCTATTGCGTATTTATTGCCGTTTCTCATGTATTTGTTGCCGTCAATACATGTGTAAGCAACACTATTTGCACGCGGCATACGCACAGGAATATTCTCGATTACTTTAATTCCAGGAACAAAATAATTGAGCATCATCTCCAAAAAAGGCGCGGTTGCAAGCCCGTGCCGTGACCGCCAGATAGACTGCAAAAAGCTCCTACGCTGAACCTCTGTAAGAAGATAAGTAAAAGGCAGCTCAAAAGCATCTTCCCATTCTGTGAGGTTGCGCGTTGAAAGCGGGAACAAGTCAGCATGATTCTTTTCAGCTTCAGTACGTACATCTTCAGGCAGAACAGCCAAAGCCTTTGAAAACTTTGTAAGCGTGTTGCCCGGAAAGAATTTGAAAAGCTTCGAGCGCGGAAAAAGCATTTTTATAGTTTCAAAAAATTTCATACTGGAACTCCATCAATATAAAAAGTTCCAAGCTTAGAAAGCTCGCCATAACCCAAAGTGTAAGTAATTACATCTTCTCCATTAGATTTAAGCTCAATGCTTAAATAGTCTGCGCCAACACTTGTTGCATATTCGTTCATTACGCCTGCAACATTGTTATAAGTGATTTTATTTGTGATATTCTTTTCATTGGTTAAGCCTTTTATGTATGGCTCACGTGCATCAAAATATGTGTTTAAGGCAGCTTTTGCACCGTCAATAAAATCACTTACGTCAATGCCAGTTAAACCTGTAATAAATACATCAAAAGGTTTGACAACAACCGGCCTGACATTTTGAAAACTTTCATCATAAAGCGGATCAATTACCTGACCGAGCATCTTGCGCATAAGCCCCGTTTCAGGGTCATAAGTACAAGACAAGCCGACCTGTTTTAACAAAGCCGCATCAGGAATCCTGTCCGGATAAAGCTCAGGTTCACCAGCAACAAAAATAATCACGCCCGTGCTCGTCCAGTTTTCCCCGGATATTTCTTCGCAATCGCCATAGATATATGTCTGCAAAACGCCGGTAACTTCACTAGCCCGCTCGCGGTAATCAGCATAAGAACCGCCATGCAACTTTGTGTTAAAACGTATAGTTACGCGCCGGCGATATTCTGCTTCTGTTTCTTCGTCGTTGCCGTCTTTTACAACTTCAGAAACAATGGCTGTTTTTCCAACCGTTCCCAGAGCAGACACAAAATCAATATTGTCACCAATATCAAGATTGCCAACAGTGCCGCCTGCAGCGCATTTAACCGGAATAACAACCTGTTCTCCTTCGAGCAAAACAGTTTCTTCGGTTAGATAAATCTTGCCGGTAACATTGCTTTTAAGCTGTGTACCTGAGTATAAGTAAGAGCCGACACTAGTAACTGTAACAGCAATCTTGCCTTGCCATTGTGTTGCTGCTTTTGGCTCGCCCGCCCCGTACAAATCGCCAAGCATAATCAGCGGATTTATTGTTATGCCCAAAAATGATACGTTGCCGTAATAAGCTTTCTCAGGATATTGCTGAAGCCCCCACCAGGCAACATCTCTGTAGCAAATAATAAAAAGACCGGCAGTAATCTTGCATAAAATGTGAATAAAGCTTTTCGGCAAAAGCCGGAACGTCTGCCCAAATTTAGAACAAAAACCTTCATAAAGAATGTTATAAGTTTCGTCTATCGTCTTATTTTCTCGCGCCATTTCGCATAGCCTCCCAGTTAACTGAATATGTGTTACTGAAAATATCAGCACCGTCCTTAATTAGTGTTATTTCAAGTTCAAGCCGTTTAACCCCGGCAATTTTTCCGTTTATAGCAATTTCATCTGCAATGCCGTTTGAAACAATCCAGTCAAGGTCTAGCTTTGCAGCGTTTATTGCTTCTTTTGCATTTGCAACAGTCAACGGATTGCCGTTTGTTACCGCCTGAAATCTGCTTTGAATTTTCTCTGTGTTTTGCGCTGTGTAGTTACCCCACCAGCCCGAACGATTCTCAACTTTTCCAGAATCCTCAACATTGCCGCCAAAAAGAGAAATGAGAACAGACGTGTTAAAACCTTTATCAGACATAACAAGACCGTTCTCAATATTCATTTCGCAGCCGTCTTCAGTAAGATTCAGAAAAACATCCCCTTCAAAATCTGCTGTTGCCATTTTTACCGCCTTTATTCAACGATTTCAGTGCCGACGTGTACCATTCCCGTAACAGGGCAAATCGGAATTGCACAAAAACCACCTGATCCGGTTGCAGGAACAGAGCCGTTTTTAACAAGCGTGCCGCCCTGAACCGTTACATTTGGAGCATCAACAGTAACTTTTGTATCACATTTAACAGTGGTGTCATCTTTACATTCGAAAGTTGTTGTGCCCTTAACCTTGATATCAACTTTGTCATCAACTTGCAGGGTTGTTTCTCCAGTAATATGAACATCAACTTTTGCGTGATTGTTGATAGTCACATTACTAGGCGTATCAATTTCAAGAGTGCCGTCGTGATTCAGCTTTATCCATGTTTTGTATTTGCCGCTTCCAGGGTCACGGCTAAAAAGCCATATGTCACCTTCTGAAATGCTGTCTAATCCAGGCTGTAAAACGTTAAGCGTGCCGGCAACAGCAAATTTGCCCGTGCCGTCAATTTTGCAAAGCAGCATTCTGTCATCTTTTAGAGGCACACAATGAACGCCTGCAGGCGCATAAAGCTTTGATTCAGTGTTCAGATTAAAGCGGCTTTCAATCGTGTTAAAAATAAATTTTTCCATGCGGTTTTTTAAAATTCTGCCTATTCTGTTCATTTTATTGCTCCCACGGCCACTTTGCCGGAACTTCACTATTGCGCAAACCAGGCAAAACAAGCTGCATCTTTGTAATAAGCCCTTGTGAATCATCTAAGCTTATTTCAATATTTTTTGCCTGAAGCTTTGTTTCGCTATAAATTTGCGCAGTCGGTGATTTTACCGTTACGCAGCAGCCTTTTTGAAAAATAACATCGTCTTTATCAACAACGCCTGTAACTGTCAGCTCGTAGCTTACACACGTACAGAACATACTTGCAGCTTTTGCTTTTACAGCCGTTTCAAGATCCGAACCTTCAGAATCGTCCACAACATATGCAAAAGGTTTTAATACGCCGTTTTTTACTAAATATTGATTTTCAAAAGTGAATTTATCAGGCTTGTTTCTAACGTCTTTATCTTCATTGATTTTGGCGTAACCAGTTACATGAGAATAAAAATTTGTTTCGTCAAACTTTGGCTTACAGTCAATAAAGCGAATATCGCCTTCAATAAAAGTTGCGCAAGATTTGCCGGGTTTATCATTCCAAAAACGTAAAGAGCCGTCAGGCGCGTTTGTAGAAACAAGACCGCGCTGTTTTGCAAGTGTAGTCAAAAAATCAAGAATCTTATCGCCAACATCATAAGCAACATCATCAAAAGGTGCGCCGTCTGAACCTTCAAGAATTACATTAATGCCAAAAGGAGCGCAGGCATTTTTTGCGATTGCGCTTAAAGTCATGCCGCTGTAAGAAGGCGGAAAAAGCGTGTCAGGCAGTGTGCAGTCTAAAACGCCGCATTTTGCATAACCCTGTAAATTAACAGTTCTGCTGTCAGGTGTAATCTCAGGGTCAGAAACAAGAAGTTTGCCGGCAAAAACAATCTTTTTGTTGTAATAAAGAACCGCATCAAGATATGTAAGCGGTTTGAAAGAATTCTTAAAAATATCTTTGTCAGGGTCAAAAGGCGCAGATAAAGAAAAAGCGTCAGGCGCGTCATCGTTCAAAACAAGTTTAAACGCTGTAAAGCCCGTAAACAATGTACCGTTCAGCAAAAGAGAAAAATTGTGCTCTGAATCAGAAAGCTTTTGAACAGGCGTGTTTGCCTTAACGTTTTCTTCAGGAACTTTCTGATCCGGAATGATAATAATATCGCCTGGAAAGATAAGTGGAGAACCGTCTGATGCAGCTTTACGCCCTGCAAGCTGTGGATTTGCCTTAACAATATCCGGCCAACGTGACCACGAACCAGTGTTTGCAAGTGCAATTTTGCCGAGCGTGTCGCCTTTTTGAACTGTGTGACTATATGACATAATAGCAAACCTCCCTGCCCATTGGCAGAAGTTCCATTTCATCAGCGTTTATGTTGTTTTCCTGGATAAACTCATCAATGCGGTCAAAATTGCCGTAAAGCTCTGCAATCAGCTCTAAAAGCTGTCGGTCACGGTCAATAACAATTGTACGGCGTGCAGGCAGATTAAAAGCTGTATCGAGAACATACCAAGTTGTGTCAGTTACAAGTTTGTGCAGATTGTAATATGTGTCACTTACATCAAGCGAAAGATTCTTGCTGTCATAGCTGTCAACGTATGTTGTGTATGAATCAAACAGCTCTTCGAGCTGAGCCATCGCCTGAACAGCCTCTTCGCGGTTCCTGAATCCTGTTCCCTTTTTTACATCTGTTGACTGTGCCGCAGAAAGAATAGCTCTTGCAGTGCTTGAGACAGTTGCCGTAAGAGAAAGAGCGGTTGAGGCAAATTGATTTTTGATATCGTTCTTTCTTACCGGCGTTACATTAAAAGTGCTTTTAAGATTTGAACTTGCAGTAATAAAAGATGCAACAGTTTTAAGCGGAGAAGTAACACTTGTTGCCGGCAGCTTGAAAATTGCAAAAAGACTTGTTGCAAAATTGCGTGCCGCTTCTTTGCTGCCAGCCTTAATTTTTTGAGCAAAATCTTCTGTCTGTGTTTTTAACGTCTGAAATGTTTCCCACGCAGCTTCATTTTTTTCTGCCTGAACCCCTGCTTCTGCAACTCCAGAAGTATTGCAAAGATTCTCTTGAGCAATGTCTTTCATTGCCATATAAGAAACCGTTACATTTTCTTCAAGAACCGTTGTAAGTCTTATCTGCTCAGAAGCATCAGAAACCTCAATCTCTGATGAAAAATTGTCAGTTGCAGATTCTTCAACGGCTTGATATTCCTCTTCGATTTCTTCAGCCTGCGCAATTGCGCTGTCTGGCATAGCTTCGTCAACAATGGTTTCTGCAAAAGTTAAAGAAACAGTTGCAATATTTGAAGCTGTTGTAATTTTGTCTGAGCGTTTGACGCTGCCAGTCGGAACAACTTTGCGTGTACCATAAACAGGATGCTGCAATTCGCCGATACCGGCAACTTCAAGAGCCTTTTCAAAAGCGTCTGCCTGTTCCACGCAGTCAGGGCCGGCAAAAATACATTCAAGCGGAAACCGCCGCCCGCCTCTGCCAAGAGACTGAACCAGCGCACCGTCTTTTGACGGAAACGTAAAAGTCGATGTTTTTAGGTCTGTTTCTTTCTCAACATCAACATAAAGAAAAGTAAATGTTTTTCCATTCGGCGCGGTATATTGCGCTTCAAGTAAATTTTCACTCCATGCCATGCTAGTATCATGTTCTATGGAGTGAAACAAAACTATTTAATTTTCTCTAATTGTACGCTTGAGCGTACACTATATACGGCAAGAAAATATGTCATGCAGCCAGTGTTCAAGCCCTAGTGCAAATTCATCATCTTCTGGTGTGTTGTGGCTTTTAAGCTCGTCAATGTATGCATGAACTTTTTCTGAATATGAATGACAGGCATCTTCTTTTTCTGGCGGCAGCTCAAAGAACGAAAACATTTCTCTGAACATATCAAGCCCCGAAAAAGACAAAGAATTCTCTTCAGGGCTTGCACTCATATTTTTATGCCTGTGGCGTTTGTTATGGCATCTGTGGCTGCTATAAGAAAACCGCCGATTGTAACCAATGTTGCCGGACGCAAAGTTGTGCCGTTTTTATCAGCATTGATAAACAGATCCGCAACCATGCGGATATTAAGCAAACCTTCACAGACGGTGTTGTCATCTTCAACACTCATGTAATCTACAGCTTTGTTTTCTGTCATATTTTCCTCCTCGAAAATACTGAAAAAATTAAGATAAATTAAAATGACATTTCTTTTTTTTTTGTCAAGTGTTTTTCTTATAGTTTCCTATTGTTTCCTATAATTGTTTTTTTTCTTCTATTATAAAGCCCTCTTTTGAGGGCTTTTGGATTAAGCAACAAACTCGTGCACTAAGCGCAAGTCAGCTGAAATGTATGTAGCATATTTGCAGCTGAACGGGTCAAGGCTGTCACAAGAAAGTGAAGAACCGTCTGCAAAATCAAAACAAAGAGTTGAGCCGTCTTTGTATGAATTTACAGCATACTTTTTTACAAAAGCAGAAAAATAGTTTGTGCTGAGGGTTGAGAAGCCCCAAGCGTCCTCAAGGCGGCTAAGGATTGAAGAAAAAGAATTGAATTTTAACATAGTGTGCCTCCTGCGGCTAAAAAAGTTTGTTTGCTCTTATGTCTATAATAATAAAGAAAAGATTATAATTTGTCAAGTATAATTATAATTATTTTATTATATTTTTATTGTTTATTGACTTTTCTATAATTGCAAAGTAATATGAAAACATGGATTTGTCAGAAACAATAAAAATTCTATGCATCAAAAGAAAAATGTCTCAGTCAACGCTTGCAGAAAAAACAGGGCAAAGTCAGCCAAATTTAGCAAGCAAACTAAAACGTAATGACTTCAAAACTTCTGAACTTGAAAAAATTGCCGAAGCTTTAGATTCTCACCTTGAAATCAAATTCATAGATAACGCCACAAACCAGCCCATCATCTAAACTGTCTCTCATTTTTAATAGTTTTGTAACTTTTGCAGTCATAAACTCCCTGTATCAAATAAACAAGGAGTTTTTTTTATGCTTTCAGCTTATGCAATGGTTGTTGATGACCCATCTAAATTCTATCTGCTGTCTGATGATTTGAAAAAGCGCGTTATTGCAGCAGCTGCAAACACTGTAAACATTCAGGCTGCAAAGACACGCAAAAACGCCGTTGAAAACGTCAATATGCAGTTCAATATCCGCAACGGCTTTACTGTCAAAAATATCCGCTACACAGCCTGCCCTAAAACAGTTGTAACGCTTGAAGATGTTCAGGCAGAAGTTGGTGCAACCGAACGCGCCGATTATATGGAACTGCAAGAAAAAGGCGGTTTTCATATGCCGCGCAAAGGCGGGTTTGTAAACATTCCTACGGATAAGGCGCGAGAAGGCGGCACTTTTGCCGGAAAGGTTGCAAGCACATCAACAATCCGCGCCCTAAAAAAGCGCAAGCTTAAAGGCAGATATACGCATACTTATGCAAGCAGCAAGGCAAGAGCTGTTGCGCGTGCTTATGTTGCGCATAAAACAGGCAGTGTCATTCATTATGGAAAGGACGTTTTTGAAGTTACCAGCTTTCAAAAATCCGGAGACAATATTTCTTTTGAAAAAGAAATGATCCGCAATGTAAGCTTTACAAAAACGCCTGTAAAAGCAAAGCCCTGGCTTCAAACCGCAAGCGAGCAGCCTGCCGCTGAATGCCAGCAGATTTTCAATTCTCAAATGGACAAAATCGACAAGATTTAAAAACAAGCTTAGACTTGTACACAAAAAAGCCCGTATTCGCTAAAAAACAGCGTTATACGGGCTTTTTTGTGCTTTCTAGTGTAATTTTACGTCTAAGCGCAAAAAGCGTCTAAAAACGGCGTTTTTTGCGCTCTGCGGGCTTTTAGAATTTGCCTGAATGATACTGGTTTATGCGCACGCCTGGAGCAGAGCCGCTTACTTGAGCTGTAAGACCACGCTCTAAGCCGATTGTAACATTGCTGTTGCTTTCGCTCTGCGAAAAATAACGCTCTGTCTGAATACTCTGCGCATCGCGTGCCGTAATCGGCGCGTTTGAAACCACTTCTCCGCCGCCTGAAATTTCCGACCGGAAAGAAGCAAGAGAAGACTGCCATTCAGCAATCTTGCCGCCCACGCCTGGAATCCAGGTCAAGCCAGCCATAAGCTTTTCAATCGGCGCAAGCAAAAAAGAAACAATCGCACCGCCAATCTGACGCAATACACCTACAAGGCCGCCGGCCTGAAAGGCAGATACAAGCATGTTCCAGCCGTTCATTATGGCAGAAAAAATAGCGGTAATTTCGCCAACCGCGCTTGCAATAGATTCGCGCACTAAATCAACAAGTCCTGTTATCAATGTTCCCAAAATCGGAATATTGGCAATCTTTTCAAGAATTGCATCAATCGGCGCGTTTATTGCCTGAATAATTGTGTCACCGATTGCTTTAAGCCCTGCAATAATGCCTTCGTCTTTGAATGCCTGAACAATGCTGTTCCAATTTTCAATTAAGCCGTGCACAAGAGCTATAACTATTCCAAGTGGCGGCACGATAATCTCAAGAATGCCGGTTGCAGTCTGTCCCCATGTTTCCCAGTGCTTTGTAAGCAACACAATCAAGCCGACAAGAGCACCTATTGCAAGAATTATCCAGCCGATTGGAGACGCAACAAAAGCAGCGTTAAGGATATTCTGAGCAACAGCCGCCGCGTTTGTTGCAACACTATAAGCCGCCATGCCGATGCGGCCTGCAGCAGCTGCAATTGTGTTGCCTTCTATTGCGGCTGTTGTTCCCCATAACGCCGCATTGTGTGCAAGTTGAATACCTGTAGCAATGCCTGTTACAACCTGATAAGCGGCTGTTGCAATCTCAACAGCTTTCATACCGATTGCAACCGCCATGATTACAGTTTTATAAAGTCCAAAAGCAGCTATCAGCGGAATGATAACCCCGCGCATATTTATAAGCGTGGTTACAAATCCGGAAACAATATTTGCAACAGTCAGAAGCCCGTTTATCAATGTTGTAGGGTCAAAACTCTGTATAGCCGCAGTCAGCTTTGTTATGCCTTCTGCGCCCTGTGTTTTGAATGCCTCAACAAACTTAAAACCTAGCTCTGTAGCTGCACTTGCAAGGCTTTTAAGCTGTCCGGAAAGACTTTGCTGCATAGCGTTAGCCATGTTTTTGGCTGCATTTTCAGAATCATGCAATTGTTTAGAAAAATTCTCAATTCCAGCCGTTCCTTCGTTAAGCAAGATAAGAAAATCGCCTATCGTGCGTTTACCAAAAATAGCCTCTAAGCTCTGAATCATTGTGCCCTGGTCAATTGAAACAAAGTCAGAAATATTAACCGCATCGACATTGCCGCCTGCTTCTGCTAAAGCTTTCTGATAAGCTTCAAGTCCGCTGGTATCGCCGAATACATCTTCGAATTGTTTCATTATGTCAAGAATCGGCAGCATATTGCCCGCGCTGTCATACGCTGAAATGCCAAGTTTGCCTAGTGCTTCACTTGCGGTTTTTGTCGGTGCAGAAAGATTGAGCATCATATTTCGAATTGCCGTTCCGGCTTCTCCGCCCTTAATACCTGAATTTGCCAAAACGCCAACCATTGCAGAAAAATCTTCAAGCGTGCCGCCTAAAGAGGTAAAAGTCGGCGCGCCGCTTTTAACCGCTTCAAACCACATATTCATGTCTGTGTTTGCCATGTTGGTTGTCTTTGCTACAACGTCGCTCAAATGCCCTAAAGAGGCGGCAAGGGCTTCATCTTCAAGCGGTTTGCCGAATTCGTCTTTCATCATATTGAAAGCACCCATTGCATCGGTTGCCATATCTACGGCAGAGGTTAAATCTATGCCGGTTGCAATGGCTAAACTTGTAGTGCCTTCGAGCAGGCTCATTGCCTGAGATGATTCAATGCCAGCCATTGCCATTTTATCAAGCGCACCTGCTGTATCAACAGCAGAAAACGGCGTTATGCTTGCAACACGCCGCGCCTCAGCTCCAAGAGCTGCTAAATGTTCCTGGTAATTTTCAGAGGTAACATCTAAGTCTTTGAATTTCGCGCCGGCGGCTGTAACCGCATCATCAAACTGAATAAACTGCTTTGTTGCAACGGCAATGCCGGCAGCAACGCCGGTAACGCCCCATTTAAGAGCAGATTTGCCCATATCAACAAGCTTGCCTGGAATAGCTTCTAGGCTTTTTTCAGCAGTATGCAAATCATTTTTCATCAAGTTACCGATTGCACTGCCTTCTTTTGCTACTGATTTTAAAGGGTTTGTGAATTGGTCTATAATTTTGAATACGGTTTCAACCGCGTATCTTGTTGCCATTTTTGCTCCTATACAAAAAAAGCACACCTTGAGGTGTGCTTTTTTAACTTTAACGCTTCTTTTTACGGGCAAGTTCTTTGTTTTGTTTTGCCTGTTTTTGAAGCTCAATTAATCCTGGTATAAGAGAATCATACCAAAAGTGCAAATCTTTCATAGTTAAATCTTGAGGCTGTATCGGCAAATGATAGTCAGAATAAATCTGTCTTATCATTATGTCGAGATGGTCAGAGCCGTGCACAACTTTTCTCTGGCCGTTATCAGCAATTTCTAACCTCAAGAAAGAATGAAAAGTGCCATAATGCCCTCAATCAGATTAAAGTCAGTTGTATAAAGCTTTCTAAAAAATCCGACATCTTGACCAGTAATAGCACTCATACCGGCAATTTCTTTTTCGGCTTGCTGGTTGTCTTTAAAACCGTCCATTGCCAGACGCAGTTTTGCACCCGGATTCTGAATTTTAATTACTTTTCCAGCAAAACCTTCAGGTGACTTCTCGCTGATTGTGTAAATAATTACATCATCTTCGATAACAAGCCGCCCTGCAGCCATTGCCTTAATAAACCGGCGTTTTGTATTTGCTACAAGGGCCGCCTGGTCGTTAGACAAATATTGAACATCAAAATCCAAATCGCAAGCTTCACGCCAGTTTTCAAACTCTTGTTCAGCAAGCTCTTTGTTAATTTCAAGCTTTTCCATTAGTCTGCCTCTCAAGGTTTATATTTATTGCTTTTCGAGTTTGCCCATAAGGGTTAAAGATACAGTGTTTTCAGAATCATCGTGTTCAAGCGCGTCTGTAATCTGCATCTCGCCGTTATAAACAGTGCCGTCAAGCTTAGTTCCTGAAACCGGAACAAACTCCATGCTGTTTTGCACTTCCTGCAAGAATTCAAAATCATCGTTTTTTGGATTGCAAAAAACATTGATATCTGAAATCTGCCCTGTATGATACTTCTTTTTGATGAATGTCGAACCGTCTCCGGCTGTCATAACTTCGTTCTCGTATCCAGGAATTTGAACCTTTACGCTGTCGTCGTTCTTACAAGTAAAACGGCGGCCATTGATAATTATTGATTCCCAAGCACCACTAGCCATTTTTTAACCTCCGATTAAGCAGCCTCGCTGCCAAAGTTAAATGCAAAGTAAATATCGTTGCTGCTTACTTCGATATTGCCTGAAAGCTTGACCGGGAATGTTGTATCAAGACGTTTTGGGTTTTCGCTGTTTATCGAAACGGTCAAATTCTTCTTTGTGTATTTTGCATCTGCAATGATTGCAAGCTTAACAAGCGCGTCTGCAAGATTGTAGTAATAAGCAACGATAGTCTTTGGCTGCACTGCCTTTGGGTTTGTAACAATGTCATCATCGTTAACAAGCGGCGCACCTTTCAAATCGTCCTGCTCCATAATCAGGCGGACGTTGAAACAAATGTTCTGCAATTTGACGATATCGACAACATAACGCTTTGACGGGTATTTTCCGGCATTTATCGGATGATACATAGTGACAAAGTCGTTCATAACGGCGTTGCCATTTTCGCCTGAAAGCTTCAGGTTTGTAGAGCTGCCTTTCTGGATTGAATTGTTACGAACAAGATAATTTTCTTGTGCTTCGTCTGATCCGGCAAGCAAGCCTGTCAATGTTGACTTAACATCTTGCGCAGGGTTGTTGTCGAAAGTTTCAAGCGCAAAGAAAGCATAACGCGCTGCAATTGAAAGCGGCAGTTCTGGAGAACCAACCGAAACACCAAGCGCGGTAATATAATCTTCTGTTCTAAAGTCTGTAACAGCCACGCGCTGAGCGTATGCGGCATTACAGCCAACAATTGAGAAACATGGCTGTTTTACCATGACATTCCAGCGGTTTTCACCTTCAGCAAAGAACAGGTCAAGAATATCCGTGTTTGTAAAGTCCCATGTGTTGAGTAAACAGGTGTACCACACACCGCCCATCTTTTTGAAAGCGTTTGAAAGCTGTGTTGACGGGTCAATAACGCCGCCCGAAAAAGGAACAACTTCAAAAGTCAAACCGTCAACAGAGCAGTTAAGAACATACTTTATGCCGTTGCCGCTTGCCCCTTTCCACTTTGCGGTAAATGGCAAATACTGAACCTCAACATCGTCAATTGTTTCAGTTACGATGTCGCCAGCTGTTGCAGGCATTTCAAGAACTGCATTTACAGCGTCTTTGATGTGTGCCATAACTTCCGCACCGGTTTCACCTTTTGCAACTGCAAATTCGCATCTTTTGCCGCCAACATAAAGCTTGCCTGAACCGCCGGAGGTTGCTGTTCCGGTTACAGTAATCTGACCAGTTGCAGCAACAGCGTTAACCGGTGTATCAACTGGAAAGAAATCAACAGGGCAAGAAAAGCCCGTGCCGGTCTCAGGGTAAAGCTGAAGAGCAACAAGATGAAGCGGAGAACCGTAGCCGTAACGCTCTGCAACGGCGGCTGCACTGCCTTCACCTTCGTATTTTTCAGTTGGGTATTCAACGCCCGTATTTGCCTGACCAAAAACAGCAAGACGCTGCGGCAAGAGCTGTGCACCGTTCTTACTGAAAGACTTATAGCTGATATCTACACCTACTACGCGCGAAATTGCGCTTTGTGAAAGACCCATTCTATTCCTCCTTGTATTCCTCTTTTATGTTCAACAGAATTTCACCCGTAGCTGAATTACATGTAAGATTCATTTCTTCAAGCACATCCGAAACAACCTGAGGGCTGTGTTCGTGAAATTCAACTTCCAGTGCAATTCTTTGAACGCCAACTTTAACCGCGCCTTCGCTATCTCTAACAATGCCGCTTTTACAGCTTGCAATATGCTGGTTGTTTACAATGCCGCGCAGTTTCAAATAACGATAATTTGCAGCCTGCAAGATGTTACGCACAAAACGCGCTATCTTCATGCTTTTAATTTTGGCAATACGTCCGGCAAAACCTTCACCGTCATAATTGCCGGCTGCATAGCAATCAATGTTATAAACCGCATTAACTATGCGGTCATTTGAACCGTCATCGGTATCTATCAAATATTTATCAAAAGATACGTTAATAGCCGGAAAAGGATTTTCTTCATCCTGAACGGCCCACGGTTCATCATTTTCGATATACACTTTAACGTCATAATCTTGTTTAGCCGGCAAATCTGGAGTTGCTTCTGCAAGCTCGTGCTGATTTAAAAGTTCAAGCGCGAGGATGCCTGCAACCTGGTCACGTACTATTTCAACGTTGTCAGGTTCATTCAAAAGTTCATTCACTTCCGGGCGCGGTTCCGACATTGCCAAACTCCAAGCTCAAGATTAAAAGCCCGATTCCCAGCCTGCGGTCAGGCTTAAAATCGGTTACGTATGCTGTGTACTCTTTTCCGCTTTCATCGCTTGCGGTTTCTATCTTCCAGCCGCGACCGGGCCGGATATATTCGCCATTTTCTGTAGCAAGCTTTGAAAGCCTAAAAGAAGCAGTAAAAGACCTGCCTGATATCGGATTGCCTTCGGTGTCGATTGCAAATCCGATATCGTTAATGATGCCAGCGAGTTCGTATTTGTTCCCGCTGGTATCGATTAATGAAAATTCACGCGCAAAGCCGTTTTCTGAATCTTCGAGAATAAAAGAAAGGTCATTTTCGGCAAGCGCGTTTAAATTCATTTTGTTTCTTCAGCAGATTCATTACCGGCTTCTGCTTCTCCGGTTGTGTTTTCTTCAGCAACAGTTTCAGATTCTGTCACAAGCTGCGGCACAATCTTTTCCTGTTTAACAGCAATATCAAACAATTCTTTTTTTGGAAAAACTGCGGCTGTAATTTCCATGCCTTCTGTGTAGTGCTTGCCGTGATGCACAAAAGAACAGATTTTGCCGACAACGTAAATTGTGTTCTCTGGCTGAGCTGTATTTTTCTTTGACATAATCAAACTCCTTATGGTGTAACTGTTCCAGAAAGAACAGCAATGCGGTCAATTGAAACAGGCAGACACAATGGACGGCTAGAAGTTTCTGCTTCGAATGTGTTTTTCGGAACATCTGCAATAACGCGCTGTGTGTAGCGGATTCTGTTTTCAACAATCAATTCTTCAGGAACAATATCATCAAAGATTGTGCCGCCTGAAATTACAGGATGACGTGCATACATAAGACGCAAGTCAAGGCGTTCTTTGTTCGGCAACAAAATAACTTTGTCATCGTCAACAAATGGGTACTGAGTTGTATTTTCAAAAGCCTCATAAGTTGCGCTGTATGTGAACAAATTGACCTTGTAAGCACCAATCATGATGTAACCCATGTACTCGCCGCCCTTGTCAACAAGTTCAGGGTTAAGAGCTGCAATGTTAAGAACATCTTTCTGGAAGCGTTTCAGAACATCTGGATCTGCAATAAATGCTTCCCATGCTTTAGCACCAAAGATAGCGGTCGAAACATCGCAGTGGCCGTCTTTACGAATAACGTCCATTGCAGATTTAAGGTCTTCGATTACTGTTGCGCCTGCCTGATCCCATGCAGTTGAAACTGTAATTTTGTGAGACGGAGCCATGCCGTAATCGAGTGTGTAAGCGACATTGCCCTTTTCATCGGTCAAGTCAACTTTACCAGTCTGCAACATTTTTGCAGCCTGCATTTCGATTGAAAGCCGGATCATATCCTGTTCAAGCTCAAAAGAAGGCAGAAGTTCATTCTGCATTTCAGCAACCCAGCTTGCATATTTGGTGTCAAACACAGTTTCTCCAGGCTTGCGGAGCATAAGGTCGTAAAGCGATACAGGACGGCTCAAAGAATAAAGCGGCGGACGAACCTGTTTGCCCGTGAACAAATCAGGTGTAATTTTTACAGCACCGCTGCCAACTGGTTTTACAACAGGCGCAATTTTTACACTGCGGTTAATAACATCAATATCAATCAATTCGCCGTTCGTAAAATACGAAGGCTTAACCGTAAAGAATGAACTCAAAAAGCCCATCCGTCCAACATCAGGACGGTTACGGAAAACTTCCAACATGGTTTCCTTAAACTCAGGAATTTTCATCTTTTAGCCCCTTTTACACAATATTTACTGGAATTGGAACAATGCTCTGTGAACGCAAAATATCGCATTCAGCATCTGTCAATGGTTCACCGGCTGCGTTAAGTGCTTTGCGGTTTACTTTACCCGCAATCATGACACGCACATTCAAATCAGCTGATGAACCTGTATCGTTTGCCAAGTCTTCGATAAGAATTGCAACGCCTGCATCTGCTGCAAGTGTTGATGTTGGCGGTGTGCCCGGTGTAACAACAACAACGGCAAATTTGCCGCTTGACTGTCTGATAAGAACAGTACCTTTTGTAAGTGTTGTATTTGCAGCAACAGTTACAATAGCTGTTTCAAATTCGTTATTGCCAATGCAAAGTGGCGGGTTTGAATAATCTGTGCTGGTAATATTAGGCATTATTTACCTCCGAGCATGAGTTTCTTGTAAGCAGCAAGTGCTTCTGCCTCAACGTCAAGCTTTGATACGCCAGGTGTTGTAACAGCTGGTGTGTTGTCATTAAGACGGGCAGCCTGCAGCTGAGTTCTGCAAAATACCTCATGATACTTTGCTGTAACTTCATCAGCAGAAACAGCAACGCCGTTCTTGATAAAATCAACAGAAGCAGAAATATCGCCGCTATCTGCTGCCATCTTCAAATGTGCCGTTACCCTTGAACGTTCTTTGTTTTCGCCTTCGGCGAAAACAGCGTTGTAAACTTCAGGGTGTTTTGCTTTAAGCTCTGCAACATCCATATGTTCCTCCGTTTTTACCGGGGCAGATGTTGCACTGCCTGCCGGAATATTTGAGTTGTTATTAATTTTTGAAAGATTTGCCATAAAAGAATCAGAAAGGCTGGCAGCGATTTTTTCATTTTTTTCTGACTTTTCGCGCCATTGTTTGACATGATTCATTGCGTTTTGATACTGAACTTTTGCCATTGCAACCAGCTGGTTTTTATCAGCTGGTGTTTCTTGGACTATGCCTTCAATTTCATCTGCATAACCATGTTCTAAGATTTCTTTGCCAAAATAATAAGTTTCAGCATCCATTGCGGCGTGTATTTGTTCAGGTGTATCGCTGCTGATTTTTGAATAAGCAGAATCACAAATCAAATCGCTGATTGATTTTGTAAGCCCTGCCATGCGTTCCATTTCTCGATAATCGCCATAGGCAAAAGCCTGTGCGTTATGAATAAAAAAGATTGAATTGTCAAAAGCTTTGATTTTTGATTCAGGGTTTCCGGCTTTTGCCGCAAGCGCAATGTAAGAAGCTGCGCTGCCTACAATGCCCTGCATAACAACAGTGCAAGAATGTGTTTTTGCAAACTCTCTGACATGATTAAAAATTGCAATGGCGGTAAAGACATCGCCACCAGGAGAATTGATTAAGATTTCAGCCTCTTCTCCAGGCTGAAATTCTTTAAGCTGGTCTGTTACATCTTTTTCAGTAACTTCATTTTCAGAATACCAATGCTCTGGAATAATCTGACCAGAAATAGTGATCCGTTTCATATTCGCAAGTATGAAACGCGCAAAACAAAGAAACTATTAAAAAAAAAGATTTTTTGAAAAACGTTTATTTTTTGTAATAAAGATAACCGAGAAGGTTTTCTCTGCTTCTAAACGCAAGTTTTGCGCCGGTTTGTGCAAAGCCGTCCTGCTCAAAAACAACAAAGTACTTTGTGTTATAAACAGCCACAAGAATGGCAACGTGCCCGTATTTATTCTTTGGGGTTGCGCCCCAGACAAGCACATCGCCGCTGCTATAGTCTGTGTGTAAAGAATCGCGGACAACTGTTAAAACACCCGGATTGGCTATGATGTCTTTTGCACCGTCAACTCCGGGTGTCTGTGGTATCTGGTAAACATCGGCGCAATACTGGCGGAATAAATCGACACATTGCGCACCGAATTTTCCGTCAAAGTCAACTTTCTTGCCGTTATATTTCAAAATGAACTGCGTCAATGTTAATGCCATAGATACCCCTTTTAGTCTTTGCGGAAAAGAGAACAGACTTCAACTATTGCTGTCTGTACAATGCCGATGCCGGCAACAATCTAAACCGCATAGGTTGGTTCAAAATAAGTTACAACAGCGCAAGCAGCTGTTGCAACGCCGCCCATAATACCAGTGATTAAATTAAAGGTCTTTTTGCTCATTTTTAGAGCCTTCAATTTTTCAGTACGCTCAAGCGTACTTTAGTTTTGTATATGCCTGCAAGACTTCAATCTTGTCAGTTACAGGGATGTGCAAAAGAGATGCAATCTGTAATTCAATTTTTGCACCGTTGCTTTTTTGATGACCAGGTAGAGCAAACACAACATCGCACTGTGTAAGCTTCTGAATGTCATAGCGCAAATAATCATCATATGTTGGTTTTCTTTTCTGCTTTGCAAAATGTTCATCAACTTCTTTTGTCAGCTTCCACGGGTTTATAACGCGCACCGGCTTTAAGTTGAGCCGGATTGTTTCTTCTGCTTTTGCGAAATTTTCTTTGCCGTTGTCTTTCAAACCTGTCATCGGCCCGCTTAAATAAACTGTCATTTCTCAACTGTCTCATACATTTCTTTAACTTCGTTGTAGGTCTTTTCAGTTTCTTCGATACGAATTTTATATTCAGCTAAACGCCTTATCCAGTCACCTGAAACGGTAACAGTGCCGTCTGCGTTGCGTGCCGGATTTTCAAGAACCGGAAAAGAAGGAAAAGTAATAGCAGGAACAACAGGCCGGTCAATGTACTCAGTTGTTACACAGCTCATTAAGAGCATTGTCAATAACATCACCAGTGTTAAGCGCATCAATTTTTTCATCTGATTCCTTCCTGTTGTGGTTTATAATTTCTAAAGTGCTTTCAATCTTTTTAATTTGATCCGTTGCTGTTTTGAGCTGTGCTTTTGTCCGTGCAAGCTCGTCTTGTGTTCGTTTGTGGTTAGACTTAGAAAGCTGCCACAAAAAGAAAAAGATTCCTGCAATGCTTGCAAAAACCAAAATCAAAATTAAAAGTATTTTTGTCATTTTCTAGTTCCTGAATTTGTCTATTATCAAGTTTACGTCAATTGTTCCGGCACCAAGACCGTAAACAAAGACCCATACCAGAATTATTTCTGGAATTGTTGCACCAGGCAAAATACCAATCCATTTCAAAAAAGCACAAGTAACAAGCCCTATTGGAGAAATGAACTTAAAAAGCTTGCTGATTTTTTTTGCAGCAAGCCATTTGTTTTGTTCAGCGTTTTCAAGCTCTTCATTTTTTTCAACATCGCTTTCTGACATTTCAAACTCCTTTATTTAGTTATCCAGTGAAAAATATTGCCTAAGTTTGCAATGATTGCTCCAACAAGCGTTGCAATAAAAATACTTGAAACTTGTTTGACAAGCTCTTTTGCACGCTTGCCGTCTGCCTGTTCAAGTGCGGCAATGCGCTTTTCAATACGGTCAAAATGCTCATTGCCCTGTTGTAAGCGGTTTAAAATCTGCTCAATTTTTTCATTCTGCTTTATATCCTGCTCACGCAAAGTTTCAAGTTTTGAAAGCCGTTCTTCAATTTTGACTATGCTGTTTGTTACCTGGTCAAGTTTTGTTCCCGTTCGTTCAGTTGCTTTGATTAATTCTAAAATTTGTTCATCGTTCATACTCTGCCTCGTTTTGTACGCTTGAGCGTACATTATTCGTTGTCGTCTGTTTGAATTAAAGCAGCTTTAAATAAATCGCTTTCTTTAATCGCTTTTAACCGTTTGTTCAATGTGTTTTCTGATTCCACAATGCCATTTGCCGGAATAATATTGCCATCATTGTCATAAACCGGACGACCGTTATTATCTTCATAAGGCTTAGGCGTAAAACCTACGGCATTCATCTGTTTGTGTTCACGCGCCTGCTGAGCCATAACCTGTCTAAAAGACAAGCCGCTTGTACGGCGTGCTTCTATGTCGTAAGTTGTCAAGCCGGCATCAAGGGCAAGAATACTTGCAGTAACATCTTTTTGACGGTCAACAGCCGGGCGGTTAATACCAGTCCATGCACAAGAAAGCCACGCTGCACGTTCTTTCCAGCGGCTTGAATCCATAATTACAGACAGAAAGCCGGGCAGTTCAAGAATGCCATAAAGACAAGCTTGAATAATAAACTCTTCATAGACGATTTGACAAAAATCTTTGGCATTTTTAAAAGTGCGGTATTTGAGGTAAACATCAAATTCGTTGTTTGCCTGGCGGCTTGCACTGTATGAGCTTTGAAATTTCATGTTGACAATTTCGGGTGGAATTTCTAAAGACCAGCTGACTGCATCAAGAATAGCCTGCTCAAATGCAGCATAATTGACGTTAGGACGATTTGTTTGAAAGCTCTGAACGTCCTCGCCGTTGTTAAGGTCAAAAGTTGTGCCGGGCTGCATTATCTTCAAGTCTGGCCGTTTTTCGTCCTTGTCATAAACATCACTGCCTGTTATAACCGGCTTGTTTCCGGTTAAGCTTTCAGGCGTTTTAAGACTTGCAAGTGCTGCTGTTGGGTGTGAACCAATGCCGGCTGTAGGTGTTTTTTTGATAAAGAATGCAAGCATCGCATTTACAACGGCTGCGCGTTCTTCGGCATCGCGGTATCTGTCAAGCTCTTTTAAAATGCCTAAAACGCCTGAAAGAAGCGGCTCTCCGCGTGTATCATCGATAAGACGCTCTGAACCATAGACCATCCATGCAATTTGCCGTCCGGAACGTCTGCCTTTAACTGGTATTCTTTCAAAAGTTGTTTTGCCCTGTTGAGTGTTCTGCACGTAATAAGCAACATGACGGCCCTGAGCATCAATTTCAACACCGTTTTTAATCTGATGCCCTTCAGCAAGGTCTTGTTTTTCTGGTGTTCTGATGTAATATCCGTTTACCCAGTCCCACATCGGCAAACCGTTTATAGGGTTTATGCGGCTAACAACAATGCCGTCACCGCAAAGCATTGATTCCATACGAACCTGTTGCTGCCATTCTCCAAATGTCAGCTGTTTGCGAAAATCAAACATTTCATAGTTGTTTGCGTAAAGGGTAAAGATGCTGGTCATTTTTTCGCCATATTCTTGAGCCTTTTCTTCTCGCTCTGTTTCAGAGAGTTCCGGCCATAAAAAAGAGGCAAGAGGCATTGCATCAGGAACAATGCCCGTAAAAATTTCGTTTCTTAAAATGCGGCGTATAATACCGCGACAATATGGATTCTCAGTAAAAAGCTGGAGACTTCGCATTCGCAAAGTCCAATAGTCAACATAGGTGTATAATTTTGTAATGCCAAAATGTCCAGGGTATTTGTCGCCCGTCCAATCTGATTCAAAGACACTGGCAATATACATGTTGTAATTATCAACGGTTTTATGCTCAAAATTCATTTTACCACCCCGGCAGAATTTGTGACACTGAACCGCCGTTCAAACGCTGTTCAAGCTGGTCAATTTGCGCAATAAGTTTTTCACGTGCATTATACAAAGAGCTTAAATCAGTACGTTTAACCATCTGCATACTCTGACCAGTTTCAAGGCGGTATTCTGATATCTTGCCAGAAACTAAATCAGCAATAGCCCGGTCATACTCGTAGAGCAAAACACGCAGATTCTGAAGCTCGTCTTTCCAAAAATCGTGATTTGACTGTGGTTTAATATCAGGGTTAATCAGCATGGCATTAGCTTAGTTTACGCAAAATGCAAAAACTATAAAAAAAACTAAATTTCATCATAGTTAAAAAGTGATCCGGGCAGGGTATAGTTTTCTGCCTGGTGTTTTGGAATAAAAACTTTTTCAACAATGTCATGATTTGATGTAGCGCATAAAAGGCTTTTGTGCATAATTTTCGCTATGCAGACAAAACGGTCTTGAGGCATGTCATAGCTTGAAATAAAAAGCGGCTCTGTCTGTTTTGCACACCAGTCAAAAAAGCGCGCATAGTCAAAGCTCTGGTTGTCATATTCGTCTGTATCTTGATAAGGAATGTCACAGTAAATTATTGAGTTCGGTACAATTTCAACAGCCGAGTAATCCCCATTTGCCCATTGCAAGCTTTGCAAGCTTTGCAAGCTTTGCAA
>Ga0310696_10002705_pt1 | contig 22992 bp, 34 predicted proteins | sample AusTroGonzalo_MG_4_FD_203885 | JGI IMG/M metagenome (GOLD analysis project Ga0310696, IMG submission 203885) | Bovine rumen microbial communities from tropical cattle in Woodstock, Queensland, Australia - Gonzalo_02 (v2) (version 2) | ecosystem: Host-associated > Mammals > Digestive system >...
CTGATTAGGCCGTACACTGTCGGACTCGAACCGACATTGCGCCGATGCAAACAAAAATAGAACCGCAAGGCCGCGGTTCCATTAAAACACAAAATTCTTGCAAATCGGCCTATTTTAAGCCGCTGACCTGTTTCAGGTGCTTTTCTATGTCATTGGCCTTGTTGATGCCCTTTGAAAGCAGGGAATCGAGGTCGAGAAGATAAAGTGCGATGGCGTCATTCTTCTGGCTGGACATCATCCGGTTCGTCTTCGTTCGCATCGCTTCCAGGTTTCTGCGGAACTTCGTCAGGTCTTCCAGCTTTTTCTTTGTTTCAGGATCCGGCAAGGTGAGCTTGTAGCGGTTGCCTTCCTTTTTGGCAATCCCGCTGACGGAAGACGTTTTCAGCGCCTTCTTGATTCTGCCCTGCAGGGCCTCTTTCTGTTTTCCAGAACTTGACTTCGCTGTTTCGCGCAGCGTCCTGAAGCTCTCGTCAATGGAATACTTGCGGAGAAAATCGGTAATTGTCGTTTTCTTTTTCATATTAGCCTCTAAATTTAAACAAAATCCGTCAAAAATGGCAAGTTTTAAGAAAAAAAATCAAGCCTGACCCGACTTTCCCGACACCTTCTGCCCGATGTCGTACTCCCAGGCGCGGCCGTTTATGCTGTACTGGCTCCCGGCGAAGTTGCCGCCGTGGTAGTGCAGCTCCTTGATGTAGAACTCGCCCACAACGGAAATGTGGTCGTTTTCGCTCTTTCTCGCATCGATATAGACCGGTGTGAGCACGTGCAAGCCCGGATGGAAGATGCACTCAAAGTCAACCTCGTTCTTGGGCTGGATTTCCGCTTTCTGGGCCTTCTGCTTCGCCACCTCCGGGTCACCGGACGCTGCAAGGCCGAGGTAGTATTTGCGATTCTCGTTGAAGGCGTCCTCTGTGCTCTGGAAGGTCTCGTCACGGACAACCTTTGCGGAAACGAGCCCGCTGCGGTACGTCAGGTAGACGGTCGAGAACGAAATGGCGTTCTTTTCGTAGTAAATGAGCTCGTTGTTCGAAACGAGAATGTCCCCGCCGAGGGCGCGGAGCTTGCGCTTCGTGAAGTTCACGATTTCGTCGCGGATGTTTCCGTTGATGATGTAGCCCGCGTCCAGCTTCCGGTCCTTCAGCTTTTCGGCACCGGAAAGCGCCACTCCAACATAGTCCGCAATCAGCTTCAGCACGTCGTAGTAGCTCTTGCCTTCCTCGACCATTGCCGTGATGTAGGTGCGCTGCAGCGGGTACTGCGCGCCCCTCTGCGACTTGCAGATAAGAACGAGCTTGGTAGTTTCGGGGCTGTCGTCCTCCGGGTACGCCATCGCAATCTGCCCGACGAAGATAGTCGCCATGTCCTCGTCCTCGTAACCGGCGCGGAAAATCACCGAGCACCCGGCGGTCATGATCTCGTTTATCGTGTCGTCGTTCGGGTTGTAGATGGTAAAGGTGGCGGTGTCATTGTAATATTCCGTGGAACGAGTAATCTCGAACTCGTAATCCAAGCCGTCGATAAGATAGCCCGTCTGCTCCGGCTTCGCTTCCGACCCAACAACGGCCTTAACCGCGGCGTCCTTGAATACGCCGACAAGCAGTTCCATCTTGCGGTTAAACGCCATCGAGCACCTTTCCTTCCTCGTCCGTCAGGAATACGAGCTTCCAGTCGGAGCCGAGGTTGTCGTAAGAGATGGAATCCGGTCCGAGCGTGTTGAATTTCAGAACCCGGAAGTCGCCATTGAGGCCGGTGCGGTTGACCTTGCCGAGAAGCGGGCTGCTTTCAACCAGACGGACGGAGTAGTTGGCGCCGCTGGTGGTGACGAAATCGCAGAACCAGGCGTCCACGCGCTGGTTCCAGGACATCGTGAATTCACAGACGAGTTCGCCGAGGTTGACGGAGAAGTTCTGCCTGCTCGAAATGGAAGGGTTGAATGGGATAATCTTCATTTTAGCCACCTACCGCCGATGCAGATTCAAAGCCGTGCGCCTGGCGCATCTGCCTTGCGTATTCTTCTGCCGAGATTTCCTCGCCAGTTCGTTTGCCGGACTTCTTTTCCGCCGCGATCATCTTGTCGTTCGCGGTAATCATGTCCTCCGGCTGGAAATTGTAATCGAGGGTGACGCTCTTGAGCGATACGACGTTGATTTCGCGAAGCGTCATCGTGAAGCGGATGCTGGACCCGCTTTTCGAATCTCTCTCGTATTCAAGGCCAGTAATAACCATCCTCGGGTAAATTTCAAGCGCGCAAACAAGCCTGACGGGTTCCTTCCTGTTCGCCAGTTCCTCGAGCTTCGTAAAGTTGGCAAGGGCTGTATTCGACATCGTGGACTTGACTTCCTTGGTAGCGTAGTCATCCTTGAACGTGACCTCCTTGACGCCCTCCGGCTTGCGGATCGGGTGGTTCGTGAAAAGCCCCTCGATGGTGACTTCGCGCAGTTCCCTGTGCACGTGGTCAGAAATCGTGGTCCCGTCCTGCAGCGGGTGGTCCGAAACCCTGAATTTAAGGTTGTGTTTCTCGCTTATAAAAAGGTTGAACGGCATGTACTTCAGTTCAGACTTATTGCCCGGAACCGATGCATGGAGGCCAATGCCCTCCTCGCGATAGAACAGCGAAGCAGGCACAGGCTGCGCCACCTTCGGCTTTTGCCCCTGAAAATAGTCTACAGCTTTTTCAATATACCCTATCATTCTAGATTGCCCCCACTGCCATCTGGTTCTGATTCTGCTTCATCGCCTGCTGAATTGCGGCGCGGACGGAGAAGTTCAGCAACATGCCGATTTTCTCGACTTCCGCGGCCACGTTCACCTTCTGGTCGATGTAATTGTTTGTGATGGACTGGTAAATATCGCCCTTAGCCTTAGCGGACGCCATCTTTGCTGTCTTTTCGGCATTGGCGGCCTTGCTGTCCGAAGCAAACTTCATGCCGTACATTTCATCCTTGATGTAGCTAGGAAGATTACCGCCGGTCCATTCCATGTAGTCTTTAGTAGCTGCAACGTATGCATCGTAGCGTTCCTTGTAGTTGCCCTTGTCCGTCGTGTTACTTTTCCACAGTTTCCGAGCGCTCATCATCCTGTCGAAAGCGACGTTCTTGTCTGCCTGGTTCTTGGAGAACTCTTCCTCCTTCTTTTTCTGCTGGTAAAGGTCAATCACGGTTTTCCCAGCCTCAAAAACCTTTTCAAGGCCCCACAAAGCTGCCGTAAATAAAAGCGCCTGCGCGGTTGCCCCCTTCAGGACGTTGTTTAATCCTGAACGAGTCATTTCAGCGGCCGATTTAACCATTTCGACGCGGGTAAATTTCAGCTCCGTCCGCAGCTTCATGAAATCGACAGCGGTCTTTTTCAGTTCAACACCGACAGAAATAATCTGTGTCTTGAAACTCATAACCTTGTTTATTGCCAATGCGGCACCAAGAGCTATTACGGCTTCCTTGAAACCGACAAACTTGAAAATGACGTCGTCGGCAACTTCCAAGAGTTCAAGGCCGAACTCGACCAACTTTGGAAGTGTCTCTGCAAGGTGCTCTCCGACCTCGAAAAGCGAATCAAGATGCGTTGAGAACGAATCGGACATGGATGTAAACATGTCGCCAATTCGGTCAAAAAACACCTCGATTTGCGGCATTTTCTCGTCAATCGCGGCCACAAGGCCGTTAAAAACAGGGTAGATCCGCTTTCCGACATTTTCCCGGAGGTCTCCTAAAGCATTGTTGAACTTTATCAGCGGGGAAGAATCCAGGTCGTTGACTGCATCGGACAGTCCCTCCCAATCCTGCAAGGATTCCTTGAGGGCGTCCACGCGCATCTGCTCCGTTACGCCACCGGCAGAACGGATCTGCTTCAGTATGTCGGCGTCAAGAACGTCTCCGTACTTTTTCTTTTCCTTGGCTCCCCACTTGCCTCCGTTTTCGACGATGGCGTCCAAGGCTTCGAGCTTGGAGGTGTCGAAGCCCTTTCTACGCATCGCCATGTAGTTGCCGTCGTAGGCCATTCCGAGGCCCGTAGCGAGGCTTTCCATCTGTTCCGGGGACACCTCGCCGCCACCGGTCATGCCGGCCGCGTAGTCGGTCAGGAGGTCCATCATGGACTTCAAGGATTCTGTCCCCTTGACGTAGGTAGCAAGTTCACCTGCGCCCTTGATCATCGCCTCGTCGCCGTAGATGCTTCGACCCTGGATTTCAGCCGCATAGTCCTTGATGGCATGGAACTGGTCGAGCGTTCCGCGGTTCTTCATCACGCCCTTGAGCTGGTTCTCGGCGCGTTCCTGGGTCGCGAAGATATCCATCGACTCCATGCCGAAAGACCACACCTTCTCGGCACCGGAGCGGATAGCCTGGAAAGAGAGGTAGTATTTCGCGATGTCCTTGAGCTTTTCGCCGAACTCGCTCATGGCGCCGACACCTTCCTTGAAGGAGTCGTTGAGGTCGTCCACCTTGTCCGCCATGTTGTCGGTGGCCTTGGCGGCATCGTTGACGGAGTCCTCTACGGAATCGAAACGCTGGTCGATGCGGTTGAGCAAGTTCTCAAGACGCGCCAAAAGTTCGACGTTCCCGCCGAACTTGAAGTCAAGGTTGAAGGTTTCCGAAAGTGCCATCAGTTGTTCCTCATTCTGCTTTCCTCAAGGATGGCCTCCGGGTCCTCGCTCCCGTCTTCATCCTTCGACAGGTCGAAATAGACCGGCCATATCCTCTTGTAGTCCATCTGCATCGACATGAACGCATCCGCCTTGCGCATTTCATTGAGCGTCCACTCTTCGATTTCCTTGGGCGAAAGCCGTAAATTGCAAACGAGGCGCCAGAACAGCGCCTCGGTCAACATCTCGTCCGACATGGTGCCGACAAGTCCGAGCCCTTTAGAATCGGCATCGTCCTTCGCCAGCATTTCCATGACGACTGGGTTGTCTGCATTTAGGCGCCAGTGCTCACGACTTTCGCTTTCTTGAAAGGGGTGAGCTCGTATGCCTCCCAAATCTGGATGAGCAGCCCGTAAAGTCCGTCAAGGTCGCCTACGAAGAACCCGTAGACATTCTCTGCCGTAACCTTTACATCAGGCTCGCCTTCGTTTCCGACGCGGATGACCTCCACGAGCGTCTGCGCCAGGATTTCGTCGAACTTGTAGTCGTCCATCTCGGCGAAGGCGTGAAGGATCATCATGCCCATGTCGTTCTTGCTTTTCGCGATTTCCCTGAAAGAGTAGGCCAGGTCGGTGACCTTCCTGTCAAGGTGCAGCGCGTTTCTTCCCGTAACCGGGTAGACCTGGTATTTGTGGTCCCCCGAAGTAATCTCCTTGTAGGGTACTTCTGCCATGCTGACTCCTTATTTGAAAGATTCCATTGAACGGCTAACGTTGGTCAACTGCGAGATAAGTTTCTGCGCGGTCTTGGCGGACACGCGGCCATTTTCGAGCTTAGTCACAAATTCGTTCATGGAACGGGTGACCGCAGGAATCGCCGCCTTGAGGCTTTTAGCCATGTTCAAACGCTGTGCCTTGTCGGCATCCCCAACGCCTGGGGCGGCAGCCGCCGCCATTGCGTACTTGCCTTTGATTTCGTCAATCGTCATGGTTTATGCTCCTTCGTATTCGGCTTGCATTACGATCTTGAGGGTGACGTTTCTGGCCTGTCCGACCTTGGATTTCACCGGCTTGCCGATGCTCATGACGGTCGCGGTGCCATACAGCTTGTAGTTGCCGTCGGTGCGAACCATCGAGAAGGGGAACGGGCCTGCGCCGGTCTGCTTGTCGGCAATCTTCGCGAGGGCGAAAATGTCGATCTGCGGGGACGTGACCGTCATCGGGAGAGTGACGGTGCAGAGGTGGTTGTCGACGAAGCTGCGTTCGACGAAATCCTCGCCTTCGATAAAGGACCATTCCTCGGCGTCGGCGGTGATGGAAGCGTCCCCGTTGAGGGCCGTGATGGCCGCGCCGTTGAAGTTGATCTTGAGGTTCTTGTAGTTCCAAGTCTTTGTAACCATTGTGCTTTCCTCCGTTCCTTAGATGACCTGGAGTTCCACGGTCTTGACGGTGTGAATGGACTCCTGGATGGAGAACACGGCGCGCACCCTCGGAAGGTTGCGGACGGCCCTGTCTTCTGCCGGGATGTCCTTGTAGAGCGGTGCCGTAATTTCCCACGAGTTGGGGAGCACGTAGCGGTGTTCTGAATCCTGGGCGGTCGTGAAAACGTCGGTCATTTCGGCAACAACAGCCGGGATGCCGTCGTCGTTGAAATCCACGCCGTCACCGTTATTGGCGTTTCCGAGCACATTGAAGATGGCTTCCTGCGTGCGGAACTTGAGCCAATCCTTCTTGATGACGGAATCGATGAACTGCGTCTTTGTACCGGTCGTGCCGTAGTAAGTGCGGTCAACGCCCGCAATCTTCACGTAGACGTTAAGACCAAGTTCCTGTGCGTCCTTGAGGTCCGCCTTGGTTGTCGGGTCGGCAACAAGACCTTCGAGAGTCTTGTGCGCCCACGTTCCACGAGCAGGGTCCTTGCCGCAGCGTTCAGCGACAAGCTGGGCAGCCATGCTCTTTTCGGAATCTTCGTCATGGAAGTAAATGCCGACTCGCTTGGTCGGGTTTTCGGCAAGGTCAGCCTTGACGTCCGCGGCTACCTTGCGGTCCATGACCTCGATGTGTCCGAGCTTGAAGTTTTCGCCGCACCAGTCGTCGAGAGTCTTTGCGAGGTCAACAACGCCCTGTCTTGTCACGCCGTCACCGGAAAGGCGGATGATGACGTGGTAGAAGTCGATTTCGCGGTTGTTCTTGTCGCGTCCCATTGCGAGGGCCGCTTCGAGGGTGTCCTCGATGTTGCCTTTTGTCGGGTTCGACTGTACCGGGATGCAGACAATCTTGCCCGGAGTCGCAGGTTCTGCAAAGAACGACTTTGTAACCTTCACGATGTCCGCTTCAGCAACGCCGTTTTCCGATACGGTCAGGTTGCCGGAGAAACCGGTGCCGTTGTAGTTCACGGCAAACGGGTTTGTAGTCACGCCGTAGTCGTCTGCAGTAATCTTGAGACCGCTTTCGGAAGAATAGACCGCGGAATAGCCGTCCGCGTGGAAATCGGACGCAAGAGCCTTGAGAAGGTCCCTCTTTGTGGTTGCGTTGTTACCGACGCGGACCTTGGCGGTAGCGACAACATTGCCGGATCCGCCCATTGTAAGTTCAACGTCACCGGATGCGGCGGCGGAACCTGTCGGGTCGAGAATGATTACCTGCTTTACGCCAGTGCCATATTCGTTAGCCACGTCGTCCTGGCTGTAAAGGACCTGCGTGTCGTCGACGTCGATACCGTCCTTGGTGGTGACGCCGACAACGGCGGCGGTGTTCACGCTTGTGGAGGAAGCCAATGCCGCTGCATCGCTTACCCGCACCTGCACAATTTCGTCAATAAGTCTATCCATTGGATACCTCTGAATGGAATGGTTCTTCGTTAATAGTTCCGTTTACGCTCATCATCCTCGGCGATACGTGGCCGATGTAATCGACAAAGTTGAAGTCGGCCGTCATAGTTTTTTGCCGGATGAAGTAGGTGCCGTCCTGCATGGAATTGTCGATGATGTCGCCAATCTCCCAGACGGAAAATCCCGGGTCCTTGCCATGTTCGCTTGCCGGACTACGGCTTGCCACGAAGGAGTCAAATTCGTCGGACTGCAGGGCGTTCTGTACCGCCCTCATGGCCTCACCGTCGCCTTCCACCTCGTAGAACTGCACGGAGAGGACCTTCATGATGGCCTTGTACTTATGGTCCGCCGCCGCGGCCGGACCGGGCCTGTCGACGTCGCCAACCTGGCGCACGTTACCTGCCACGACGGAGATGTAACGACCGAACGGAGCCGGATTGTTCGAAGGCCCCTGAATCGCCTTGAAACCGAGGCTGTTGATGTACTGGCACAAAATCGAGAGAATCAAAGATACGGTCATCACTTGAACGCCTCCTTGATCGCCTCGGGGAGTTCATCATCGGGGACCATTTCGCCTACGTATTTCCAGTGGTCGATATTCTTCAAATGCGGGTAATACTGCTCCGAAACGAGCTGGTAGATGAAGGAGCCGTGCTTGACGTATCCGCCATCGTTGCCGCCGCGGGTGCGGCATTTCAACGCCTCTGAGGAATAGACATCCACGTTGCCCGTGTTGCGGGTTCCGGTCACGGCTGGAATCTGCTCCTTGTAGGTGGCGCTCTGCACCGTCCCGTGAACCTTCTTGTCTACGACAATGGCGCCGTGCTCGTAGACGCCCGACGTGTTGTAGCCGCCGTTGGAGAGCTCGACGTAGCGGAATTCCTTGTTGAAAAGGGTAGCCATCCTAGAACCCTCCGCAAAAACAGCCACCGCCGGTGATGCCGGGCAGGGGGCTCTTGGCTTTCAGGAGGTCGAGGTAGTAGCGGCCGTAGACGGTCTGCGAGAGGTCGCCTTCCTCGCTGGCGCCCGCAGCGGAATAGGAAACGGAAAGCCCGCCCTCGGACTTCGAGGATACGGACCCCACGTCGTCGCCGTTTCCGCGCGTTTCAAGCGTCCCGATGTGGGAAGCGAGGTAACAGAGTGCAAGCGGGTAGGAACTGCCGAAAAAGGCCCTGTCTGCGCGAAGCTGGGCCATTTCGAGCCACACGTCCACGCGGGCGTTGCCTGCAAGGTCCGCGGTCATGAACCGCTTTGCCTTTACGATGTCCTCTGCCGTTGCCGCCATTACCGGTTTACTCCGAATTAAGCCTGCTTCTTCAGCTGTTCGTCGAACTTGTCGAGCTTCTTCTTGGCCTTGGAAGTGTCAAGTTTCGGGAAGGTCTTTTCTACCTTCTCGAGGGTTTCGCGGTTCGTGACGTTTTCCACGGCCTTTTCCTGGGCCTTGTCGTCCATATTGTCGGCGTCCTTGACTTCGAGTTCGCCGTTTTCGATAAAGGACTTTACATCGCCCTGTTCGGCATCGAAGGATTCCAGGACGTTGGTGCCGGGAATGAGCAGCTTGCCATCGGCAAAGATGGCGCGTTCGGTATTGTTGATGATGATCTTCATGTTAAAATCCACTCCTATGGTTTTTAAGGTTTAAAAGGTTCAAAGAATCCCCCACGGGGAACCGCTACGTCGTAGAGCTGTCGCGCCTCGGACATAGCGGCCACCCCATAGGAGTTACGGGAACAGACAATTCAAGATGGATGCAAGAAGTCGTTACACGCCGTCCATGTAGACGCCGGTAGTCGGGCGGCGCCAGCAGGTACCGCCGGTACGTGCCAGGCAGTTGTAGATGATGGACAGGCCGACGAACTGGGCCGGGAGAACGCGGAACACCACCGGGAGGATGGAGAACACGTTTTCTTCGCCCTTCTTGTAGAGGAGAGCGCGGTCGGAGTCGCCATCGACGGAAACCTTACCGATGCCGCCAGCGGACACGCAGAGTTCCCAGTTGGTGATGCCCTGCGGTGCGAACTTGGACTTCAAGGCTTCCAGGTAGGTAATCTTGGAGTCGCTGCCGGTGTAGGAGGTGGTGAGGTAGGTGAAGGCGTCACGCGGAATCTTGATTGTGTTCGGGGTGACCGTACCGGTGCCGCGCGGACCCTTGGTAGCTTCGAACACGGCGTCCACCATCGTCTGGACGTCCTTCGTGATTTCGTCGAGGGTCTTGTTCTTCCACTTCTTGGAAGTACCGGCGGCGTTGTTGGCGGCGATGGTCTTGGTGACGTTCGGGTTCGTAAGAAGACCCTGGAGGCCCCATTCCTTGTCGCCGACGTAGATGATTTCGTCGACCTTTTCGTCGATGGTCTGGCGGGCGGCCTGGGCATCGAGGGATTCAAGCGGCATGTTGTTGAAGGCGGCGCCATCGAGTTCGGCGCGGGTGAACTTGTAGGAGTCGCCCACGTCGCGGATTTCGACGGTTTGCTTCTTCACTGCGAGGGACACCGGCGGGAGGTCCTTGGCGTCTTCGGTCACGACCTTGGCCATGCCGAGCTTGGTGATGGTCTTCACGGTGTAGGTCTGTGCGCCCTTGTTGATGCCGCCCTTGATGGGTGCGGACTGGATTGCGTCGAGGTTTTCGCGCGGAAGGTTGTAGGCAGCCTTTTCAATCTGGTTGAATTCGACTTTCAGCGAGTTGAGGGTCGCGTCATCGTAGAGGTCAAGAATAGTACCTGTCATTGTGTGTTTCTCCTTGATTATTACTTGAGCATGACGCGGACATACTGACCGCTCGATGCGGAAGTCTTGAACGTACCGCCCTTGACTTCGGTCAGGGAGGCGGCGCCGGTGGATTCGCCGTCATAGGGTACGAAGTTGCCGGAGGCGTCGATACCGACGGATTCGCCGGACTGGACGTCTGCACCTGCGGTGACCCAAATTACGCCGGTCGTAACGACCGTAACAGGGGTGCCTGCGGGATATTCGTCTCGGGTGATGATGCGCTGGGCCACGCCGAGGAAGTAGCCGTCTTCAGCGGGCTTTGCAGAGAATGCCTTCACATCTTCGCCCTTCTTGGCGAACACGGCAAAGCCACCTTCGGTGAGCTTGGAATCCGCCATGCAGCGGGATTCAGTGGAATAGGGCTGGTCCGGGTCAACAAGACCGGGAGCCGCAATGCTGCGGCCGTAATCATTGGCGTTAAAAGACATGTTACTTGTCCTCCTTCTTGATGCCGTGGGAAATTGCGATCATGCTCTTTTGGAGCTGGTCTTCAGCGCTGTCGGCCACGTCGTCACCGGCACCCTTGGCGGCTCCGTCGAACTGTGCTGCAGGGTTCTTCTTCGTACCGCCCTTGCCGCCTTTGCAGTCGCCATTTTCGGCGCGGTCGGCGATGGCCTTGTTGGCGCTTGCGTACAAGGCGTTGATAGAGGCTTCGTCTTCGATGGATTCGAGGTCGATGCCGTCGAAAGCGGCGGCGATAACCTGTCGCTTCAGGTCGGAAACGTCGTCGGAAGTGTCGCATTCGATACCTGCGGCGCGGGCGGCGTCGAGGATTTCGAGCTTTGCGTTCACGGCGGCGTCAATGACGGATTCGTCGATTTCGTCGTTGGCCTGTGCGAGCTGTTCTTCAAGGTCGGCAATCTTGGAATCACGTTCTTCGATGCCGTCCAGGAGAGTGTGAATTTCATCGAGCTTTTCGGCGGAGTCCTTCTGTGCTGCCTGCAGAGCGTCGATGACCTTTTCGTCGGCCTGGTAATCTACGCCGTCGAGCTGGATTGTCTTCATGGATTGCTCCTTGTTGTCGTTTGTGTTAGATTCGTTTTTCTTGCCGCCGTCGTTGACGAAGGCGGGCGTGTCCAAATTCTGGTGTTCGTCGTGTACCGGGTTCTTTTCCGGTTCTTCTTCCGGGGCGATGTCGAAAATGTCGCCGAAGTCGGCGCTGTCGCCTACCGTGAATCGCACCTGGTCGCCTGCGCGGCCGTTCTTGACGAGTGCGATGTGGTTGTACACGATGTCTTTCTGTTCCTGGTCGTGGTGGGTTCCCTGCCATACGCCCTCGTGGTCCACGATGCTGCAGCGGTAGCCCATGCTGATGGCCTTCACTTCGCCCTTCTCGATGGCTTCGACAGCCTTCTTGTCGGTGACGGTGACGGTCACGTAGTTGTTCAGGCCGTCGAATTCGGCGTCGTTGGCGCTCATGCCCACCTGCAGGTCGCCCACGTTGTCGAGGTTAACCGGCTGGTTCGGGTGCTGGAGCGTCACGGGCTTGCAGTTGATGGAAGCGGTGGCGGCCTTTACCTGGTCGCGGTCACGGAGACGTCCGACGAACTTGTGGTCGTCCCCGAGATAACGGAAAACGCCCGCACCGGTCACGCAGATTTTGCCGGTCAGGTAACCTTCCGGAGTCTTGCGGAACACGTTAGAGGCGAACTTCTGAATATCTTGCTGGAACATGTTTTTTGCCTTTTCTCCAAAGCTACGCCTTGCACTTACTGCAAAGGGGATTTCGTGAAATTCTTATAAATCGCGGGTTTTATACCCCAAACAACTTCTTTGCTTTTTCTGGAGAACCAGGGTTGTTCATAAACGTGATTCTCCCCATTTTCCCTTTCTTGAAAACGGAAATAACGTCCCATTTTTTCCCGCTGGCCATAGCCTTTCTTACAAGCTCTCCTCTTGGTACAACGGTTCCGTCAATAGCACCTTCAAGAACGACATTGTTTCCGTTAAACACCTTGTAAAAAAGCGCTCCTTTTTTCAGGTTTGTTTCTACGGCGTCGAGCATATACTTTGACTTGAGTTCTTCAACGGTCATTGTTTACCCCATCGTCTTCGCGAGAGCGTTCAGCTTCGCGGTGGTCTTGATAAGTTCTGCGTTGGAATAGCCGCCCTTGGAAGCGCGGGCGATAAGGCGGTCGATGCCGGTGTTGAGCGAGAGCTTGGCAGCCTGCAGGCCGTCGAGCAGCTTGGCAGTTTCCTTTTCGGAATCGTCCGGTTTCGGCTTTTCAGGAGCAGGCCGCTTGTACTTCTCGCGGATCGCGACGAGCGCCGCTGCGGTAGCCATGTTCTTGAGAGTGTCCTTCGCGGCCATTACTTCGCCTTCTTTAAGGTTTCGTTCGCGTTGTCAAGAATCGTGCCGACTTCGGCGAGGAACTTCTGCGCCATATCGACATTTCGCTTCTGTTCCTTGATGCGTCCAGAAATCCTGCTTCTACGCTGGTTTTGCCAGGTAACGTCAGAACTAATGGCCCTAGACTTATCGCCTACATCAGCAGCGAAACTTTGGGCGTCTTCAAGGAGGCTGTTTGCCGCTTCGCGGAGCGCTTCCACGTCCACGGAGATTGCGACCGCGCCATCGGAGGAAAGCGCGTACTTGGACTTGATTTCTGCGATTGAACTCATACGCAGACAAAGATAGGCCCCGGACAAGCCCGGAGCCCATTTTCGCTAAATTCTTATAAATTCGGGTTTCCTACGCGCAGGACACCGCGTCGCCCATGTAAGCGCCCAAAAAGCGCATGATGGAGTCGCGGCTTTCGGTATAGCGCCCTTCAGAATGCATCATTTGGCGCTGGTGCCGAAGAATGGCGTTGAAGTTGTCCTTCTGGCATATCGTATCGACAACGCAATTGAGCCCTTCTGCGGAGCAGTCTTCCCAAATTCGGGAAAGAGCTACGGCCTTCATGTAGGGGGAATTCTTAAATTCCGACCCGAGCAAGGCGGCGCCGATGGCGGCAGCTTCGAGCAACTTCAAGTCGCTCTTGCAGCGATTGAACTCGTTGTCCTGCAGTGGCGCCAGGTAGATGTCCGGCCTGATGGCGGCCACTGTTGCCGGGAAGGCGACGGCAGGTACATACGGGTGCAGTGTCACCGGAACGTCGGCAAGGAACTCCGGCGCCGAGAATCCGAAACAATGGAGGTCGATTTTGCCCTTGCCTGCGGCATCGCGCATCCATGGGACCCAAGGTCCCTCGAAGTCTCCAAGGTGCCCTTCCTTGAAATGGGTCATGGACCCGGCGTAGAGCACGCGCGGCTTTTTGATATCGGATTCCACGGACTCGCGCGGGGCCAGGCCGTAGGCGAAGCCCGGCACCGTATTCGGGAGGACGGACACGTTATCCCACCCGAAACGGCGCTCGAGCGTATTCTTGAGATATGCCGAGGCCACCGTAACGCCGTCAAGGCCCGAGCAATGGCGCTCCATGACCTTGCCGATTTCGAACGGCGAGACCTTGAACCCATTATACTCGGGAATCGGGCTCTTGCCGTCGATGTCGCAGAGAAGGTCGTCGTAGTCCGCAAAGACCTTGAACCCGTACTGCGCCCGCTTGGCCTTGTAGCGCTCAATCAGGTCGCCATGCAACTGGATCATGGGGCGCTCCACGACGATGGCCGCAGTTCGTTTCAGTACGTCCGGTTCCGTCACCTCCCATGGGCTGATGACGGGGACAAGCTCGCCGCCGGTGTTTGTTTCGAGCAGGCCGACCATGAAACGGAAGCGCACCCAGGAACAGGCGCCGCGGTCCGTCAAGTGAAAGATGATAACGTTCTTTTTCATATTCCCGTTTTCCTATGGTTGAATAAAAAAATCCTAGAGCAGCCCGAGAGCCTTCCTTGAAAGCATGTCGGCAAGGACGCACCTTTCCCTGGTGTAGCCGCCGATGCGTTCGCTGTTGGGGTGGTCCAGGGCGGCGTTGTCTATACCTCCTATCATGTCGTCAAGTACCGGGTCGCGCACCCACTTGCACTTCGCCCCGACCTTGAGAAGGTAGATGCCGATGTATGTGTCGCTGATTCCGCAGTCGATGACCTCCTGCGTGAGCCTTTCCCAGAACATGGGCTTGAAAACGCCTCCCCGGAACGCCACGCGGTTGCCTACGACGCCCGGCTCGGAGCAGTAGGCGTCATTGTTGCCGAGGTTCGCCACGATGCGTTCAACGTACCCACGGGAGTAAAAGCAGTCGTCGTCGCAGACGAGCAGGATGTAGTCCTCGCCGTAGTATTTCTTTATGGTCGGCACTTCCTTGCGGAAGACGTAGGTGTTGCCTTCCTCCCAGTTGAGGGTGACCTTGCGGTCTGCAATCAGCTGCAGCAGCCCGTCGGGCAGGTTGTCGATGCCGTCGGGGAACTCCTGGCGCGAAAGGTTGAGGTCGATGGAGTCCGGGGCCATCGTCTGGTCGAGCAGGGAGCGCACTGCGCGCTCCACGTACTTGATACGCGGTGGCCATGAAGCCATCGTGACGCGGACCGGAACCTTACTGTTCTGCATCATTGAAACTCCTACTTGATTTCAAAGTCGACGGACTTGATAAGCGTTCCTGTGTTGATAAGCGGCCTTTCGCTCCCCTTCGGTTCGACATAAAAAGGTTTTTTCGTTTTCGGGTCCGCCATCCATCCGCCATGAATTGTGATTGGCGCGTTCTTGTCGTATTCGTTCGAATCGCGCATGGCCCTCTGCAGCTGGCCTTTGGCAGTAACGCCTATTTTTTCAAGGTCCACATTCTTTACCGTGGATCCTTTCTTGATAACTTCGTCTGCAACAATCCTGTTGAGCGCTTTTAGGTGCTTTTCGTGAAGCACCCTGACAAAGTCGCGAGGCGGAATTCTGCCGTACTTATGCCCGCTTTTCGTAACGCCGCCCTCACGGCCATAGCAGAGCGTCTTTGCGATCTGCGCTAGGCTTGTTGCCTGCTGCCCAGGCCCTATGAAGTTGGTGTCGAAATTGGAGACAATTTCCCCCTTTCCCTTCTTCTTCGCCTTCCTTTTTGCAGCGTTGATGACCAGCGCTTCTTCTTTCGGTTTAGCCCTGGCTTGTTCCTTGGCTTCGTTCGCCCAACCGACACGGACCTCGTGCGAGGCGAGGTCTCTCGCCCTGCTTTCCATCGCCTTAATCTGGTTTACAAGCCTCTGTATCGCGGACATGGCTTAAAAAATAGGCCCCCGCCGTCATGGCAGGGGCTTTTTGCAAAATTCTTGCAATTCTAGTAATCGTCGCCGAGGAATTCTTCGAATCGTTTGTCTCGAAATTCCCAGTTAATCTTGATGCTGTCGCGGTTCAGGTTGTGCCGGTTGTACGACATCGCATGTATGCGATAAATGTCCGGGTCGAGGATTTCACTTAATTTGGGTTTCAGCTTGACAGGATGCTTACGGACGTACTCAACCGCGTGGCGGATCGTTTCCTCGTCCTTTTGCAGGAATTCTTCAAGTTCTTCATCCGTGTATGGCATGTCAAGCCTCCAATGTACACTCAAATATAAGAACTTCTCCGACAGAACGTTCTTTTTTTATTATTAATTTTGATTTTGAGGGCGTGTTGAATTCGCATTCTTCTGGGTATCCGACCATTTTCCCGTTTTTGATCTGATACGGAGGCGCAACCTTGTCGCCTTTCTTTGCTTCCAGCTTGATAAGGAACGGGACCTTGCTTTTTGAATTCGGGTCGTAGTAGCTGGCTGCGTGCTGCATGCTCTTGGAAAATGAGACAACACCTGGACAGAATATAGACTTTTTCTTTTTGTAGTTTTCAAGAGTCGCGGCATTAAGGCTCATGCATCGCCACAGCGTCATATTTCGTTTTAGCGGGTTCTCGGATATGTACTCATTCATGCGCTTTTCGCGCTCGTCGTATCTCGGATGCGATTCTTCGGCAGAATGCAGCAGGTTCTTTTCAAGAAGGTAACTGTTGAGGTTGTCGCTGCCATCCTTGCGGCACCACAGCTTGTAGAAGGTGTTTAGTTCGGCATCAAACGGACGCTTGGCGAGGTATTCGTAGTCGCGCGCCATTTCAAGTTCGTAGTCGGCCTGCTCACGCTTGCGGAGAAGGAATGCCTCGCGGATTCCGGGCTTTCTCGACTTGCCCATCATGAGGCGGCTTTCGTTAATTTCGTTCAGGAACGCGATCTGTTCCTGGCTCAACGCTTCCGGGTTCTCCTGCGTCTGCACGACCCCTCGTACCGCCCCGTTCTCGCGTTCTCCGGCGTAGTCGTCTTCAAGCTCGGGGATATACGGAAGGGCGATGCATCGGCAGCGGAAATCGGTGCCTGGTGCGCCCTTGTAGGCGTTTGCGGGTCTCGGCGTGCGGACGAGCCTGCGCTTGCCCGTTTTCGGGTCCGGGTCACTCCATCTGTAGTAATGGTCGTCGTCGCCCCACTTGCAAATCTTGCCGTCCATGACGGCGTGGCTTGCGCGGGTGCGTCCGTCCATCGCCGCGCCCCATTCGTAGAAGTTGATGCCGGCCGATTCGCTCTGGTCCTTCGCGATGGCCGTGTTCAGCTTTGATACTTCCGTCGTGGCGATCAGCTCGGCCTTGTTGCGGGTGAAGTCGCTGCAGGTGTTCTGTATCTCCATGACCATCTCGCGGAGGTTACGGCCTTCCAGGACGCCGTCGGAAACGACCCCGGCCACCTTCTTGCGCATTTCCTCGTTCGTGGACTTGCACTGGTTCTCGAAATTCTCGGTCCAGGTCGAAAGAATCAGGTCCTTATGCTCCTGTGTCGGGAAGTAGCGCTCGCCCACCGTCATTTCGGAGAAGCTGGCGAAGGAGCGCATCTGGAACTCGGAAACCTGCTCGGCGAGGTTCTCGACGACCTGCCGGAACCCGTCGGGGACGGCGCCGGGAACGGCGTACACGCCCGCCACGCCGCCCTTCTGCGCGGCCTTTTCTAGCTTGTAGGCATAGTTGCCCAGTTCCTCGTAAAGCGCCTCCTGCGTTTGCAGCTCGGCCTGCGAGGGGTAGAACTTGTTGGGGTTCATCTTGTGGCGCTGTCCCTTCTTCTTGAGCCGGAGGGTGCGCAGGTTCTGTATGAATTCGGCGAAGGTCATTGCAGGCACAAAAATAAACCCCGGAGCTGGTCCGGGGCCACAAGAGGAAAATTCTTGTAAATTGGGCTATTTTTTCATTTTTTAATTCTCCGTATAGCTGAATCCGTACTTCTCGTAGAGTTCCTTTTTCCATGCGTCAATTTTGGCACGTAAAGACTTGTACTCCTTGACAGCCTTGTCAAGTTTAAGACGAATCGCCTTTGCTTCACGCTGCTCGGCGGCCTTTACAAGCGGGTCTTTTCCCGGCTTGTTTGCGCTACGGGTCTTTGCTTTAAAGCCTTCTCTTTCCTTTTTTGTAGCATTAGCTCTCTGTCCGACACCGGATGCAAAAGAAGCACCAGAGCCCCAACTTGTCACGAAGTTCTGCCCGGTCTGGCGCTTGTCGATTTGGTACTTCTGCTTGATTTCGTCGATCGTTGCCATGGTTACTCCTACTTGCCGCTGCCTTTCAAAACCATCAGTTTTGCGGCAATCCTGTCGCGTTCATTCTTGAGGCTTTTCAGTTTCTTTTGGACATAAGGCTGTTCTTTCGGGTCCGCTGTCCTGATGTTCTGCTCGATGTAACGGATCTGCTGGTTGGTGGTATCGACAAACTTTTTCTTGTGTTCGGGGTCTCTGAAAAATCCCGTCGAGCTCTGGTCGGTGTTAGCAGACTCGAGTCGGCTTATTGCCGTGAACAGGGCCTTTGGAAGCCTGTGTCCCATGAAGTTGACAACGTCTTCGTCAAGGCAGTAGCGTTTCTTGATGTCGCTGACAGTGGTCATGTTTAAATCCTCGTGTTTGCACCGGACTTGAGATTGTTCAGGATGTCGTGAAAATCAACCATAACCTGAGCGGTGGTTCCGGTTTTTGCAATTGCCTTATTGTATTCGGAAACAAGCACCCTTGCTTTCATCGCATCCTTGTAAAGGGTGTCGATTGCAGATTGTGCCTTTTTACGCAAGGCTTCATTTGCAGATGACGGGTTCGCGTCTGCCTGGAATCCGTACTTGGCCTTGATATCTTCGATTTTTGACATGGGGGCTCCTTATTTCTTGATTGCCGGGGCTTTCGATTTTATGCTTCCTCTGTCTGCATACGTTTAACAGTAACCTTCGTGTTGCCTGTCACACCTGAGCACCGGTCGACAATATTCCTTTTGGCGATTTTTTCCGCTTCGGCAGAATCCTTCGCTCTGACGTTTTCAACGGAAGTGCCCGCGAATTCAACCTTGACATTCCAGCGTTTGTATCCGCCAAGTGCAGCGTCATTATGATTTACGCCATACTTAGATTTGAGTTCATCAATTAAAACTAAATTGCCGCCCGTCCGGGTCGGCGTTTCTGCAAAATTCTTACAAATCGGGGTCGTATTTCACGAGCACCGGGACATACTCCTTCGACGGGTAGCGCTTGCGTACCGTAGGGATGTAGAGCTGTTCGCTTCCGTCCTTCCTGACCTGCCTCACAAACCCGATGTGCGGCCACACGATATCGGGAAGGTCTCGGAGGAAGTCAAGGATTCCCTTGCGGCTCCCATACTCGGTATGGTACCTGTCGTTCGTGAACTGCCAGCTTTCGAGCCTCGAGTCCGACATTTATGCCTCCTCGTATTTCACGTCGAGTCCGTGGTCCGTGAGCGATTCCCCGTAGTCTTCTTCGAACCACCGGATTATATCGGACGCGGTCTTTGTCGCATCTGCGTTATCGAGGCAGTTGATGGTTGTCGGGTACTTGCGGTTTACGGAATCGTCGTCCGCGGTGTTGCAGGTTCATCCATCCTCGCCGTGGTCTGCTGCAGCACGCATGGCGAGCGAACGCACGATAGGGTCGCGGAAGGTAACGGTAAGCAGGGTGTTGTTCATGGTCTCATCTCCTTTGGCCCATAAGGACCCGTTTTTTAGTCGTGTACAATGTACAACTTACGTCCCGGAAAGCAAGTCGTTTTTACTTACTTATTTGAGTCGTTTTTTGACAGCAAGAAAGGACCGCCCGCATCGCTGCAGACGGCCCCCTTCGCTTCTTCACTGGATTGAAAATTATGCGGTCGTGTAGGCGCGGCCCGATTCCGTCTTGACGGTCTTGCGCTGCTCCGGCGTGAGCTTCTTCAAAGCGGCCGCGATGGCGTTGCGGTGGCCGGCGACGTTCTTCACCACGATCGTCACGGTCTGTCCCAGGCGGTCCTTCGGGTCGAAAGAGACCTTCCAGTTCATCGGGAATTCGCGCATGGCGCCGCCGTTGGGCGTGCGGCTGATGTTGAGGATGGAACCGCCACGTTCCTTGATTCGGCGGTAACGGGAACCGAGCTGGCCGGAGATGGCCGGGTCGTCCCTGTCGATGGCGTACTTGTCGCAAAGTTGCTCAATTTTCATGATGTTCGTTCCTTATTCCTGGCTTGTGTTAGGCTGCGGCTGCTGGTTCTTCGGCAATTCGATAGACTTCACGGTCATTTCGCTTGTGCCTCCATTGACGAGGAGGTTTTCGCGAACTTCCCTGTTTGTCATGGCTCCAACATTGTACAGCTTTTCCGCAGAGTTGACCTTTTTCTCGAACAGGTCGGCCTTCTCCGATTCCGTGCTCTGCGAGAGTTCGCCCCACTGGAAGTCCTGCGGGCCGGTCCGTTTCTCGTTTCGCGTCATGTACTCGGTCAGCATCTCGACCATCGGGGCGTAGAGGCAGTCGTTGCGCCACGTGTCCACCATGTCGTTGTACTGCCGGATATCGCCCTCGTTGGTGCTGGAGAGGCCGGACACCATGTTTCCGAAAAGGATGGAAACCGGGAATTCCGTCAGCGCGGAGCAGTAGGCCATCAGCATCTTGACGGATTCCGGGACGTCGCTCATGGAGTGCGACTTCATGTCGAAGGTGTCGTTCTTGTCCTGGAACACGGCGCGCATGGAGCTCATGCCGAGCTTCACGACGTTCATCCTTTCGCGCACCTTCTCGAGGCCGCCATTTATAGCGAGCGTGGAGGCGAGCCCGTCGATGCCGAAGATTGTCAGGCCGTTTTCCTGGAGCATGTTGGAAATGGCCCCGAAGGCGCCCGGCAGCTTCTTGAGGCCGATGTTGGCGGCGTCGACTTCGGAACATCCGAAGATGTAGGAATGGATGTCGGAGTCGAGGATATCCGGGACCTTGATGCCGTGGAAAAGGTGGCAGCGGCTGGCGTGAATTTGCAGCGGAGCACCCGAACGCAGCTGGACCGGGTAGACCTCGACCTTTCCGAACCACTTGGAATTCACGTCCTCGCAGATGTTGTTCTCGGTGAGGTTGATGCGGCCCGGCGTGTAGACGCGGTAGCCGACAACCTTGTCGTTCTTTCCCGGCTCCTTCGAGAGGTCGGCGGGGCCGTCGTTTTCGAAAAGCGTCACGACGAGGGCGCCGCCGAAAAGCCTGGCCCATGTACCCGCATCGCGGCAGACCCCGAAAAAGTCCAGGTTCGGCATCGCGAGGGCCTTGTAAATCTTGTCGTCCTTGTCGTCGGTCAGCACGATCGGCGACTTGAGGGCCTTCACTGCGGGACCTCTGGCAAGCCTGCGGACGATGCCGTCCTTGATGTACTGCGAGCCTAACGCGGTCCAGTCCGGCAGTCTGATGCCGTTAATGATTCGCGTGTGCTCGTCCTTGTCGGACTTGGCGCTGCCGAGGCCGGTGACGAGGTTGTAGTAGGCTCCGTCGTTTTGAAAAATCGCGTTTTCCATATTCACGTCCAATTTTACCCTCTACGCGGCCAGGCAGGCGGATTTCACAAAATTCTTGCAAATAGGCATCACAGCACGTCCCACAGCGAGAGGTTCATCATTTCCTGCGAAAGACCCTGCGAGGTGGCGTCCACGCGGTCGTCGTGGGTGGCGTTCGGGAACTTGGTGAGTTCGTCGATGTAGTCGTAGACCCATGGGGCGTTTTCGGGAAGCAGGACATTACCCGCCTGGAAAAGCGGCGTCACGGCGTGGGCTCGGGCCAGCTTGGATTCCTTGGGGTTTACGCCAATGATGCCGTTTATCTTCGACGTCAGCGTGTCCATGACGGCCTCGCCGTTCGCCTTGGCTTCCACGTACTTCGCGATGGCGTCCGGATGTTTCTCCGTCATCAGCATCATCGCCTTTACGGACTCCGTGAAGGTCATCTTGCCGCAGACATAGTCGAGGATGTAGAAGTAAGGCCCCTTCTTGCCGATGACAAGGCCGCAGACGTTATCGGAGGACGCCGACGCCTTGAACGTGAAGTCCCAGGATTGGAACTTCTTGTCGAACATCCGCGGCAGGCTTGCGTCGTTGTAGAACCTGAACCACTCGCGCTTGAAGATGTTTCCGGTCGCCACCATCGGGGACTGCATCATCTGCGACGCGAACGTGTCCGGGTCGGCCTCGCGCATTCGTTCAAGCTGTTCTGTGGAGTGTTTCTCGGGCCACAGCGGAGTTCCGTCCTCGTTTATCGCCGGGAGGGAAAGGACCTCCCACGGCTCGCCGGATCCGCCTTCCATCAGGAAGCCCGCCATGTCGTGGTCGTGCAGACGCTGCATGATCAGAACGACCGGGGTTACGCCCGGGTTGTTGACGCGGGACGCGATGGTGTTGTTGTAGCGGCTGTTGATGCGTTCGCGCTTGAGCTCGGAATCCTTGTCCGCGGGTTTCAGCGGGTCGTCGATGATGATGCAGCCGCCAAACCCGTCGGCGTCGCTGCCCGTCCCCTGGTACTGGCGGTCGCCGAAGTCGCCGGCGCCGAAACCGGTAATGGGGGAACCCGTAGATACGGCGTAGAGGCCGCCACCCTTCGTGGTGTACCATTTTTCCTTGGAGTCCGTCTTGGTGGACATCTGGCTTTCCGGGAACAGGTAGCGGAAGGCGGGCGACTTGATGATGTCGCGGATGGCGTCGGAGTTGTCCTTGACGAGCGAATCCGCGTAGGAAAGGTGCATGAACTTGGCGCGCGGGTTGTTCGCGTTGCACCAGGCAATAAACATCTTGACGGCAAGTTCCGTCTTTCCGTAGCGCGGCGGGATGTTGATGATGAGGCGCCGAATGTCGCCTCGGGCCACGGCCTTCATCTTCTCGATGATCAGCCTGTGGTGGGGCGCCATGATGAACTTGCGCCCGTAGACGTGCTTGAAGAAGAACCGGGTAAAGAACCCGAAGTCGGTCAGCAGCTTCGAGGTGAGTACGGCCCGGACCTCCGGTGCCAGTCCGTTCTCGAAGTCCAGGTCTAGCAATCGCCCTCCAGCTCCTCGCTGATTCGCTTCACCTGTTCAGGCGCCACCACCGTCTGCGAGACGTTGATGGGGTTGTCGGCGCCGCCCAATGCGTCGGGACTCTGGTCGAAATGCAGGCCGGAGAGCTTGGCGAGTTCGGTAAACGCCTTGTAGTTGCCGTCCTTGAGGGCCTTCTGCATCATCGTGAGGTACGCGACCTCGCCGAAGGTGGCCTTCCTGCCGAGCTTGTAGCCGATCATGGCGGCGGCCTGCTTGACCTTGTCGCTCACGTCCATCTTCGAATTCAGGATTTCACGTCCGGCATTGATGAGGATGTTGCGCTTCTGCTGGTTTTCGAGGCGCTTCTGTACGGCCATCGCCTGGTATTTCCGGGCTTGTTCCGTTGTAGGGACCTTCAAGTTCTGCGGATTAGGCATTTTTTTTCAATTCTCCGAGTAAAACGCGGTTTTCTACGAGCAAAACGCAAAAACCTACGAGCAATACGAGCAAAAGTGGTTTAAATGGCTCCAAACCGGCCTTTTCCTACAAAAAGGAGAGCTGTTCCGGTATTTCAGCCTGTCTTGGGTGCTGTTTCGGGGTCGCGGAC
>Ga0310696_10002706_pt1 | contig 22990 bp, 21 predicted proteins | sample AusTroGonzalo_MG_4_FD_203885 | JGI IMG/M metagenome (GOLD analysis project Ga0310696, IMG submission 203885) | Bovine rumen microbial communities from tropical cattle in Woodstock, Queensland, Australia - Gonzalo_02 (v2) (version 2) | ecosystem: Host-associated > Mammals > Digestive system >...
GGTTGTCGATGTCGGTCATGTAGTTGAGCGAGCCGTCCTGATGCCAGATGATTTTCATCGTGCCAAGGACTTTGGGCTCGTTTGGAATGTTGGCACCATTGTCGGTCTCGATGACTACGATGGGCAGGTTGCTGTCGGTGAAATTTTGCGCCGTGACCGACAACGAAAACAGAACCAACAAAAAAGCTATTATGTTCTTATTCATAGTTTTACGTGTTATTTCCAAAACTGCCACCATTTCTTTTGTCGGCCTTCCACCACTCGAGCATAACGGTTTCGTGAAGACCTTATTTTTGAGAAACTGGTCACCGAGCCCGCCGAGGGACCTTTCAAAGTGGTGATGGACGACCGTGCCGCTACAAAGCCGTTTTCGTCGGTGTCTTCGATGTCGCCGTACTTGTTCTTCTTCGAGGCAAAGATGATGACATTGTCGATATACCAGCTCGTGACGTAGGCTCCGTGTCCGCTGAAATAAAGGCAAAACTGAGGCTCTTTGGTGGGCCAATCCTCCATGTCGAAAGTGAGAAGATACTGGCTTTGCGCGATGCTGCCCATCAAAGTGTCTTCCCAGATGCTCTCCCAGTCTTCGCCGTTTTGGGAAATGCCGATGCCGATTTGTGCATTGATTTCGCCTTGCGTGGCTTCAAGGGCATGGTTGAACTGGAAATTGATGAAGTCGTATTTTCCCAATTCCACGATGGGGGTCACCAAGCGGGTGGTGCCTTCAAAGTTGAAGTCGGGATACATCTGCATTTCGTGGGGCTTGCATCCCGCAAAAGTGGTGTTGGAGATGTACCATACTACCCAGTCGTCGCCTTTCGCATCCCATCCTTCTTCGAGCCAAGGATTGAAAAAACCCTCACACAACACCACATCGCCCTGCTGAGCAAAGAGCGGCAAAGTGAAGACGATGGCAAGCAGTGTGAGTAAATGTTTCTTCATCAAGAATATATTTGGCTACAAAAGTATTAAAAATTTGGGAGTTTAGTCGCGTTTTGGGCTTTTTATTATTTTTGCAGGGTAAAAGACACGAGACACGAGACTGCGAGACACGAGACGTGGCAGCAATGACTCGCGTCCCGCGTCCCGAAGTCTCGCGTCAAAAGAATTAATTATGCCAGCCAAAGAGAAAACCGTCTTTTTCTGCAAGGAATGCGGAAACGAGTCGCCGAAATGGTTCGGGAAATGCCCCGCCTGCGGTGCGTGGAACACCTGCGAGGAGTCGACCGTCGTCACAGGGAAGGAGGCCAAGTCGGTGAAGAAAAACATCGAACTTGAGAGCCAAAGCCTCCCTTTGCCCATCAAGGAAATCACCAATGCCAAGGAACAGCGCATCATCTTGCCTTACGAGGAACTCAACCGCGTATTGGGCGGCGGCTTGGTGCTCGGCTCGCTTACTCTCGTGGGCGGTGAACCTGGCATCGGCAAGTCGACCTTGCTCTTGCAGACGGCTTTGCAACTAGCTGGCAGAAAGGTGCTTTACATCTCCGGCGAGGAGAGCCAGACCCAAATCAAGATGCGGGCCGAGCGCATCGGCATCCACAACACCGACTGCCTCATTCTCACTGAGACCAACACGCAGGAAATACTGAAACACTTCAAGAACGTGGAGCCCGACATTGTGGTGGTCGATTCCATTCAGACACTTGAGTCGCCATACGTGGATGCCGCAGCGGGCAGTATCTCGCAAATCCGTGAGACTGCTGCCGAGATGAACAAGATAGCGAAAGCCTATCAAGTGCCAGTGTTCCTCATTGGCCATATCACCAAGGACGGCAGCATCGCCGGACCGAAAATTTTGGAGCATATCGTCGACACGGTTTTGCAGTTTGAAGGCGACCGTCATTACGGTTTCCGCATCCTGCGCACCATCAAGAACCGCTTCGGTTCGGCCTCCGAATTAGGCATCTTCGAAATGAACGCCACCGGCCTCCGCGAAGTGACCAACCCCAGCGAAATCCTGCTCTCACAACGCGACGAAGAGGTAAGCGGTATCGCCATCGCTGCCACTATGGAAGGACAACGCCCGATGCTCATCGAGACGCAAGCCTTGGTAAGTAGTGCGGCCTACGGCACGCCACAACGCTCCGCAACAGGCTTCGATATTCGCAGAATGAACATGCTCTTGGCCGTGCTTGAAAAACGCGCTGGTTTCCGACTTTCCATAAAAGATGTGTTCTTGAATATCGCGGGCGGTCTCCACGTGGATGACCCCGCCATTGACTTGGCTGTCATTGCGGCAGTGCTTTCCTCGAATGCCGACATTCCCATCCCCTCGCGTTATGCCTTTGCTGCCGAGGTGGGTCTCTCAGGCGAAATCCGTGCCGTGACCCGCATCGAAGCCCGCATCGCCGAAGCTGATAAGTTGGGCTTTGAGAAGATTTTTATCTCAAAATATAACGCCAAAGGACTGGACACCATGCGGTTTAAGATAAAGATTGTTCCTGTGGGGTCGGTTTATGAATTGGGAAGTGAGTTGTTTGGGTAAAAACATGAAATAGAAAATCGCCCAAATGTACTATAAAAACAAAAGACTTGGTCGTTTTTCTATAGAATTTCGCCCAAATATATGGTTTAACGGATACATTTGGGCTGTTTTCTATTCCAAAAACAATTCCTTGGCGGTGATTTCGCTATGCAACAGGCCGTATTGCTTGCCCTTGGCCACACCGAATGGCGTTATCATCGTGTGAACCAGTTTGAGTGGGGTTTGGGTCTCACTGCGGAAAATCATCATCCTTTCATTGAGTTTTTCCTTGTAATCATTGGTGATGACATAGGGCTTTGAGGCGAATTTCATCTCGCATAAATGCACCATTTTGTCGATTCGGGAGATAATCAGGTCGATTTGTGCGCCTTTGTGCTCCACTTGTCCGTTTTCGTCCTTTTTTGGCTCAGTGCGCCACGAAGAAACCGTGGTGGCGATACCTGAAATGCCCAGTCCTTTTTTGATGGCATTGAGATGCTTGAGGCAGACCATCTCAAAGGTGAAGCCTTCCCAAGTCTCTACGCTTTTGGTCATGAAATTGTGCATCCAAAATTCAGGATCCTTGTCGTCGTTGTTCTCAATGAAACGGAAATAGAACAGTGTGTAAAAATCTGCTATTCTGTAGATTGTGTTTTTCTTCTTGCAGCCAAATTGGGCAAATTTCACGATAAAGTCGCAGCGTTCCAAGTTTTTCAGCACACGGGTCAGATTGCCGCCTGAAAGTTTGGAGGCTGTTTCCAATTCAGAGCGCGTCAAGCCTTCGTGTTTTGTCGACAAAGCCTTTACGACGGCAACATAACGGTCGGCTTTTGAAAAGAGGGCATTGTAAAGTTCGTCAAACTCGTCGCTGAGTCTTCCTCCGATGGCGAAAAAGAGGGCGTCAATATTCTGTGGCAGGCTCAGGTTAGGTTCGAGCAGGCTCAGGTAGTAAGGCACGCCGCCTAGCACCATGTAACACTGGATGATTTGGTAATAATCCCATCCAAAATCCTTGTTATCAAGGTATTGCTTGCATTCGTTGAGCGTGAACGGCGCGACGTAGATTTGCCGCGTGATGCGATTGTGCAGCCCACCTTGGTTGGAGATGAGTTTGTCCACCATCCATGAAGTGGCACTGCCGCAGGCAACAAGTACAATGTCGTCGCGCATGGCACCCCAACTATTCCAAAAATACTCCAACGCCTCCACAAAGTCGCTGGTTTTGTTGTCAATCCAAGGCATTTCATCGATGAAAACTACCTTTTTTCGATGGCTGCTATGCTCCAATAAAGCCGACAGAGCATCAAAAGCCTCACCCCAAGTATTCAGTTGGGGCTGATTGTCAAAAGTGCCATATTTGGCCAACGCCTTCGCGAAGTTCTCCAATTGTTTCTTCTGCGAGGCTTTGTGTGCGCCCACATAATAAAAGGTGTAGTTGTCGTGGAAGAAATTGCGTACGAGAAAGGTCTTCCCAATACGTCGTCTGCCATAAATGACGATAAATTCCGAGTGCCCGGAAATCATGCATCTTTCCAGTTCTTCCATTTCGCGTTTCCGTCCGATGAGTGTATCCATGCTTGGGTGTTATTTTGCCGACAAAAATACACAAACTTTTTCGAATTATACAAGAAAATCGCCCAAATGTGGTATAAAAGTACAAGATTTAGTCGTTTTTTTATAGAATTTCGCCCAAATATATTATTTAACAGGTACATTTGGGCGGTTTTCTATATGGTTGGTTTATGAGTTGGGGACGGAGTTGTTTGGGTAATCGGCTAAATCTCACCCAAAATACCACGATTGCGCCAAAAATCTCTTCAAAGTTGGCGCAATCTATGCAATTTGCCTAACTTTGCGCCAAAATAAAAAAGTTAGAATTGATGCTAACCCCAAAATTCGACACCTGTTTCTTTGAGCGTTATGCCATGGTCTCGTTGGCTACTTTGCTGGGCGAGCATTATGCGCATTTGGTCAATCGCGACAGGCCGGATTTGCAGGACGAGCAAGGAGGCATCGGCATTGAGGTGACGCGGGCCATTGCCGAAAACAAGAACGTGGCCAACGCTTTGGTGAACGAGATGGCGGGCGAGGCGGTCAAAGAGGTGAATGCCGCCGATTTGCGCCACATCAGCCAAAGCGGCTATGCTTACGGCTTGGGTGACGGCAGCATTATCGGTCGCAACGAGTACGAATACTGGTCGTTGGCCTTGCCCTTGAAGCGCATTCTCGAAATCAAAATGGACAAGGTGAACAACGGCTTTTATGGCGATTTCAACGAGTTTGGCCTTTTTGTCTTCACCAAGGAGGACTTGGATATTGCCCAAATCAAGCAGACCATCGCCTTCATGCAGGAGAAACAAGCCTTCCAGAACCGTCTTTATTCGCGCTTGTTTGTCTCGCAAATCCAGACCTTGTTCGACTGCGACCTCTTCACAGGACAATACCGAAAAATCAAGGTGGACAGGGAACAACGCCGCCTTTTTTATGACGAAGCAATAAAATGATGGACCAAGAAAAAATCATATTAGGCATCGACCCGGGCACGATGGTGATGGGCTACGGCGTCATCCGCGAGCAGGGCAAAAAGATGGAACTCCTCACGATGGGGATCATCAATTTGAAGAAGTTGGCGAACCAGGCACTGAAGCTGAAGAAGATTTTTGAGCGCGTTTTGGAAATCGTCAACGAATACCATCCTGATGAGTTAGCCATTGAGGCACCGTTTTTCGGGAAGAATGTGCAGTCAATGTTGAAGTTAGGCCGTGCCCAAGGTGTGGCTATGGCCGCTGCGCTTTACCGCGATATTCCCATTTTTGAGTACTCGCCCAAAACCATCAAACAGACCATCACAGGCAACGGCAACGCCTCGAAGGAACAGGTGGCCAAAATGGTGCATTTCATCTTGAAGACCGAAGAGAACCCCCAGTTTTTCGATGCTACCGATGCTGTGGCCGCTGCCGTGTGCCACTCCATCTCGAAGGGCAAGGACGTGAACTACACCAAACACACCACTGAGAAGGCCAAGGCGCACCGCCGTCCCGACTGGAGCCAATTCATCGCCGAGAATCCTGACAGGGTAAAGACATAAGAGATATTGGAATAGAATTTGTTAAAAAGCACTGACAATCAACACGAATATTCATCATAAAAACGAAACAAAATGATTATTACCATTCTGTGTATCACTATCTTGGCTTACGCCATTTCAGGTAAAGACATCAACGGTTTGCTCGACAAACTGAAGAACGTGGATTGGAAAAAGAAGACTTCCAACCTGTGGGGAAAGATAGGCACGTATGCCAAAAAGGCAGGTCGTGTCACCACCAAACCGCTGCTCCAGCTCTATTATGTGCTGATGATGGGCGAGACCACCACGCTTGAGAAGGCCCTCATCGTGGGTGCTATCCTCTACACTGTTTTGCCTTTCAGCTTGATTCCCTATAAAGCCCATAAGATTCTCGGTCTGCTCGACGAAGGCGTGGCCGTGCTTTATGTGGTGAAGAAGGTGCAGAACAAGATTACTCCCGAAATCAACGCCAAAGTGGAGGAGACTATGAATATGTGGTTTGGCGATGAAGGGGCTGCGCAAACTGCCTGATTTATTTATAGTTCCGATGACAGATGGTATGTCCCGCTGCCGTAGGTCTTTGTCTCGTAACCATTGGCAGTAGGTAAGCAGACCTCAGCCGTGGTGTTGGCGGGGATGGTGAAATCCCATTCAAAATGGTTGCCTTCACGTTTCCAGTTGCTTTTGATGTGGCCTGAGACTGATTCGTAGGCGCAATTCACAAAGTCCAGTCCCTCAATGGGATAGGGCTTGAGTTGGATTTTGCTATAGCCAGGCTCCATGGCTCGGATGCCACCGAGGTATTCATATTCCCAAAGGATGAGGTCGCCAAGGAGCATGACGTGGTTGCCGGAGTTCATGGCAGGATCCGCGGTATTGCCGTTCCAAAGCTCCCAGATGGTGGTGGCACCGTTGCGGTACATATAGCCCCAGCTGGGGTAGGTGTCGTTGGAGGCAATCTTCAGGGCAAGGTCACCGCGACCATATTCCGTCAGGCAACGCATCAATTGTTGTATGCCGACCACACCTGTCGAGACATGACTGCCACATTCGTTTACCGTCTTGTCCACAATACTTTCCAAGACTTTGTTTTCCAAGCCTTTGGGCACCATACCAAACCACAGCGGCAAGATGTTAGCCGTCACGGTGTTGTTGGCATAAACACCAGTTATTCTATTGAAATACTTGTCGTTGAAGGCCACGGTGGAGGTGGTGATTTCCTGTTGGAAGAAGGCCGCATCTTCATCAAAACCTAAGACTTCTGCAAACTTGGCCATCTTGCCGCAGAGGTAGCAGTAGAACGGCGTGGAGAGTACTGTGGCATCGGTGATGCGCTTGGGGTCGTTAGAATGAATGAGTTACAATGACTCGGGCGGCATGCACCAGTCGCCGTAAGTGTCGCGGGGCATGAAGCCACCTCGCATATAGGTGTTTTTCATGTGCAGCATCCATTTTTTCCAAGCCGCATAATGTTGCTGGATGGGTTCCGTGTCGCCGAAACGAGTGTAGAGCATGTCGGTCGCGGTAACCACAGCACCGACCCAAGTCATGTTGTCAGTGTAGCCGCGCCAATAGGGTGGGATGACATTGGGCAGGGAGCCGTTGTCCCACTGGCTGTCGTCGGCATCAGTGAGCCATTTGGCATAGAGTTGATGATTGTCGAAGATGTACGACTCGCCGTAGTTGCCAGTGGTGCGGTCGCCGGTCCAGCCCATGCGCTCGTCGCGTTGCGGGCAGTCGGTGGGTATGGAGCGGTAGTTGCCACGGATGCCCCAGTAGGCATTGTGGTACACCGCATTGATGATCTCATTGGAGGTCTCAAATGAACCAGTCACAGGCATTTCGTCATAAATCACCCAGCCTTCGAAGTCGTCTAAATTAGGCGTTTCGCGCAGGCCGGAAATTTCTACGTAACGAAAGCCGTGATACACAAACATGGGATGCCATGAAACAGGTAGAGACGGTGTGCACACCGTCTGTACAGCGCAAATATAACGGTCAGTGCATTCCGCGCCACGCAGATTGGCGGTGTAAAGCAGGCTATCAGGTGTCAAAAGTTCGGCAAAGCGCAAGGTGATGATGTCGCCAGGTTGCTGTCCGCGCACCTTCATATTGATGAAACCGACCATGTTTTGGCCCATGTCGAGGTACCATTTGTCACCTTTCTGGAACATGGCGAAAGGTTTCAGTTTCTCCATCACGGTGATGTTGGGGTTGGGCTGGGCACTGAGTTGGCCTTCGGGAGCCTCAACAAGCTCGGCTTGAAGCCACGCGGAATCGTCATAGCCGGTTTTGTTCCAATCGCCTAATTCATAGTTCTCGTCGTAGGTCTCGCCGTCATATTCATTGGCAGTGCGGATGGGGCCTTGGTTGGTGATTTTCCAGCTTTCATCGCTGACAATCAATTCTTTGTTTCCATCCTTATAAGTCACTTCCAATTGCAGCAGCAGGCGTGGCGTGCCAAAACCAAATATATTTTCGGAGTCGTCCCAGTTGGGGTTTTTGACGTTGTATCGGATGGTTGTATAGCGACCGCCTTCAAGGATGATACCTATGGCATTATCGCCTTGCTGAAGCATCTCGGTCACATCGTAGGTGTTGAAATACACGCGCTTGGAGTACCAGGAAAGCGTTGGCTTCAGCAGTTCTTCGGGAGCAACTTCGACACCGTTGAGATAAGCACTGTAGACACCCATGCCGCTGACATACAGCCTTGCCTCGCTGACCTCACCATTTAGGGCAAAGTCTTTACGGAGATAACGCGCCGCCAAACGAGTGTGACCCACCAAAACATCATCCTCAAACTCATGACCAATCCATTTCGCTCGCCAGTCCTCTTGGTTCAACAAACTGATTTCAAAGGATTTGACTTTGCTTTCCACTTTGGCTTTCTTGCCTTTTGCGGTCACAGTGGTGATGACTTTCCAATAGGCTTTGTCACGGCTGTGGAGTTCCTTGCCTTCATATGGGATATAAAGCATTTGGTTTGAAGTTGTCACGCCAGAATCCCATAAATCACCAATACCTTTTTGGGCGTTTTCCATTGTCGAGGACACGATGATATGGTAGTCTTGTTGAGCGACATTACTTTCCTCCGACTTGTACTGCCAACAGAAACGAGGCTGTGCCGTAGCCAAAGCCTGTGGATGGACTTGCTGCTCCACATTCGGGTTGACAATGCTGACATTCAGGTTGTTGCTGCAAGAAACGAGGCCAATGATGGCCAACAGGAGTATTGCGATGCGTTTCATAGTAGTTATCGTTCAATCATGATGCTGTCCTTTGAAGCAATAGCTTTTTTAAAACACCATCACTGCTTTAGAACACCATCACCGCGCCGCCGCCTTTGGCGAGGTGGACTTTTACCTTGTTGCCCATCACTTGGGCTTGCTCACTGACATAGTCGCGGGCCACACGGTTGGCATTGATGCCGTCGCGGAAGATATGTCCCGACTTGGCGCTGAAGTTGGGCAGCACGGAGAGGTCAATCTCAAGGTCACGCTCTTCCCAGTTCGTGATGGCACCCACATACCAACGGAAGTCCTTACGGCGGGCAATGACTAAGTATTCTCCTACTTTGCCGTCCAAAACAACGGTTTCGTCCCAAATGGTGGGCACATTGGCGATGAATTGGGTGCATTCGTCTTCTTTCATGTAGTTGCTCGGGCTGTCGCAAAGCATGTTGAACGGTGACTCAAAAATCACGTATTCAGCTAATTGGCGACAGCGTGTGCCTTGACTCATCGGCTCGCTCCAGTTGGCGGCAAAGCTGTTCCTTTGGGCGTTTTTCATCGCACCTTGGGTGTAGTCGAAGGGGCCGGCCACCATGCGGATGAAGGGGATGGTGACTTCGTTGGTGACAAGGTCGCCTTCGTTGTCCCACTTGGCCTGCTCCAAGCCGTAGACACCTTCATAGTTGAGCACATTGGGGTAGGTGCGGCTCAAGCCAGTGGGTTTGTAGGCACCGTGGAAGTCGATGAAGAGATGGTATTGGGCGGCGGTTTTGGCCATGCGGTTGTAGAAGTCCACAATCATCTGGTCGTCACCGTCCATGAAGTCGACCTTGAAGCCTTTCACGCCCATTTCGGAATAGTGCTGGCAGACGTGTTCCATGTCCTTGTCGATGGCGGCGTAGCCCACCCAAAGCACGATGCCCACATTGCGCTCGGCACCGTAGTCCACTAACTCCTGAATGTCGATTTCGGGCACCACTTGGAAGAGGTCAGCCTTTTTGTTGACGGCCCAGCCTTCGTCCAAGATGACATACTCGATGCCGTATTGCGAGGCGAAGTCGATGTAATATTTATAGGTGTCGTTGTTGACGCCCGACTTGAAGTCGACGCCGTAGATGTTCCAGTCGTTCCACCAGTCCCAAGCCACCTTGCCAGGCTTGATCCAAGAGATGTCTTTAACACGGCTTGGCCAGGCCAAAAGATAGACCAAGTCGCTGTTGGCCAGCTCTTTGTCGTTTTCAGAGATGACGATGCAACGCCAGGGGTAGGCACGCCATCCTTCGCCCTTGGCGATGTAGTTCTCGCGTTCTTTCACCACCCATTGCAGGTTGTTGTGTCCGCCTTGCTCGCGGGTCTTGGGATAACCTGCATGAACCGCCGTGAAGCCAGTTTTTCCCTTTTCGTTGCGGAGATACAAACCGGGGAAATTTTCCAAATTGGACTCAGTGATGACGGCTTTCTTGCCATCATTAAGCTCGACCAACACAGGCAGGAAGGCCAAACGATCAGGTTCCATCTGACTCAAAGCCGTGTGGGTATAGGTGTTTTCAAACGAGTTGTAGAACTGTTGGTTGATGAAGTCACCTTCGCCCTTTCGTGCGTTGACGTATGGGATAAGTGCTTGATAGTCTGCATCAAAATTGAAGTCAGCGGTCTCGCTCTGGACGATGATGGGCTTGCGGATGTCGGTCACGAAACGATAAGCTACACCCTCGTTATAGGCACGGAATACGACCTTGTAATTGCCTTTGAAAAACAGAGCCAGTTCCTCATAAACCTCTGGAATTTCAGCTTTTTTATAGAACGGCGAGGCCACGGTCTGGTCGACGGATTGCGTCTGGGCGTCTTTCACGACGGGCTTTGTGCCAATCATCGTGCCGTCGGCGAGTTTCATCCCGATGGCCGAAGGGGCCAAAACACAGGTGTTGCCATGCGTGACGGCGTAGGTGAGTTGTTCGCCCACCTCAATGTTGATAGTGATGTTCTTGTCGGGCGATTGCAGCGTGAATTTCATCTGGGCAAAGGCGCTCACGGAAAGAAGGAGGAGCGCGGAAAGAAGGAGTTTTTTCATGATGATGCGATTTTATGCTGGCAAAAATACAGAATTTGTCGCACTCCACCAAAAATACTATAATTGGAAAACTTTAATTCCTCCAAAAACTCCGCGAAAGCAGGGTAACTAACGAGAAAAGCTCCACCCTGCCGAGGATCATCAAGAGCATGAGCATCCATTTGGTGGCGATGGGGAAGAAAACATAGGAATGCCCAGGTCCCACTAATCCGATACCTGTCCCCACATTGCTCAAGGTGGCCAACGAGGCTCCAATGGCGGTGTTGAAGTCGACTCCGGTGAAAAGCAAGATGATGCCGCCTGCGATAAACACCAAAAAGTAAACGAAAATGAAGGTGATGTGCTTGTAGACACCGCTGGTGGAGATGGCTTTTCCGTTGACTTTCACAGGCAACACGGCGTTGGGGTGAATGATGCGCTTCAATTCAAGCATCGAATTCTTCACAAAAATGAGATGGCGGAAGATTTTGATGCCACCTGTGGTGGAACCCGAACAACCGCCGATGAACATCAGCAGGAACAGGATAACCCCAAGAAAGATAGGCCAAGTAGTGTAGTCGCTGACGAAAAAGCCTGTGGTGGTGAAGGCTGAAATGACACTGAAGAACGACTCGCGGAAGGAGCTACCGAAACTTTTGTGGCAACCAAAGAACAGTACCAATCCAATGCCGATGCCCAAAAACAGGGTGTAGAGTATGAAAATCTTGAACTCTTGGTTTTTCAGGATGGTGAACGACTTCCAACTTAACGAAAGCAAGAGCAGTGAAAAGTTGCAACCCGAAAGCACCATAAAAACGGTAATGACCACTTGCGAATAGTTGGAGAACGCCCCGATGTTGGCGGTTCGCGTGGAGAAACCTCCCGAACAGATGGTAGTCATCGAGTGGCAGAGGGCATCGTAGAAGTCCATGTCTCCCCAATAGAGCAAAAGGGTTTCCAATAGCGTGAAAAACAAATAGATAAACCAGATACGCCTAACGGTGTGCATGATGCGTGGGTGCAGTTTGTCGTAGGTGATGCCATTGATTTCTGAGACGAAGAGCTGCATGCCGCTCATGCCGAGATAGGGCAGGATGGCCAACGAGAACACGATGATGGCCAAGCCGCCAATCCATTGCGTCATGCTGCGCCAGAGAAGGATGTCCTTTGGTGTGGCTTCAATGTTGGTGAGGACAGTGGCACCGGTGGTGGTGAAGCCCGACAAAGCCTCAAAGAAACCGTCGGTGAAGTTGGGAACGCTCTTGCTGAGCAGATAGGGCATGGCACCGAAGAGAGAGAGCACCAACCATGAAATGCAGACGACATAAACGCCGTCGCGCGAGGTGGTCTTGTCGTCTTTGTGGTTGCGCGTGGCGATGAGCAGGATGAAGCCGGTCAGCAGGGTGATGAGGGCTGAGAAGGGCATACTGAAGGTGTATAATCCGTGGTGGTAATAAGTCACAGGGAGCACCATCAGCATGAAGAGGCCTTCGATGAGCAGCAGCTGGCCTTCGATGCGGAGGACTATGGGGTGGTTTATTTTAGATTTCCAGTCCATATTTTTTTGACGCGGGACTATGGGACACGTGACGCGGGACAGGTTCCTGAGCTTGTCGAAGGATTGTCTCGTGTCTCGCGTCTCGAAATCTCGTGTCTTATTTGAATTTCTATGTTCATCACGATTATCAATGGAATAAGCGTTCAACAGCTGGGATACCGGCAGGCAGGGCCAAAACCACCACTTGGTCGTCGGCCTCGATTTGGAAGTCGTCGGTGGCGATGTAGCTTTCGCCGTCGCGGGTGATGCCACAAACGATAGCATCGGTGGGCATGGCCAACTGACCGATGGGTTTGCGCGTGACCGCCGAGCCAGCCCTCACCTCAAACTCCACAATATCGGCGTCGATGCCGCTGAGGCTCTTCAGCGTGGAGACCTTCGCGCCGAGGGTGTATTTCACCATGTAGCTGGCGGCAATGAGTTTCTTGTTGATGATGGAGTCGATGCCGATGTTCTGCGAGATATCGATGTAGTCGATGTTTTCGACGAGGGCGATGGTCTTCTTCACGCCGAACGACTTGGCCTGGAGGCAGGTCAGGATGTTGGTCTCGGTGTTGTCGCTGACAGCGATGAAAGCATCCATGTCCTTGATGCCCTCGTCCTCTAGCAAGTCGAGGTTGCGGGCGTCGGCGTTGACCACCAAGGCCTCAGAGAGGTAGTTGGTCAAGTCCATGCAACGCTCCTTGTTGATTTCCAAAATCTTGATGTTCAGGTCTTTTTCAAGGCGTTTGGCGGTGATGCGACCTACACGGCCACCGCCCACAATCATCACATTGTGGACATTAATCTGTTTCTTGCCGCTCAGCTTGATGATGTCCTTGATGGCGTGCGGCTTGGTGACCACATACACCATGTCGGCCACATGGAAGACCTCGTCGCCTTGTGGCACAAAGGTGTTTTGGCGGCGGTGGATGGCAGCGATGCGGAACTCGATATGTTCATATTGGTTAATAACCTCGTCAACGGTCTTGCCGAGGATTTCGGCCTCTGGCTCTAACTTCACCATGAAGAGTTGCAGGTTGCCGCCCGCGAAGTCGTAGGTCTCCGATGAGGCATTCTTCTTCAACAGCGAGATAATCTCCTGTGCAGCAATGTCTTCGGGCGAAAGCAGTCCGTCGATGCCGAGGTCTTGGTACATGCGCCACACCTCGGGACTCAGGTTCTCCATCGTATTGACACGCGCGATGACTTTTTTGGCACCTAATTTCTTGGCGATGATGCCTGTCAGCAGGTTGATGTGTTCGTCGTGTAGCACGGCGATGACCAAGTCGGCGCGTTTCACGTTGGCGCGTTGCAGCACGGCGGTCGAGGTGGAGTCGCCTGTGATGGTCATCAGGTCGGTGTGCGATTCCATCATCTTCAGTAGTTCCTCGTGCGGGTCTACGATGGTGATGTTATGGTTGCTGCGCACCAAAGCCTCCGCTAAGTGCATGCCTACTTCTCCGTCTCCAGCGATTACTATGTTCATTTTAGATGTATTATTTATTGTAATTCAGCCAGATAATCCACTATCTGTGGCCGCAAAAGATGCAAATCCTCCTCAATCACTTTCCAAACAATGTCTTTTTCCACTTGATGATAGCCATGTACGAGAAAATTCCGCATTCCTGTAATTTGTCTCCAAGGTGTAAGCGGATGGCTTTCACGAAACTCAAGGGTAAGCATATTAGCGGCTTCTCCAATAATCATAATGTTATAAACCACGGCATGGTAGCGCATGTGGTCAGCAACAAACGCTTCCATGTCGTCATCTCCCACATACTGAAAGATGTTGTCGATGGCTTCCAAAATGTCGGCAAGCCTTTTGGGGTCTTTACGCGGTTCTCTCATAGATTAAAATTTTGTCTCGGTCAGCACTCTCGCGGGCGAATGGCAAAAGACCTCCGTCGGTAATCAAATCCACCTCACATCCCAACAGATCCTTCAAGTCTTCATACATGCCTCCCAACGTGAACAGGCTGAAATGCTGCGATTTGTCAGGAATAAAAAGGATATCGATGTCGCTGTCAGAAGTTTGTTCGCCTCGGGCGTATGAGCCGAATAGCCACGCTTTCAGCACAGGCTGTGTGGCGAAATAATTGGCTATGGCTTGTTGTAGTTGCTTGGTGTCCATTTTTGGGTTTGTTTTTCAAAAGGCAAAAATACATTTTTTTCATCAATTCGGTTTGCACTCCCAACAATTTACCAAATATCCGACCAAGTAACCGAAATCACATGGTTAGTTGAACGTTCGCTTTCCTTGAAAACATTGCCCATGCCATAGGTGTAGCGCACCTCAACGAACCAATAGCTGATGGCCGCCGTAAAGCCGTAGTCGATGCGGTTGAAACTGCCCAATTCCCATGGCGTGATGTATTGCTGTTTCTTTTTGCCTTTCACTTCCATTATCTCATTGCCCCCGATGCAGAAACCGATTTGCGGCCCGATGCGCAGTCGCGGAATCATCGATTCGTCTTCGTCGTCCTCGTTCCACTTGCGGAGATAAATATTCAGTAGCAACGGCACATTGAGATAGTGAGATTTTTCCATGTAGCGGATGGTGTTGCCCGATTCATCGAGATCTTTTTTTGAATTCGTGCCCTGCCGTGAATAGATGACATCGATTTCGCCTCCGATAATGAAATGCTCAGGGATGAGGGCGATGCGCACGCCGCCAGTGAAGTCGGGGCGGAAGGAGGTGCTGTCGTTGCCGCTTATCTTCATGGTGGAAAGGGCAGGACCGACCATCAGGCCGCCGCCGAGCTTTTGGGCCATTGAAGACAGTCCAACAATTAGGAGTGAAATGAGAATTATTAGTCGTCTGTATTTCATTCAGAAAATGGTTTTAAGCTGCAAAAGTAAGGATTAGAAAGAAATCTGCATAGTATTCTTTCAGATTTTGTTATTTTTGCATACCCAAAACAAGGTGAATTAGACCCAAACAAGATGATTATCCGATTAGAACAACCCCAAAATTACCGCGAGGTGGAGAACCTCACCCGAGAGGCGTTTTGGAACGTCTACCGTCCAGGATGCACCGAGCATTATGTGCTCAACCAATACAGAACCAACCCCGACTTCATCCCCGAATTGGATTTCGTGATGGAGGAAGACGGCAAGATTATCGGTCATGTGATGTTTTCGAAGGCTGAAATCATCCTTGACGATGGAACCGCATTCCCCTCGTGGACTTTCGGCCCCATCAGCATCCATCCTGATTACAAGCGCAAAGGCTATGGACTGAAACTCCTGAATTATGCGCTTGAAAAGGCCAAGGGAATGGGTGTCGGTCTGCTCAGCATGGAGGGCAACATCGACTTCTACAAAAACGCAGGTTTCGATTTGGCCAGCAAGTTGAAGATTCATTATCATGCCGAGCCGAGGGAATCGGAAGTGCCTTATTTCCTTGCGCAAGAGCTGATTACAGGCTATTGGGGCGACCGCGAGGGCACGTATTGTCCGCCGAAGGGTTACTTTGTGGCTGACGAGCACCCCGAAGCTTTTGAGGCATACGAAGCCACCTTCCCGAAGAAAGAAAAACTACATTTGCCCGGACAGCTTGAATGAGGGTTTCATATAATGATCTTTTTTGTTGTCCGTAAACAATAAAACTCGAAAAAATCGTATTTTTATTGTTTTAAGACAATGAAATCGCATAAATAGCCTCCGAAAACTCACATACCCTCCTTCTTGCTGCTCTCCTCAAACACCCTTTGCAGTTCTTCCTTCGGCGGCAGGGCTTTAAGGAGTTCGGGGTCTATCTCGTCGGCAGTCTTATAAGTGGCCACACCCATCGGCTGTAGGAAGTCTTGCATGATATACCCAACATAATCCTTGTCGGCATGCTTGCAGAGGATGATGCCTATGGGTGCCTCTTCGTGGTCTCGGCGGTCTTCGTCGTTCAGGATTCGTAGATAGCTGCTCAGCTGGGCGAGGTAGGCCACCTTGAAGTTGCCGTTCTTCAACTCGAACACCACGGTTCGGTTCAAGTCGCGATTAAAGAACAGCAGGTCAATCCAATGGTCGTGCCCCAGTTTGTCGAAATGCACTTGACTGCCGCAGAAAGCAAAGCCGCGTCCGAAGGTCATGATAAAGTTTTTCACGTTGTGGACGATAGTGCTCTCTATCACGCTCTCATCCACGTCCTCGTCGTGCATACCCAACTCCTCCACGTTGATGTAGTTAAGCAGGTACTCGTCCTTGAACATACGGGTGGCGCGATACGCCTTCTTATAGTCGGGGATGGTGGCAAGGAAGTTGTTGGGCATCTTGTCTTGATGGTGGTAAAGGTCTTGCTTGATGACCTTTTCCAAATCCTCCACGGTGACCTTGTATGTGTCTGCATACCTCATATAGAAGACACGCTCGTCATAGGTCTTCGTCTTTGCCAGAATGGTAATATGGTGGGTAAAGCTGATACTCAGGAATTCACGCAAAGGAAAATCAGGTAGATTAGCCAGTTGCAACTGGTGGATTTCACTGTCGGATGCAAATCCGGCAGTCGTAACTGCCGAATTAGCCCCTGCTTCTGTAAATTCATCAGTTACGACTGATGAATTTATTGGCAGCAAGTGAAAATCATCAGTTGTGACTGATGAATTGCTTTCAAGTTGCTTCCATTCTTCATAAAATGTGCGCATATTACGCATACTTGTCGCCGAAAACCCGCGAAGCCCAGGCAATTCTTTACGCAACTGGTTGCTAATGGCCTCTATGGCACCCTGGCCCCAGTTCTTCTTGCGCGTGTTTTCTGACACATACCTGCCAATACCATAGTACAACGCCAGTTGTTCTTGGTTGACACCCCTAATGGCTCTCGCCTGACTTTGCAAAATCGCGGTTTTGATAACTTCCACCGCATTTTGATATTCCTTTATTTCGTTCATTATTCGTATGATGCGTTATGCGTCTTGTTGTGATGGACTATGTTTGCAATTTCTTGGCAAAACTACGGAAAAAACCAACGCCATTGATAATCAAGTGAAAATCCACTCACAAAAAGCCTCGAAAACTCACTCAACCGTCCCCTGTCGCCGTTGGGGCAGCCCGAGTTTTCGGAGGCTCTTGCTCAAAAACAGATGACATCAAACCTCACTATTTCGCGGAGCGCACTGCCCGGACAGAACAACCGCCGATGCGGCTCTCGTAACTTACGAGGTAAATATTAGAATTGTTGTAGAAGCACCAAGCACCTTGTGGGTCATTCGTATAGAGCGAACTCGACCAGTAATGGCCGTTTCTGCCTTCATCCATAAGAATGTTCTCGTAGCGACAGCCAGCAGCGGGCAAGAAGATACTATTGCCGTTAGGCCCTGTGAAACATATTCCGTCCACACCGTTCTGCGTAATCCAAACCAAAGTGCAGTCGGTATACAATTCTATCCAGTCTTCCTTTGTGGGTATGCGAGCTTCACCACCCCATTGGACATTAGCTGCATCGTCACCAGACTGAAGATTGGTCAGGTTATCGGTATAACCATCACAGCCATAAGTAGAATTGTTACAGTATTTTGTCAATGAATTGTAACTGCCATTACAGCAATAACTATAAGTGATCCAACTATATTCGCTCTTGGGTTGGGTTTCAGCCCAAGCAAAATAGAACCCATAGTCTTCGGGAGAACTGGCACCCACGTTGCAGGTGGCCCAAAGCAATCCACTGGGCAATCCGAGGTCTACCCATTCGTTATCCAATACGCTATAAACATACACTGTATCCATGTCCGTCAAAGGTGTGAAAACACTTCCTTCTTCACAAGTCAATTCATGTCCATTGGCATCAACATGGATGCTGCTAACAGATTGAATGTTATAATAAATCGTGCTGTCTTGTGCCCTATATTTGATAAAGAACTGCTTCTGGTTCTGGCCGAAGCCAACCAAACCCATCAGCAGAAAAGCTGCGAATAATGACGCTTGTTTCATCTTTTTATAAATTTGAAGGTTTGATTGTTGACTCTAATAAGATAAAGAGTGTTAGAACTAAAGGGAGCCAAGTCTATGACACAATCCTTGCTATTCGGTTTGCTATAAACTATTCTCCCCGACATGTCTGAAACAATGATGTCACCCTTGCCAGAGCCTCGCACATACAACTTGTCACCGCCGACATAACTGCCATTGTCGTCTGCATTTTCATCCACGGCATTCTCGTCCTCAGAGAAATAATACTTTACTCCTTCTTCCATATAAAAGCTCAAGTCGTTTATGACCATAATGGAATCTTGAAAACGAATGTCGATACCGTCAGATAATTCATAACTGACCAATGAATGGTCAGGCATGACGAGGTTGAAGTATTTCAACGCATCCGTGTTTTGGGCTTGAAGTCCTTGGCATACAACAAATGCCATCACAAGAAAAAGAAATCGTTTTTTCATAAATGGGTCTATTATATTATTCACTCTTTGTTTCTTAGATGATGCAAAAATAGCAATTGTGACAATTCGATTGGCACAATTTGACGATTGGGAATTTGTGCCATTTCAAACGGCACAATTTTAGGCTTAACTTTGCCAATCAACTCGACAAATGCCGGTGATGAATAAGTCTCGTAGAACTGAAGATTCCCTTGCGGAGTAAATTTGTTTTGTTAACCGCGGCGGCAAGAGCAACTTACCCACCAGTAACACCTCCCACCGCCGCGTGATAAACTATGCCTCCACTCCATTCCCTTGGGAATCTCTACTCCTTCACTGCCACCCGCGCCACATGGTTTTTCCCATCCGCATCCATAATGCGCACCAAATAAACCCCTTCCACCAATCCACTCAAATCAATCTCATTCGTCCCCAGCACCGTCTTTATCAACTGTCCAAGTGCATTGTAAACTTGCACTTCGGCGGCCTCCGCACCATCTATCGTCACCCTTTCCCTTGCTGGATTGGGATAAACCTGTACACTAAATCCCACTGTATTATCTTGAAAACCATCATTATTATCAATCAGGCAGGTGTTATAATTGGGATTCTGCCAAACGGGTTCTCCATCCTCATGATAGCATAAGAGTTCGTGAAGGGTTATTCCTCCAGCGTTGACAACGTGGCAACTGTATAGCAACCCTTCCATCGCGCCAATACCTTCTACCCATGTATTGAGCCAATGCCATTCATCACCAAACATATCTTTTGAACTTACATAGAAGACTTTTCTTTCAGTACCCGCAATGTGTTGCGTAGCAATCGAATCGATACGGACATGAATTTCACAGTTGGGATTGGGGAGTTGGCACCAATACATCACCGCAGTGTCATTGACATTCATGCCAAAATCATACAACAGATACTCAATCTCCTGTTCTTTAGGCTTATAAAACACTTTCCCCGATTCCTCTTCTTTAATTATACCATATAAATCATATTCCAAGCTACCATGCCAATATTGGGTCTCAGATGATAGTTTCCGTAACACTTTTTTGTATAATTCACCGTCTACTAATGTGTCGCCTGATATCATCAAACTTTCAGTAACTAATTCAGGCGTCGGAACACCAGTGGATTGCCATAGAATATTCCATTCGGAATTGTCTTTGAGAAGGCTCATACATTCTTGCCCTTGCATCGTCACCCCTCCCGCCATCAGCAGGAGCGCAAGCAGGGTGTAAAGTCTAATGTTTTTCATTGCATACATCATTTTATCGTGTTTTCCAAATCGTCAATCGATGGCAATTCTGATTTTAGGTCTTCCATGATTTTGTTCGTCTGATACTCAGCTACGCCAAGAGGCTGTGTCATGCCTCGTAGGGCATATTCCACTTTAGTATTGTGCAAGCGGCACTTGCACAAACTCACCATCGGCAGACACCGTGAATTTTGCAAGTCTCGCTTGCAAAAAAGGCTTCTCTTGTAATTGTGCAAGCGGAACTTGCACAAATGGAAAGTCGGGATACTCTTCGGCGAACTGTCTCATATACTTCAAGTTGCGTATGGAATAGCCGCTATCACTACCATAGTGTTTCTGCAAGTCCAATGAAAGCTGGTCTATGACTTTTGCACCCCAACCTTGTTCCTTTTGTTTCTGCATAATGTCATTACCCAACCACCAGTAATGTTGAAGTGTGGCGGCGTTCAGTTGCATTACTGCCTTCAGTCGTTGTTTGTCAATCTCATTGCAGAGATGCTCTAACCACTGCTGATAAACATTAAGGTTGATAACCTGTCGCTCCGAATTGTGTGTGTCTTGAATGTTGTCCATAGTTCTGTTTGCGTCTTCAATGCGCAAAAGTAGTGTTTTTTTACTCTTTCACCGCCACTCGCGCCATACGGTTTTTCCCTTCCGCATCCGTAATGCGCAGCAAATATACCCCTTCCACCAATCCCTCCAAACTCACCTCATTAGAGTTCCGCACCGTCTTCACCATCTGCCCAAGTGCATTGTAAACCTGCACCTCATCAGCGACAACACCCTCAATGTGGACAACGCCATCGGCAGGATTGGGGAAAACAGCAACCTTTGTTTCATCTTTGTTCTCACCAACACCTTCCGTCTGCTCACAATACGCGATGTTGTACGATTTGGACGTTTCACCATCGCTGTAAACCGCTAAAACATGGTAGTTCAATCGCCCCACGCCTGAATAGTCGTCAGAGTATTCCGTTTCTGTAAGCAAATTACTGACTAACTCCTCACCTCTATAGACTTGATAACCAACCAATACCTCATCGGGTTTCAATTCTGGCTCATCCCACCGAAGCATAACGCTGTTTTCACCACAATTTATTATCTCACAATCCATCACTGGCGAATGGTGGTCGAACCAATCGGGAGCAAAATGATGGAAATAGGTGGTCACCAAAGTTTCACCGTATGAACGGTAATAGTTGACAAATACTTTTGTCCCTTCCTCTGGAGCATCATATCTGTACTCCCTTTTAAAGGTATAAAATACGCCAGGCTCACGCCCAATCCATACTGTCCATGAACCTTCGCCATGCAGTGGGGGAAATACCGCAGTCGAGTCGAACTCCATCAACAGCCCGCAACTTTGTCCGTAATCGTTGCTGTAATACAATCTTGCCTCAGTGCTCTCCGGCCCCGCATAGTATAACTTGTAGAATTCACCTTCCACTGCTCCCAAATAGTTCCAATGATACTCTGGCAACGACTGTTCCAAGGTATCCATGGTCTGGTAATAATCTGTTGTCCGATGCAGCATCATGCCCTTATCATAACACCAAAACAAATCAAAGAACTCCCCTTGGTTCCAACCTGAGAAAGAATTGTAAAAAGGGCCATTCTCCATCGTTTCAAAATGTGAACCGAAATCGTTACTCACTTGGAAATTAGACCATTGGTTACCTTTCGCAATCACTCCTGGCGAATTGGGGAATGTCCAGAAATAGACAGGATGGTTGTCCACCCTGCTCGGGCTGATGGCCGTCCAAGTGTGGCCGAAGTCGGTACTGACGTATGCCGAATCGGTATGCATGTTATGGTCAACGCCATACACCACGCCTGTTGTGGCATCTTGGATGATGCCCCATTCGTAAATCACCAGATTGTCGGGCTCGTTCTGTTGGGTGTCCATCGTCCTGACGATTTCCACATTCTTGAAATGGTTGAAATAACGGACAAAGTTAATCTTGGTTTCATACCATTTGGTGCAGGTGTAGAACTCTTCTGCTTGATTCTTCGTTTCATCTTCCACATGCTGTGCCTGCACCGTTATTCCAAGCATCATGAAGATAGCCAAAGCAATAAGTCTAATGTTTTTCATCGTATCGTGATTTTATTTGTGTAAACTTTTCCTTCTGCATCCATGATGCGCAGCAAATAAACCCCATCCACCAATCCGCTCAAATCAATCTCATTCGTTCCCTGCACCGTCTTCATCATGTGCCCAAGTGCGTTATAAACTTGCACTTCGGAAGCAGTTACGCCTTCAATATGGATAATACCATTAGTAGGATTGGGGAATATTGTAACCTTTGTTTCACCTTCGTTTTCATCAACATCATCCGTCTGTTCACAATACACAATGTTGTACGATTTTGAGGTTTCGCCATCGCTATAAACCGCCAACACATGGTATTTCAATCGCCCGTTACCTGAGTAATGGTCATTGTATTCCGTTTCGGTAATCAAATCTCCACTAATCAAAGTCTCGCCTCGATAAACCCGATAGCCGACCAACACTTCTTCTGGCCTAAGTTCCGGCTCGGTCCATCGGAGGGTGACGCTGTTTTCGTCGAAGCCTGCAACTTCACAATCCATCACCGGAGAATGTTGGCTATACCAATCTGGCCTGAAATGATGGAAATAGGTAGTCACCAAAGTCTCGCCATAGTCACGGTAATAATCAATCCAAATCTTTCCGCTGTTGGCATAGACAATAGAATTCTCCCTCTTTATGGAATAGAAGACACCAGGTTCGCTGTCAACCATAAACTCCCAACTGTCCATAACATACACATCACCAATAATCAATGAATCAGCAGTCATCACCATCTGTTGGTGTTGTCCGTAATCGGAGCTGAAGAACAGTTTGTACGACATGAAATAATAATTAGGATCGTCGTACGATGGATAATAGGTGTATAGCTCGCCCTCTTTCGCGCCTGCCCTCATGTTCAAGAAATCTTGTTCTGAGTAATAGACCGTGTCGACGGTCTGGTTGAAATCCATCGAGTGGGTAAGG
>Ga0310696_10002707_pt1 | contig 22977 bp, 17 predicted proteins | sample AusTroGonzalo_MG_4_FD_203885 | JGI IMG/M metagenome (GOLD analysis project Ga0310696, IMG submission 203885) | Bovine rumen microbial communities from tropical cattle in Woodstock, Queensland, Australia - Gonzalo_02 (v2) (version 2) | ecosystem: Host-associated > Mammals > Digestive system >...
TTTGACGTTCCTCGTCGCTCATCTTTGCCAGCTCTTCCTCTGAAAGTTCCTCCATCTGCTCCTCTTCTTGTGCGAAGCTTTGTTTGTTGGAGATGAACCAGTAGTCTTCAAGCATAAGGTTACCCCATTTTGTCTTGAAATCGTTGGCACCGCGTGTTCTTGTTGCAGTATTGTAGAAATACCAGTTGCCTTCATTGCCGTCCGGCACCATGGAGGTGGGTTTTTCATTGCCGCCGTTCATGGCAATCTGTTTCTCAATCTCACGTTGCTCCTCAAGACGTTTCTGCTCTTCCTTATAATCTTCAATCACCTTGTCGATGATGGCGTTGCGTTTTATTGAGTCCATGTCGGCGAGACGCAGGAGCGAGTCTTGTGTGTAGTAAACAGTGAGATTCGACACAAGGTCGGTGAGCATCACGGAGAGGTTGAGCAAGCTGTCGTATCCCGGATAGCTTCTGTCCATCGTCATCACGGCGGTGTCGAAATATGCCTGACTTAACACATAGTCGTTGTTAGCGAACAGGATATCCGCAACATCAAGCGATGACTTGATTTTCTGCATATTATTAGTGGTGCTTGCCGCTACCGACTTTCTCAAATATTTCACTCCTGCTTTCTCGTTGTTGTTTTCGAGCGCGACATCAGCCATGGCGTAATAGATGCGGTCTTTGAAATCGTTGTTTTTGTTGTCTTTGAGCATCTTGTTCAACATCTTCATGATGGTCGAGGTGTCGGCGTCGTAGCATCTCGCGAGGTTCATCCTTGCCTCGAAAGTCATCTCATACGAAGGATGTTTCTTTATGACGTTCTTGAACTGCTCGGTAGCACGTGGCTTGTCGTTCTGGTTTTTGTAAATCTGACCTAAGATGAACATCGCGCGTGTCTTGTTGTACTTGCCTCTCGCACTGAGCAGTGAGCTTCGCAGATATTTCACGGCATCGTTGTCTTTGCCCATCGCGATGTAATAATCGGCATAAACCAAGTCGATGTTGGTGCGCACATATTTCGGAATCTTTTCGCCTTTGTCCATTGCCACAAGTATCGACTGAAGCATTGCTTCGGCTTTCTCGAACTGTTTTGTTGCGATGTAAGTCTTTGCTAACCAAAGTGTTGCTGTGAATCTGTCGGGACTATTGCGGTACTGTGTCGCGGCATATTCAAAGGTGCGTCGGGCAGGCACGTAATCCTGTTTGTAAAAATGAGCCTTTCCCATGTCGATGAAGGCGTTGTCGATCCATCGAACATACTCTTTATTGTTGAAACGCATCGAGTGCTTCTGAATACAAACAGCGTCCTTCTCGATGGTGCGGTCCATGTTCTGGTTCAACGCGAGAGCGTTTTCTTTTGTGCCGTAATTAAACACCGGCAATGTCTTGGTGTAGTCGTCTTTCACGTTCTGACGCAGCGTTTTTTCGCCTGCTTTGACGCTTTCGTCGCCGTTCCACCACACGTTATAATGGCTCGTCATGTTATGCCATGCACGTCTGTTCCACTTGTTCTTTTTTGTGGAACACGATGCTAACATTATGATTGCCAATAATATAGCCGATAATCTTAAGATTTTATATGTTCTGATCTTCATTTGATAAAATTCCTATTATCCAAAACTGCAAAAATAATAATTTCGTCTGTTCATTTGTCTTTTTTTTAAAAAAATATAAATATATACGCTGATTTGAGAAAATCTTTGTAATTTTACAAGCTGAATAAAAGGCTGTTTTTGAATGGAAAATTTTATCGTATCGGCACGAAAATACCGCCCGTCGACCTTTGAGAGCGTCGTGGGTCAGCATGCCATCACTTCTACTTTGCAGAACGCCATCCGCAACAACACTTTGGCTCAGGCGTTCCTGTTCTGCGGACCTCGTGGCGTGGGCAAGACCACATGCGCCCGTATCATGGCGAAAACTATCAACTGTCTGAATCCGACAGAGGATATGGAGGCATGCAACGAATGTGAGTCATGCGTGAGTTTCAACAACAACGCGTCGTTTAACATTTTTGAACTCGATGCGGCGTCAAACAGTGGTGTCGACGACATCCGCGCCCTCATCGACCAGGTGCGTATCCCGCCACAAATCGGAAAGTATAAGGTATACATCATAGACGAGGTCCACATGTTGTCGGGCGCGGCGTTCAACGCGTTCCTGAAAACGCTCGAGGAGCCTCCGGCGTATGCGAAATTCATCCTCGCCACAACGGAAAAACACAAGATTTTGCCGACCATCCTCTCGCGATGCCAAATATTTGATTTTAAACGCATTACGGTAGAGGATATCACCAAACATCTGCAAAAAATAGCCGAAAAAGAAGGTGTAAAAGCCGAAGAAGAAGCTCTTAATATCATCGCCCAGAAAGCCGACGGCGCCCTCCGTGACGCTCTCTCGATTTTCGACCAGATGGTGAGTTTCTCGGGCAATAATATCACCTATAAAGATGTTATCGCCAACCTCAACGTACTTGACTATGAATACTATTTTGGCATGGTCGAGAACATACTCGCGAATGACATCAACTCGATACTTTTGCTCATTAACGAGGTGATTAACAAGGGTTTCGACCCACAAAACTTCATCCAGGGCATGGCAAGCCATCTGCGTAACCTGCTTCTTGGAAAAGACCAGCGCGTCATCAACCTGATGGAAGTTAGCAACCAACTGAAGGAACGCTACGCAAAACAGGCCGAACGCTGTAGCACCGAATTCCTGATGAAATCTCTCGACATAGCAAACGAATGCGACATCAACTTCCGCAGCGCGAATAACAAGAGACTGCATCTGGAAATAGCATTGTTGAAAATGGTTCCGACGCGTCCTATTCAAACGGACAACGCATGCGTTGCCCCAACAGGTCGTCCAATACAACAACCAATACAACCGCAACCCGTTGCATCCCGTACGGACAACACATGTGTTGTCCCTAAACCTCAGCCTCAACAGCCGGTTCAGCGCGCCCGCCGCACAGGAACGATTTCTATCTTGGACGAAGGACCGAAGAAAAAGGAAGAAGATGTTCCTGCTGAGATGAAAAACAACCCTTTTACACAGGAGATGCTGGTCGGGGCGTGGACGAAATTCGTTGAGACAAACAAAAACATATCTCCGAACTTCGTGGCTGGCATCGGTAAATATCAACCATCGCTGAAAGAGAATAATGAGATTTATTACGATGTCGATAACATATTGGTTGTCAATGATATAAACAATATGGGCAAGCTCCGTGACCATCTGACGAAAGAGCTGAACAACAACCAGTTTACACTCGTTCATCATGTCGTGGAGAAACCGAAAGACGACATCGCTTACACCGACCGCAGCCGCTTCGAGAAGATGGCGGAGATGAATCCTAATGTTTTGACTTTAAAAAAAGGCCTTGGCCTGAATATTGACATATGAGTTTTAAGAAATGGTTTGGTCGTAATTACCTCAAAATGAGGGGTTTTACCTTCGTTGGAAAGTTCCCGGAAGGCGTTAGGAAATGTGTCGTCATAGAGGCGCCGCATACATGCATCGAAGACTTTATCATCGGCCGATGCTTCTTCTGGATGGAAGAGCGCGAAGTGAAGTTCCTCATAAAAAAAGAGTTTTTCAAACCAGGTATCGGCTGGTTTTTGAAAAAAATCGGCGGCATCCCTGTCGACAGAAGCAAAGGCAATAATATGGTGGTGAAAACCGCTGCAGTGTTCCGCCAGTACGACGACCTGAACATCGTCATCACACCTGAAGGCACACGCAAACGCGTTGAAAAATGGAAACGCGGGTTCTATTACATCGCCGAGCTGGCACAAGTGCCTGTGGTTCTTGGATTTATCGATTTCAAAACCAAACGTTGCGGATACGGCCCGATGTTCGTTCCTTCAGGCGATTTCGACAAAGACTGGCCATTCATCGAGAATTTCTATCGCGGAATGCAGGGTAAAACTCCCGGAAAGTTCAACTTGGAATGATTCTGAAAAATGAAAAACAACTGGTTCAATAATTTCAAAAGCAAGTTTAAGGTCGTAATCATACACCCGGAGACGTATGAGGAAAAAGGCGGCTTTAACATGAGTAAGATGAAGCTCACGACGCTGGTCGTGGTTTATTCATTGATTCTCGTCGCGGGCACCGCAAGCCTTATTTTCTTCACTTCTTTGCGTGAGCTTATCCCGGGATATACCGACGTGACACTCGACCGTCGTGTCTATAACATGGAACGCCGCGCCGACTCACTCGAAGAGGTTTTTCATGAAAAAGACGTGTATATCGAAAACCTGAAACGTATCATCTACGAAGAAGATATGAGCGAGGATGATACTAAGACAACCGCTACTGTAAGCAAACCTAACATAAAGAGAAACAGTAACTTAAAGTCTAACAACGACAGTCTGTTCCGTGTTCAGTTTGAAGCGGAGACACAATATAATCTTTTCGGATCGCCATTCATCAACTCTAATGATGATAATAATTTCCCTGTGTTTTTTGTGCCTGTCAACGGTTATGTGACCAATCATTTCAATAGTAACAATAAGCATTTTGGAGTTGATGTTGTTGCCAAGACCGATGCCGTTATCACAGCTGTGGCCGATGGCACTGTTTTCTTCTCCGACTGGAGCGCTGATGGCGGCTATACCATTGGTATTCAACATGGTAAGAACTTTATCTCTGTCTATAAACACAACGCGTCGATACTTCGTCATGAAGGCGAATTGGTGAAAGCTGGCGACGCGATAGCAGTCATCGGAAGCAGTGGCGGTATATCCACAGGACCGCATCTGCATTTCGAACTTTGGTACAAAGGAAGAGCCCTCAACCCGGAGGATTATATTTCTTTTGAAGTAAAATGAAAATTTCTGCTTGATTTTCATTATTTTTCACTATTTTTGCAGTTTCAAAAATTGTAATTGGGAAAATGTCGGTTTTAATTAAAATTATACAGCTGATTTTATCGCTTTCGATCCTCGTAGTCATCCATGAATTCGGGCATTTCATAGCGTCTCGTATATTCGGTGTGAGGGTTGAGAAATTCTATATGTTTTTCGACTGGAAATTCTCCATTTTCAGATGCAAAAAGGTTAACGGAGCGTGGAAATTTAAGTTTTTCTGCAAAAACGAACCCGAAAAATATGTGAAAGTCGGCGACAAATACGAGCCTGTCGACTTGAATTCTTTGCCTGAGGACGATTGGCGCAGGGCAGAGGACAGCACAGAGTTCGGTCTCGGCTGGGTGCCGCTCGGTGGCTACTGCAAAATCGCAGGAATGGTCGACGAGTCAATGGATGAGGGCCAACTGGCACAGGAACCTCAGCCTTGGGAGTTCCGTACCAAGCCGGCTTGGCAGCGTCTCATCATCATGATTGGCGGCGTGTGCATGAACGTGATTCTCGCCTTCCTGATTTATATCGGACTCATCGCGAGCTACGGCGAACAGTATATCACCACGGAAGAAGTCAACAAATACGGCATTACAGTCGATAGTCTCGGTTATAACCTCGGCCTTCGTGACGGCGACAAAATCCTCACCGTCGACGGAAAATATATTGAGGATTTCAGCCAGATTCCGATGGAACTGCTGCTTGAAAACACTTCATATATCGAGGTTGAGCGCGACGGACAGAAAGAGACAGTGGCGCTTCCTGAAGACGCAGTGCAACAGATAATCCAGCACCGCTCGACGTTTATCAGTGCCAGAACACCATTCGTGGTAGGAGGTTTCGTCAACGGCTCGTATGCCGAAAAAGGCGGCGTGCTGAAAGACGATAAGATTATCGGAATAAATGATGTCGAAACTCCTTATTTCCAAGATTTTAGAGGTGCAATCACCGAGTTTAGAGATCAGGATATCGACCTGAAGGTGGTGCGTGACAACGACACATTACTGTTGAATGTTCACGTTGGTGGCGACGCTACAATAGGAGTGTATGCGGCAAACGTTTTCCAGATTTCAACGAAGGAATACTCGTTCTGGCAGGCGATTCCGAGAGGTTTCAAGAAAACGGGCAAGGAGTTGAGCGACTATTGGAAACAGCTGAAGCTCATTTTCAACCCTAAGACGAAAGCTTACGAAAGCCTCGGAGGTTTCATCACCATCGGAAGCATCTTCCCAGAGACATTCATTTGGGAGCAGTTCTGGCGAATGACAGCGTTCCTTTCAATAATCCTCGCTGTGATGAACATCCTCCCGATACCGGGTCTCGACGGCGGCCATGTGCTGTTCCTGATATGGGAGGTGATAACACGGAGAAAACCAAGCGACAAGTTCCTCGAAAGAGCTACAATGATAGGTTTTATCTTCCTTATGATGCTTTTGATTTACGCAAACGGAAACGATATCATAAGGCTTTTTAGATGACGTATTAATTAATAAGGTGTTGAAAACTTGTTGAAAACTTTTGGGTTTAGACAATAAATAATAGGACAAGACGTTATAATAGTCAATGCATAAGTTGAAATACATATTGCTTTTGGTGATTAACATGTTGGCAATCAATGTGTTAATGGCACAACAAGTGCCTATATTCACCGATTATGCCAAGTCTTATGCAGTGATAAATCCTGGATATTACGGTTTGAGTGAGGGTGTGAACGCTATGGGACTCTACCGAAATCAGTGGACAGGATTCAAAGATGATGTCACGGGTGAGGTGGTTTCGCCTATCACGTTTTTCGCTTCGGCTGACCTGCCGATAAAGGTGCTGAGAGGCGGTTTGGGCCTTTCTCTGATGAAAGACCAGCTTGGTTTTGAGAATAATATCGCAGTCAACCTTGGATATTCGTATCATCTTGATCTTGGAGCGGGCACTTTGGGAATCGGTCTGGCATTTAGTTTTAATAACCGAAGTGCCGATTTCTCAAAAGCTAAACCGTTGAACGACAACGACCCTGTAATCCCGAATAGTGACCAGAGCGATATGCTTGTCGACTTCAATTTCGGTTTGTTCTACAGTATCCCGGAGACATTTTATGCGGCATTTTCGACTACCAGTTTGATGGAGACAAAAGGCAAGGCTTTGGAGGCGAAATCTTCGTCAAGCGCGAGTTTTGTCGGCGACCGCACGTTCTATCTGGCTGCCGGATATGAGTATCAGTTCTTCAATCCTAAGTTCATGCTTAACCCTTCGATGCTGATTCTGAGCGACATCGCTTCGACGCAGGTTAACGTGAGTGCGAGGATGTGGTACAATAATAAGATTAATTTTGGCGTTAACTATAGGTATCAGGAGTCTGTCGACCTTTTAGTGGGATTCATTATTAAGGGAGTGCAGATTAATTATGCATACGATATCAATACTATGGGACTTAAGTTATCAGGTTCACATGAAGTTTCGGTAAGCTATTTCTTCAAGTTGGACATGGATAGGTCACCACGTATCTATCGGAGTATCAGATACTTATAAAGATTTTTGTTGATTGTTGATAACTTGTTAATTTTTTTGACTGAGTAAACGAAAAAATTATTTAATTTTGGACGTTTTTTTAACTAGTCTTTTGAATAGTGTGAAAATATAATAATAATAACGAATATAACATGAAAAAGTTTTTGTTGATAAGCCTGATAGCATTGATTCTTGTTGGATGTGGAAATGGCAATAAAGGAGAGTTGGTGGGCGTGAGAAAGAAGATGAAGCCATTCTATCAACCGGATCCTTATGGAATGGTTTTCGTCCCGCAAGGTAGCTTTACTATGGGTGTTTCCGGCCAGGATATTACTTCTAGTTTCCTGACCCAGGCCAAAACTATTACGGTGACGTCATTCTACATGGATGAGACCGAAATAACCAACAACGAGTATCGCGAGTTTGTTTATTATGTCCGTGATTCTCTTGCCCGTATGTTGCTTGGCGAAGTTGATGCGGAGAAGTTTTTGATTTCTCAAAACAAAAGAACTGGCGAACCTTACGATCCGCCTTTAATCAATTGGAACGAGAAATTGAATTGGAAACGTATTAACGACAATCAGGATTACAGAGACGCTCTTGAACCGATGTTTCTTGCTGAAAATGAGCGTTATTACGGCAGAAAAGAGATCGATGCCAGAAAGCTCGTATTCCGTTATAGCTGGATTGACCTCAGAGCTGCGGCAAGAAAAGAGTTTAAAAACGACGCTGACTATAAAAACGCTTCTTTTGCTGACCGTCCACAAGGCAGAACCGACCGTTCGGTGTATATCCATAACGAGGATATCAACGTCTATCCGGATACTTTGGCATGGATTCACGACTACACATATGCGTTCAACGACCCGTTGACACAGGTTTATTTCTGGCATCCGGCTTACGACAACTATCCTGTTGTCGGTGTCAACTGGAGTCAGGCTAAAGCTTTCTGCGTATGGCGTACAAACAAGTTGAACAATTATGTTTTGTCACATGGCGGTGTAACATACGGCGAATTCCGTCTGCCAACAGAAGCAGAATGGGAATGGGCAGCACGCGGTGGTCACCAACTCAACCCATATCCATGGGGCGGTCCTTACACACGTAACGCACAGGGTTGCTACCTCGCAAACTTCAAACCATTGCGTGGTGACTACGAAGTTGACGGCGGTCCACAGACAATTATCGTCGGACACTATCCGCCAAACGATTGGGGTCTGTATGACATGGCAGGTAACGTCTCAGAATGGACATCAAGCGCCTTTGACCCGGTATCATACAACTTCGTTTGGGATTTGAATCCTGACAACCAGTACAACGCCAAACCGGAAGACAACCCAATTATGAAGAGAAAGGTTGTCAAAGGCGGTTCATGGAAAGATATCGCACACTACCTCGAAGTGTCGACACGTGCCTACGAATATCAGGATACAGCAAAATGCTACATCGGATTCCGTTGCATTGAGCCGTTCTTAGGCAGAATGAAGGGTGATGACCCGTACAAAGCATCACATGTTATCAAATAGAGATTAAATAAAATAAAATATTAACAATTAAAAATTAGGAATTATGTCATTCAAAGAATTACTTGCAAGCAAGGGTTACAAAAACTTCATGGCGAAGCTTTATGGTATTGGTGCATCAGTTGTTATGATCGGTGCTTTGTTTAAACTGACCCACTTCGATATCAATGGTTGGGGTCTCCCAGATATCATGTTGACACTTGGTTTGGTTACAGAAGCTATCATCTTCTTCTTCTCAGCATTCGAACCATTGCACGCAGAACCTGATTGGAGCTTGGTTTATCCTGAACTTTGGGATACTTACCATGGTGATGGAGAGGTTAAAGCTGAAAAACCACAGGGTGGCAAGACAACCGTTGCAAGAAATACCAATACTGGCAGCAACGACGCTATTTCAGAAAAATTGGATGAGATGTTTGAGAAAGCCAATATCAACTCTGCAACTATGGAAAGACTTAGCGCAGGTTTGACCAAGCTTGGCGAAAATGCAGGTAAGATTGCCGACGTGAGCGAGGCTATCGCAGCAACAAGCAACTATACAAAGGCAATGAACAAGGCTTCTGAGTCAGTTATGGAGCTCGACATGCAGGTTGCAAAATCAGCTAACGGCACAGCAACTCTTAACGATACAAATAAGAAATTGAATGACACAATGGCTCTCTATATTGAAAAAGTCAATGCGTCAGCAACAGGTACAGACAACTTAAATCATCAGATTACCGATTTGTCAAAACGCATGACAGCAATGAACACCGTTTACGGTAACATGCTCAATGCAATGAATATCAAGGCCTAATGTCTTTTGCCAAATAAATTTTATTAATTAACTTTTAAAAAATTTAGATATGTCAGGAGCAAAAGAAACACCAAGGCAGAAGATGATCGGTATGATGTATTTGGTCTATACCGCATTGTTGGCTATGAACGTTTCTGCTGAGATTCTCGATGCCTTCGCTCTTGTTAGCGACGGTCAGCAGAAAACAAATACCAGCATTGAGATAAAGATTAATGACCAGTACAATGCTTTCCACGATCAATATAATAAAGAACCTGAAAAAACACAGTTATATTGGGATCAAGCTCAGGCAATCCGCAATAAAACTGATGAAATGGTCAATTATATTGAAAAGGAAATAAAACTTCCAATGTTGGTTTATGCAGAGAAAACAACACCGGAAGAAATTATGCATCCGAAAGATCCTAAGAAAGATGTGATCATTAATAAAGAGAAAGCAAATCCTAACAACAGACGCGTTTTCTACGACATTGAACTTTCAAAGGTCGGTGCAAAGGATAATACAGAAGCACCTATCAACTTGATGATTAACCAAGGCAAGGCCAAAGAGTTGAAACAAAAAATTCAGGAATATCGTGAGTTTATTGTTAACACAATGGCTGAAGTCGGCGTTAAAGATTATGGTAACCATATCGGACTTTTAACAGATGTTGATCATAACGGAAATCCGATTGAATATAAAAATGCAAACGGCGAACTAGTTAGTTGGGAAGAAAAGCACTTTAACCATATTGTTGTTGCAGCTGAAATGGCAATCCTTAACAAGATGGTTGGTGAAGTTCAGACCACAGAATATGATGCTGTTTCGCAATTGATGAACAGAATCGGTGCTACAGACTTCAAGTTCAACAAACTGCAGGCTAGAGTTGTCGCTAACAGAGATTACATTCTTCAGGGTGAAGAATATGAAGCTGAGGTTTTCATCATAGCATCAGATACTGCACGTAACTTTAAGGCTTATTATTCTTTAGGAAGAGGCAATCAGATAGAGACAACCAGTGAAGGTGGTGTCGTCAAATTGAAATTCAAAGGCAACACTATCGGTGAACAGAAATATACTGGTGTTATTAAGATGACAAACCCTGATACTGGAGAGGAAGAAGACTACGAATTCGAAAAGACATTCACCGTGGCACAGCCTTCAGCAACAATTGCAGCTACTAAGATGAATATCATGTATGCAGGTCTTGAGAATCCTATATCCATATCAGCCCCAGGATTTACTCCTGACGAAATTAATGTTAGGGTTACGGGTGGAACATTGCAAACAGTGAGCAAGGCAAAAGGAGATTATGTGGTTATACCTAGTAGTGTGAAAGAAGATGTTCATGTTTATGCGACAGCTGTGAAAGACGGTAAAAGTTCTTCTCTTGGTGATAAGAATTATAGAGTTAAAGCTGTCCCTAAACCAGAGGCAACAATTGGCGGTATTTCTGAAGGCAAGTTATCAAAAGGAAGAATGATTGCTGCGGGTAAGATTATGCCAAAAATGGAAGATTTTGAATTTGAAGGCTATAATTTCCAGGTTGTATCATACGAAGTGGAAATGAGATCTGGTTCAGAATCTATTACTATTGGAAAAATAAATGGCGATACTTTTGATGAAAACCTCAAAAAACGTATTAATGTTGCAAAACCAGGAACTAAGTTTGTTTTCAGTAACGTTAGAGCGAAAGGTCCTGGTGGAGTGACTCCGCGTTTGAATATTATTGAAATTACAATAGATTAATATAATGAGAAAAATCATTCTTTTAATAGTTATTCTTGCAGGGTTCTTGGGCTTTACAAAGCTTAATGCTCAAGGAATCTTAAATACTAATCCTAATGAAGGATTGTATGAGCAAGGAGGTACTGGTTACTACAGGCCTATGCAGTATCCCGCAATTAGGGAAGCTGATGTCATGTGGAGAAAAAGAATATGGCGAGCTATTGACTTTCGTCAGAAGATGAACCAAGTGTTCTATTATCCAACTGAGACTCATTATAACTGGACGAATTTTATCCAAATTATATTGGATGGAATGAATGAAGGCATTCTTCAGGCATATGAATATGACCTGTATAAGGATGAATTAAATAATCCAATCAGTTATAATGATTTCATGACAATGCGTACAGATACCGTCAAAGATGAAAATACTGGTGAGATTCAATATAGTGATGGTAAACCCATTATTGAGGAGTTTAAAACAGAAAAAGTTCAAATGCTTCGAATAATGGAAGACTGGTATTTCGACAAACAAAGAAGCCAGTTGTTAGTCAGAATTCTTGCTATAGGTCCGGTTTTTGTAAAGGATGATGGATCAATGGAACAGTTATTCTGGATATCATATAATGACGCTACCAGAGAATTGTTTGCAAAATCAAATTTCTTCAATAGAGACAACCCTGGAGCAGCTCTTAATTATGACCAAGTTCTCATGATGAGAATGTTTGATAGTTATATATACAAAGAAGAGAACCCATACGATCGAAAGATTGAAGCTTATGCACCAGGTGAGAAGGGTTTGTTTGAGTCAGAGCGTATCAAGCAGGAAATCATCGATTTCGAACAGAATCTTTGGGAATACTAATTATAAGTTAGTAGTTAGAAGTTTGGAGTGTGAGATTTGTCACACTCCAAATTTTTTATTAATATCTTACTCTTTTGCCGTGCTTACGCTCAGGTCTTTCATTCTCCTTCGAGCGCTTTTTCTTATCCTTTTTATCCTTCTTCTCCCTTTTGCTTCTGTCTTCACGACGTCTCTCTTCATGGAAGCTATCCCGTGATTTCTTCTCTTTTTTCTCTCTCTTCTCCTCTTTATCCTTCTTATCTTTCTTATCTTGTTTCTCCTTCTTCTCCTTAGTCTTCGGTTCTCCAGTTGTTATTTCAACGCGTATTCCTTCTTTGTTTTTTGTCGGGTCGGCGAAACAGTCAACTATGAATTGAGCTTGGGCGCCGTCGACAGCCACAAACGAGAAGTTTTCCATCAGGTCGATGTGTCCGATTTCGATATTTTTTGTGCCGGTCACATCGTTAATTCTGCCGATGAGAGAGTTTGGCTTGATATGGTCGCGCTTGCCCATGCCGAAGAACAGACGCACCATGTGCGAGTCGTCGTGCTGTTTCTTTTCTTTTTTCTCGCGTTTTTCCTTTTCGCTGTTCTCGTCGATATTCAAATCCTTAGCGTCTTTGTAATAATCGAGGAAACGGTTGAAGTTCAAGGCTACAACACGTGTTATCAGCTCCTCGCGTGTGAGCCAGCTGAGTTTTTTGAACACAACAGGCAGGTAATCGTCGATGTCGTCGCGCATGATGTCGACTTTCTCGAGGTTGTCGATGTGGCGGAACAGCTGTTTTTCGCACACTTGCTGTGCAGTAGGGATGAGCTCTCGTTCCATCGGGCGTCCGAGCTGTTTCTCGATGGCTTTGATTTTATGTTTCTCCTTCTGGTGCACGAGGCTGATGCAGATGCCGGTCTTGTCGGCGCGTCCTGTACGGCCGCTGCGGTGCACGTAAGTGTCGATGTCGTCGGGGAGGTTATAATTAATAATGTGTGAAAGGTTGTTGACGTCGAGGCCTCGGGCTGCCACGTCGGTTGCCACCAAAATCTGAGTGAAACCTTGACGGAAATGATTCATCACGAGGTCGCGCTGTGCCTGTGAGAGGTCGCCGTGCAACGATGCCGCGTTGTATCCGTCGTGGATGAGGTTGTCGGCAACTTCCTGTGTCTCGAGCTTGGTGCGGCAGAACACTATACCGTAAATCGAAGGGTAGTAGTCGATGAGACGTTTCAGTGCCAGATAGCGGTCGCTCGCCTTGATAAGATAATAGTTATGGCGCACGTTAGCAGTGCCGGAGTTCTTCTGTCCGATGCTGATACGCACAGGGTTGTTCATATATTTGTTCAAGATTTTCTCAACCTCAGCAGGCATTGTAGCAGAGAACAGAAGGATGTTTTTCTGTTCAGGCATGTATTCGAGTATGGCGTCGACATCCTCTTGGAATCCCATGTCGAGCATCTCGTCGGCCTCGTCGAGAATCATCCATTGTACGTTGCTGAAGTCGATGCGATTGCGTCGAATCATGTCCTGCAGACGACCCGGTGTCGCCACTATGATCTGCGGTTTCTTGGCGAGGCTCTTGAACTGCTGTTCGATGCTGGCGCCACCGTAAACCGGCACAATCATGATTTCAGGGATGTATTTCGCATAGCTGAGCAGGTCTTTTGTTATCTGCATGCAGAGTTCGCGCGTCGGGCATAAAATCAAAGCCTGAACGCTGCGGCTTTTCGGGTCGATATTCTGCAGAAGCGGAAGTCCGAAAGCGGCTGTCTTGCCAGTGCCTGTCTGTGCAAGTCCAACTAAATCAGTGCGTTGTGATAACAATACAGGCAACACCTCAGCCTGAATCGGCATGGGTTCCTTGAATCCTAACTCATCTATTGCCTTTAGGATTGCTGGGTTTAAATTGAAATCTTGAAACATAGATTGAAATTGAGGTTGCAAAATTACAAAAAATATGCTATCTTTGCAGGATATTTTTGAAATGAGATGAAAACGAGATATTTCTTTATTGTTTTGATGATTTTTTTGATTTCATGTTCGTCGAAAAACGACAGGAAACAATATACGCCGGCGGAGGTCGAGTCATGGCCAGAAGTGGATGTCGATGTGATTTTCAAGGATTTGGACAAGCCTATTCTTGAAAAAAAAGCGGCTCAAATTGACAAGGCTTTTCAAAACCTGAAGAAAAAAACCACGTTTAACGGCACGGCCTTATTTGCCGAAAAGGGTAGGATAGTGTTTGAGAAATCGTTTGGCGTGAGAGATTTGCGCACCAGAAAAGGTGAGATTTTTAATAACGATGTTTATCAGCTCAGTTCGGTCTCGAAGATGTTTACCGCCGAGGCGATAATGATTTTGAAAAGTCGCGGACTCATTGATTATGATGTGGATATCACAACTTATATCCCGGAGTTTCCATACGAAGGCATAACTACGAGGATGCTGATGACGCACCGTTCGGGTCTGTCGCGTTACGAGACGTTGGCCGACAATCATTGGCCGGATAAGAAAAAGCCGTTCACCAATGATGATATGATTGCGTATTTTGTTAAATACAAACCTAATCCATATTTCAAGCCGGACAACGGTTTTCATTACTGCAACGTGAATTACGCTTTGTTGGCGAGCATTGTGGAGCGCGTTTCGGGCAAGACGTTTGTGAATTTCATGCGAGAGGATATTTTTGATGTCTTGGGCATGAACGACTCCTATATATATGATATGCCGAAGGACACTACGGTATCGTTATATCTCCCGAATTGCATCCAGGGATATTATATTGGCAGGAGAAAACCCCGTCAGGCGCAGAACGAGTATCTCAATGGTGTAAAAGGTGATAAAATCATGTTTTCCAATGTAGAGGACATGTACCGTTTTAAAGTGGCTATCGACTACGGATTGTTGGTCCCGGATACCATTCAGGATGAGGCGTTTAAACCTGGAAGTCCAAAATATTCAAAGAGAAAAGACAATTACGGTTTCGGTTGGCGGATATCACGAAAACACCCCGGATGCTACTATCATTATGGTTGGTGGAAAGGTTACCGCTCGTTTTTCATGTTCGACAAGGTCAACGACCGCACTTTGATAGTTTTGACCAACACAGACAAAGGTCCTAACTCTGATATCTTTTGGAAGTTGTTGAAAGACAATACAATAGCTTTGGCTCCCGCTTCAATTAATATTCCGTTAATGGAACTTGAAGGCAATTTGTCGTATCCTCATTCTTCGTATCGTAACAGATAGTCATTGCGAATATACCACAAGTTTATAACCCACGCCATGCACGTTTTCAATTCTGACGTGCGGGTCTTCGCGTAACAGGTTGCGCAGTCTTTGTATGTAAACATCCATGGTCCGTGCGTTGAAATAATTGTCGGATTTCCATACCAGACTTAAAATCTTGGAGCGTTCGACGACACGATTCATATATTGACATAGCACCACGAATAAGTCAAATTCCTTTGGTGTGAGATGTTTTTCCAAGTCTTTGTTAAAAATCAGGATATGTTGCAAACAATCCAAGATATAATTGCCAATAATATAAACAGCTTTTTTGTTTTCGGAGTCTTTTGACCTGTTGTAAAGTATCTCGATACGAAGTCCGAGTTCTTCCATGCTCATCGGACGAGCCAGGAATTCGTCGGCGCCGGAATTCAAGCCTTTTAGAACAACATCTTGCTTGGGGCTTGTGCCGATAAGAATGACCGGGATGTTGCCGCCTCTCTTTTTAATCTCTCTAACCAAATCTGGGCCGCTGATAATCGGGATATCGACGTTGATGAGAACCAAATCCAGCAGTTCTTTGTTATAAAAATGCAAAGCTTCGTCTCCATCGTAACAAATTATGACGGAGTAACCTCTTGAGACAAGGAAATATTTTGTTATCGAAGCCATGTCCTTGTCATGATCTACTAACAGAATTTTTAATGGTTGTATCATAATTATACATTTGTAAGATTAGAAATCAGTCAAACTGGGGGGAGTTTTGCGTTTGTTTCTCCAAAACAAAATTATACTATAGGAAAAAATTTTAAAAAAATAATAGAGCTAAATCATTCATTATTAAGGTTTTTTAACATATTATTCTGTTTTTTGCATCAAATCTTAAAATTTTTTTAACATAGATAAAAAAAGTTTTGTATTTTTGCAGCGCGTACGATGTACATCCATAGTCACCTATCCAGGTGATTTACATTGTTCGTAAAAGGTTTCATAAATTTTGGTTTTTGGTTCTGGGAACCGTTTCCGCTCAAGAAACGGTTCCTTTTTTTTATGCATTTTTTCCGTTTTTCATAAAGAAAAAATTTGTATCTTCGCAAAAAATTAAAACCGTAAAATCATGACAGATATTAAAGTTGAATTAGGACATGCGAAATGTCAACTCGCTGATAAACAGATAGATACATATTTCAAGACTATCTATTCGCGTTCAGGAGCCGGCAGCGATTTTCTCGGCTGGGTGAATCTTCCGTCGTCAATCACCTCTGATTTCATCAAAGATGTGAAGGCAAAGGCCGAAGAACTCCGCAAGAAATCGGAAGTGTTTGTGGTGGTGGGTATCGGTGGCTCGTACCTTGGAGCGCGTGCCGTCATCGAGGCGCTGTCGAATCATTTCGAGCATTTGGTTGACACCGGCAACCCGAAAATCATCTATGCAGGCCATAACATGAGCGAGGATTACATGTCGGACCTCATCAAGCTTTTGGATAAGAAAGACTATTCGATGACTGTCATCTCTAAGTCGGGAACGACAACGGAGCCGGCGGTGGCATTCAGGATTCTGAAGAACCACATAGAGAAAAAATACGGTAAGGAAGAGGCAAAAACACGTATCGTTGCCATCACCGACAAGGCAAAAGGCGCTTTGAAGGTGTTGTCGGACAGCGAAGGCTACAAGACATATGTGGTGCCGGACGATGTCGGCGGACGTTATTCGGTGCTTACACCGGTGGGATTGCTGCCAATAGCAGTGGCAGGTGTCGACATTGAGAAACTCGTGAAGGGAGCACAGCTCATGGAGAAATATTGTGTTGAGAATCAGAATAACGACAATGTCGCCGCACAATATGCCATGGCTCGCCAGGCGTTGTATCATGCTGGAAAGACCAACGAGATTCTGGTCAACTACGAACCGCGTCTTTGCTATTTCAGCGAGTGGTGGAAGCAGCTTTACGGCGAGAGCGAGGGCAAGGACGGCAAGGGAACATTCCCGGCAAGCGTCACTTTTACGACAGATTTGCACTCGATGGGACAATACATCCAAGAAGGACTGCGTAACCTCATGGAAACAGTTATCAGTGTTGAGAATCCAACCAACGAGGTGCGTATTCCGCATGACGATGCCAACCTCGACCAGATGAATTACATCGCAGGCCGCAGACTCAATGAGGTTAACCAGACAGCTGAAAAAGCGACTATCTTGGCTCACGTCGACGGCGGAGTGCCGAACATAAGAATCGTCATCCCGAGAATCGATGCCAACGTGCTCGGACAGCTCATCTATTTCTTTGAGATGGGATGCGCATTGAGCGGCTACATGCTCGGAGTTAACCCGTTCAACCAACCTGGCGTGGAAGCGTACAAGAAGAATATGTTCGCGCTTCTTGGCAAGCCGGGATATGAAGAATTGAGAGAAAAATTATTAAAACGATAATACATGTAGAGACGCACGGCCGTACGTCTCTACAAAATAATAAATGAATTACGACAATATAGAAATAATGGCCCCGGTGGGCTCGTATGAAGCCCTTTCAGCAGCTATTCAGGCTGGTGCCGGAAGCGTGTATTTTGGCATCGGCAGACTCAACATGAGGTCGAAGTCGACGAAAAACTTCACACTCGATGACCTACATACCATTTCTGAGACCTGCCACGCTCATGGTGTAAAGAGCTATGTGACAGTAAACACTGTGGTTTTCGACGATGAGATGGATGAGATGCATGCTCTTTTGGATGCCATCAAAGCCAACAACATATCCGCCATCATAGCATCGGACCAGAGTGTGATACAATATGCGCGCAAAATCGGTGTGGAGGTTCACATGTCGACACAGTGTAACATCACCAACATTGAGGCGGTGAAGTATTATTCTCAGTTTGCCGATGTGATGGTGACGGCTCGTGAGCTGAACATCAATCAAGTGAAACATATCACCGAAGAGATTGAGCGTCAGCATATTACAGGACCGAAAGGCGAGTTGGTTAGAATCGAGGTCTTTTGCCATGGAGCCTTATGCATGGCGGTGTCAGGAAAATGCTATCTGAGTCTGGATAACTTCGGCACGAGTGCAAACCGAGGTGCCTGCGTGCAACCGTGCAGACGAGGTTACGAGGTCACAGACCGTGACAAAGAAATAACCTTAGCCATTGAGAATGAATATATTATGTCACCGAAAGATCTCTACACGCTGCCGTTTTTGGATAAAGTGCTTGCGGCAGGGGTGAAGGTATTGAAAATAGAGGGTCGTGGACGTTCGCCGGAATATACCAAAGTGACAGTGGGAGTGTATCGTGAGGCTGTCGACGCAATAAATGCAGGCACTTTCAACGAAGAAAAGGTCTCTGCATGGACCGAGCGTCTGCGGAGCGTTTACAACCGTGACTTCTGGGATGGCTATTATCTCGGCAGAAAGATGGGCGAGTGGACAAAGAAATACGGCTCGCAGGCAACGAAAACGAAGCTTTTCATCGGCACGATAACCAATTTCTTTGCAAAGATAAATGTCGCTGAAATCAGGATGGAGACTCACGACCTCAATGTGGGCAACGAAATAATGATAATCGGTCCGACTACTGGAGTTTACGAAGATACGATAAAAGAGATTCGAGTGGATTTATTGCCTGTGAATCAGACAGTTAAAGGAGAACTCTGCTCGATTCCTGCACATGACATAGTGCGCCGCGGCGACAAGGTTTATAAGATTATTGAAGCGACAGAAGACGATGCAACACTTTAATTTACATACACATAGCACTTATTCCGACGGCAAGTCGCTGATGGAGGAGACAGTGGCGGAAGCTATCAGTCAGGGAATGCACACCTTGGGTTTTTCCGACCATTCGAGTGTGCCGTTCGAGAGCCGCGTCTCCATCCCGATGGATAAAAACGAAGAGTATGCCAGTCATCTTAAAGAGTTGAAAATCAAATACAAAGACCAGATTGACATCCTTGCTTCGATGGAGATGGAGTTCATTCCGGGCATAGTTGTAAATTTTCAGAAGACGAAGAAAGATTACGACTTGGATTATCTCATCGGCTCCGTTCATCTTGTTGGCAAAACGCCTGAAACTCTATGGTTTATCGACGGAAAGAGCATTGAGCCTTACGACGAAGGACTGAAAAATTACTTCAGAGGCGACATCAAAAAAGGCGTTAGGGCTTATTTCGACCAGGAAAACGAGATGATTGAGACCGAGAAATTCGACATCATCGGGCATTTCGACAAGGTGAAGATGAACGCGCGCGGACGTTATTTCCAAGAGGATGAAAAATGGTACCGCGACATGGTCCTGGAGACCCTTGACCTCATTAAACAACATGATTTGATTGTGGAAATCAACACTCGAGGCTTGTACAAACAGCGTTACAACGGTTTTTACCCGTCGGAGTGGCTGCTGCCTCGCATGAAAGAGATGAACATCCCGGTAGTCATCAGTTCCGATGCACATCAGTATTGGGAATTGACGTATTTCTTCAAGGAAGCTGAAGAGGCGCTGAAAGCCGTGGGATACAAAGAAACTTGGTGTTTTAACAACGGAACGTGGTCTCCACGTCAATTATAAAATATTAAAAATGGACTCGATACTTTTAGGTTTAGCGATTCTGCCAGTCATTATTTTGGCTTGGTATATCTACGAAAAAGACAAATATGAGAAGGAGCCGTTGAGGATGCTGCTGCTCGCGTTGATTCTCGGAATGCTGGCTATTCCATTGGATATATTTGTCGTAACCATCATCAATGCCGCCATTCCAGGACAAACGGTGTTTTACAGCGCTTTTTTTGAGGCCGGAATACCTGAGGAATTCTGCAAATGGGCTCTTTTTATGCTCGTGATTTGGCGTAACAAGAATTTCAACGAGTTTTTAGATGGCATCGTCTATGCCTGTTTCATCGGGTTGGGTTTCGCAGGCATTGAAAACATTATGTATGTCTTTGGTAATGAGACGATTGGAGGTGCTCTGTCGACAGGAGTGCTGCGCGCATTGCTTTCGGTGCCGGGTCATTTCCTCTTTGCCGTCATCATGGGATATTTCCTCGGGATGGCGAAATTCAGACCTGAAAAGCGCCAGAAATATTTGATACTCAGCTATGTATGCCCTATGTTGGCACATGGTATCTTCGACTATCTGTTGATGCTTTCGTCAGCATTTTCGGAGAATAACTTGGAATGGATGGGTACGATTTTGTTTATCCTTTTCATCTATTTTGATATAAAAATGTGGAAAATCGGTGTTAAAAACATCGCTAAAATGCAAGAAAATTCAAGAATTGAGCATAACAACAAAATATTCAGAGATATATTTAAATCTTAATAAAATGAAAAATCTATTTTTATCTATCACATTGATTATTAGCGTTTTATGCGCTAAAGCGGACGAAGGTATGTGGCTGCCTTACAACCTCAGCGGCCAGAGCCTTTACGAGATGCAGCAGCTTGGATGCAAGCTCACTGCCGAACAGATTTTTAACCTCAACCAGCCGAGTCTGAAGGATGCTATTGTGCAGTTTGGCGGCGGTTGCACAGGCGAGCTTATCTCTCCGGAAGGTCTTCTTTTGACCAACCATCACTGCGGATTGAGCTATGTACAGAAACACGCCACGGTGGAACACGACTATCTCACCGACGGTTTCTGGGCTTACAGCAAAGATCAGGAATTGCCGAATCCTGGATTGACAGTGTCATTCTTGGCAAACGTTGAAGACGTGACAGAGTTGGTTCTCGAAGGCGTTACCGATGAGGAGACACGCAGCGCGGTTATCAGCGAGAACATAGGAAAACTTACCAAAGAACGCAAAGGCGATAGAGACGTTGAAGTGGAAATCGTGGAGTTCTACTCTGGTAATCAATACATTATGTTTGAATACGACGTGTACAGAGACGTGCGTCTCGTGTGCTGCCCACCATGGGGAATCGGCAAATACGGAGCCGATACCGACAACTGGACATGGCCACGTCATAAAGGCGACTTCAACATCTTCAGAGTGTATACCGACCCAGAGGGAAAACCTGCAAAATATAGCGAAGACAACATCCCGATGAAGTCGAAACACTATCTGCCAATCAACATCAAAGGCGTGAAACCAGGCGACTATACCATGATTTTGGGTTATCCGGGCTCAACAGACAGATACTCAACATCTTACACGGTTAAAAACCTCATCGAGTCAGACTGCCCGGCAATCATCAACTGCCGCACAACGAAACTCAATCAGTATCGCCGTCACATGGATGCCGACCAGGAAGTGTTTATCAAATACGCTTCAAAACAGGCAAGCGTGTCAAATTATTGGAAATATGCCATAGGTCAGAAGAGACAGTTGATGCGTAACCATGTGTATGACAAGAGATTAACTCAAGAGACAGCGTTCAAGGCATGGGTCAATGCAGATACTGAACGCAAAGCCGTTTACGGTGATATCTTTGAGGGCATTGAGGAAAAATGGACCATCCTCGATGATATCATGATGCCTATGACATATCTCCGCGAAGCAGGTTGGAATGGCGGCGAGGCTGTCGCTTTCTCACGCAGATTCATCAGAATCAACGATTCGTTGAATGCAAAGGCTTCGAAGGAAAGTATTGCAAAAATGGCTGAAAGACTGAAACCGCAGGTTGCCACATTCTTCAAAGATTATGACAAGGATTTGGATATGGATGTGACCGCAGCTCTGCTCAATCTTTTCTATAACGACATCGACAGATATGTCCCGACAATGATTGCTGAACTCGGTTATAAGAATAACGGTAATTACAAAGCTTGGGTTAAGGATGCCTTCGAAAAATCCATTTTTGTGGATCAGGCGAAAATTGAGAAATGGCTTGAAAAACCTAAGAAACTCGACAAAGACCCGATTTTTGCCTTGGCGATGAACATCATCGAGGAATATAACAACGTGGTTATCCCAATGTATCAGCAAGCTGCTCTTGCAGGAAACGCAGGCGAGCGTCTTTACATGAAAGGCCTCATGGAGATGCAGACCGAGCGCAATTTCTACCCTGATGCCAACTTCACAATGCGTCTTACTTATGGTTCGGTTGAGCCTTACAAAGGTGCCGACGCTGTCAACTACAACTATTACACCACTATGGACGGCGTGATGGCGAAATATATCCCTGGCAACTGGGAGTTCGACATCCCGCAGGATGTCCGCGACCTCTATGAAGCCCGCGACTACGGCCGTTATGCTGACGAAAACGGACAGCTCATCGTGAACTTCATCACCACCAACGACATCACGGGCGGTAACTCCGGAAGCCCTGTAATCAATGGAGAAGGCGAGCTTGTGGGTCTTGCTTTCGACGGCAACTGGGAAGCAATGAGCGGTGACATCATGTTTGAACAGAAAGTGCAGCGCACAATCTGCATGGATGCCCGTTACCTCCTCTGGTGCCTCGAGAAAGTTGGAAAAGTTAATAACATCATTGACGAATTGACAATTATTGAATAATATGAAAAGAGCCATCCTGTTTTTATTGTTGCTGTTTATTTGTGCTTCTTTGCAGGCGAAAAATCCTAAAAAAGAGACACAAAC